>Ga0116227_10013881_pt1 | contig 12497 bp, 8 predicted proteins | sample S1TSphgellanicum_FD_89693 | JGI IMG/M metagenome (GOLD analysis project Ga0116227, IMG submission 89693) | Host-associated microbial communities from peat moss isolated from Minnesota, USA - S1T2_Fb - Sphagnum magellanicum MG | ecosystem: Host-associated > Plants > Peat moss > Unclassified... | reverse complement strand
GAGGGGGGGCGTGAGGGTTTGCGACATCCGCAAACCATCCCCTCGATGGGCGGGCCCAGGGGGGGGGGGTGGGTCTCGGTTAATTACCTCCCCCACCCCCCCCCCCCCCCCCAGTTTGGTCAGGAGGTAGCAGCGTCTGCCGCAATAGCGAGCTTTTTGCATGATTTTATCAAGTTCCATCATTTGCAAGTTTGCAAGCGATGGGGAGCACAACGACTTGAATGTAAAACAAATTTTTTTGGGGTTGATCTACTACAAAGTTCTCATGGAGTTGTTAAAATTACCAATGACATCATGAATAGATTCAAGGTCGAGCTCCCGTCGAGCTCAGAAGCTTGACAAGTTCCATCCAAAAACATCAGCATCAGGAGTCCATGACGCAACAAGTCTGCACAGGATCCGGTAAAAACAATACGCAAAATCTCTTTTTTTGTTTTTTTTGTTTCGTCCATGCAAATAGATCATTGCAGAGTTTTCGAGTCTTTATAGATATATGATTGTGTAAAGAAGCTGAGTAGCTGGATCTACTAGAGAAGATTCGAGGAACAAAACTGGACCACGCGGGTAGATAGATGATCATGGGTCCTAACCGTCAAAAGAGTCATGTGCTGCATCACATCCAGCAACACATGATCACTCGAAGCTGCATCCTGCGAGCAGCAAGTCTTGTGATCTCCTCAATACTTTCTTGTGCTCACTGCTCATGCTGCCCTGTGCAGCTTGCAGATGCAGTTAGACGTCGTTACATTTCTCTCAAGTACTTAGAAAAAAAGACAAAGACGAAGATTTAATGACAAGAAGAAGAAGAAGAAGAATGACCAGTCATGTCTTCCAGTAGATGGGTAGAGTGGGAATGATGATCAGTGTTGTGTTTGAACCGTATTGGGCAAGTGTGCTGCCCAGTGCCGAGCCGTAAAAAGACGTTGAGCAAGTGTACTAAGAATGATCTTGTTTCCGGGAGTAACCCTGAGAGATCGAAGCAGCCAGCTGAGAGTGGCAGTAAAGTTAGGCTAGATGTGGTGGTGATTGAAGTGCAGAACTCCAGCTGATTCTTATATCGCCTGCTGCAAGTTCACAAACTGCTGGCATCTGAACCCTTCAGGTAAGAAGCCTCTGAGTCATCTCCTCCCTGACCTGATCCTCCATCTCTGTGTCCCAGGGGTGAGGACACCCCAAGATCAGGTCCACCAGTTGCACCCCCTCCTGCATGATGAATTTCCCCGCGCAGGCCTAGCTGCTGGGTGGATTGATTGCCGTCTCTGGAGCCGCCGTCTGAGAATCCTGTGGACAACTGCGGGCCATTGTCAGCTCCCAGTTGCATGCCACCTCTATCGGCGCTCGACTGCAACATGTGGAGTCCGGCGCTCCCGCCGCCGGACATCAGAGCTTGTTGCGTGTAGAAGGACTGCTGCGAGGCTTGTTGGCTTTGTTGCAGATACTGAGGAATCGAGTTTCGTTGGGTCATGAATAGCTGTTGTTGTTGCTGCAGGTACTGCTGGGCTGGTTGAATGGCGGGTGCTGGAGCAGCAGCTGCCTGCTGCTGTATGCAATAATATGTACAAACAGTGCCATGAATCCCAATCAGCACTTTTGTCATCAATCTTGGAGAGATTACATAATCTGCATGCAAATGAAGGAATGATAACCTATGTGCAGCACTCAATTAGACGCTGGTCATGAAGATTGCACCTGTGGGTTGATTCCCTGTGGTTGCGCATCCGCTATGGCGGCCAGGTACATCAAATTCTGCTGCAACTTGGCTTGGTACCTGCAGCATCATGTTGCAGATCTCCATTCACATCTTAATCAGCTTCTAAACTTCTTGATCAAGTAAACAAGACCTTCTAAACAAGTACCAGTGTTCTAACTTCTCATGCCCCCGCCCCCCTACCCCAGCTGCTCTTACAACAAGGACGAAGACCTAACTAGTGTATCTTCCGTGGAGATTTAGTGGGCTCCTCGGTTTCTGGACGAAATCTGAGAATCTTGACATATAATGTTGATGTCAGATTGACAGTTGTATACGTAGACTTGGAAGCTTTCGCGCACGAGAGTCTAGTTTTCGTGAACGTGCTGTGCACTCGTACTGCATACGGAGTTGGTACTCACAATGCAATGAGAGAAAGGGTTGTGGGTTCAGAAGCGAGGCTTACATGGCGCACTCATTGAGCCGGCCCTGGTTCTGGTTGTCGAGAATGGCAAGAATGAGCTGCTTGTTCTCGTCCAAATACTGTTCAGACCCATAAATCATGATTCCCCCCCCGCACACACAACTGCCCCACGCTTTAGCCAACCAAAACAACAAGCTGATAATGCACTGTATGGAAACAGCTGCAGATGACCATACAACCGATGTTGCAGCTGATCATCTCCGCTTACTTACATTACAAACACTGACTAGTCGGAATGTCGTCACGGCTCATGCATGGTCAATCCACTCTTCAAAATCCTCGAGACTAGTTTCAGACCACCCCCAGTGCACCAGACCCAAAGGAAGGGATGCTCCAACACAGCTGAGCAGTGGGAGATCAAACTACTCACGAAGTTCTAGACATTGTGGTCAGTGAAACCCAGTTCCGAGGAACAAGAATTGCTCGTGCTTGGCTAACTCCTCCCGACTAATGACGATTTTGTGAAATAGAGCTCTACTGTACTAACAGCCTACCTGCAGCCCTGCTGCTACTGCTCGGCAATCTCCATAACCGATCACATTGCCTCAGAACTTACAAAGCTGTAGAGTTTGGTTTAAGCATATAAGGAGAAGACGGAATCTAACGCCGGAGCTCATCACAGCACTTCAGTATATTTTCTGTAATCTTCCAGTGATTGATCAGGACCAAAGTCATGAGGCATAGATTTTGCATGTCCTCTCGAGAGCGCGGAATTTTTGCGACCGGTCAAGGAGGAACGTTCTGTCGCCTTTGAGATCATGTTCTAGTCAATTTCTGACATCCTGCAAAGAACATGACAATTTGCAACCGACCAGCTGCATGCAGGTCGAACTTTAGAGTCTACTCACGTTGTTTGAGCTGCATGATCTTATACGGCAGGAGAGAAAGAGTACCTTCTGGATGACTTCCGTGGTGATGTTGGAACTTGCATAGGACGCCATTTGCTGCATCATGTGCCTCGTTAGAAACTAGCTCCTCAAGCGGCGCAGCTCACGCACGCGAAATCTGCAGTGTAAGCAGCTGTGCACCCTCTGTCACTTCCCAGCTCGACTGCAATGCCTTCACACAAACAATGCGCACTAAATTTTGACGACTTCGTGTACGCTGTAAGAGAAGAGGACGACGCGGGACCGGATGCGTCCGGCCAGATACATCCGAAATACATTGCAGCATTGTAGCAATCTAAGGAGTCCAGACGCAAGCTAAGGGACGACAACGTTGTGACTCGTAACGAGCGGGCGCAGGAAGGCATCAAGGATGCTGCAAGCTGTCCGAGCTGATGGGCTGCAGAAAGCCATGCAGCACTTGAGCCTCCATGAGCTTCGTGCGACATGCTGAATGTTGATGCAGTCGAACCTGCAAGCTGGACACGACGTCTAAAAGGAGCTTGAAGACAAAGTGTAAGTGCACTACGCATATTGCGAGTGCGACCGGAGCGGCTGCATGGACGCACGGACACTATTGCGAAGACCATCAACGAGGACCTATAGAGAAGAAAGGACATCATTGATGTACCAAGAGAGCTCTAGAACGTCTTTGCCGGCAGATGCCGAGTAACAGACATCGCATTGTACACGATCTCTTTCATGCCGGCGGCAACAGAGGAGCTGCTGCCGGAGAGGACTTCATCAAATCTGCATTCTAGACAGAACTAATTAGCTCATAATTCTAGAGAAGCAACTTGCAGGACTTGCGAATCGCGATTACCTGTCTGAACAGCGAGAGAAAGCTCTCGCAGCTATCCCGCTTAGCGAGACGGATATTGCCAAACCTCGTCGGTGATTTTGCTGCTCATGTATGAGCGTATTATGGCAAACTGAACTATGAGACTCGAGATTACTCTTTCAAGGTTTCCGTCAAAGCGCTGTGCGCGTACAGACAACGCTCAGGAACGTCGGCGACAGTACCGCGACGAACCAATCGTGATGCAACGCAACACTCAAGACTAAGGAAAACTTGCTGCGGAATTCTCATCAATGAAAACGTCACGAGCAAGAATCATGACTAATTCGGCGCTTCACAGCACCAGCTGCATTAACACACAACCGGAAACAACTTCGCATTAGTGTTTCGAGTTTCGACTTCCAATCACCTTTTCTCACCACAAAAAAAACGGCAACACATTTGCATCACAATGAACTTTGTACAATTTCCAAATCCATGGATATCAGCAAAAGCTGCATCAACAACGTTGTGCATCGGTATCAACTCCAATCCTCTAACCATTCAGAAAATCTTTTCCGGTAGACAGTAGAGTTGAGATATGAATACATATCGGATCGAGGAAAACAGAAGTCCCTCAAAAACAAAACGACAACAACAAAAATTATCGTGAATATCGTCGACCGGCGACGACGTTTCTGCAAAACTTGAATCGACAATCTGAGCATGTGCTGCTAGTGCAACAGCAAGCACGACGTCCTGCTGATTTTACTGCAGACGACGACGACGACGACGACGTTTTGCAAAACTTGCAGAATCGACACGATTATCGGCTACTGCAACAGCAAGCAAGACCTGGCGCAGCTGCTGCCGGCGACGACGACGGTTTTGCAAACCTTGAATCGAGCCGATTATCGGCTACTGCAACAGCAAGCACGACCTGGCGCTGCTGCTGCTGCCGGCTCCGGCTACGAGTGTAGCAGAGAGATGATGCAGATATGCAGTTTGAGGTCATTGTGATGAATCTACTGGCAAGAAAGAGAAAGAAAATTGAGAAGAAGCTAATCATGAGCGTTGGTCACGGCTAGAGAGCTGCTTCTTTCTCGTCCGTCCGGCGACTCTCTTGATCATGATTCATTCGGATGATACAGAATTTTTTTGTCGATCAAGAAAGAAAGCAAAGAAAATCAAAACAAGAAAGAAAGAAAGAAAGAACGAAAGTCGGGGTAAGTACTAACGAAGTACCTGGGAAGATGCAACGAGTCAGAAGAGTCGGAGTGGAAGAAGGTGCCGGAGGAAGCCCCCAAATTTTGTGGAAGTGTGTGTAGACACTTCTGTTGCAGCTCTGGTCCGGGCGCGAGAGATATGGCACTCCTGTTGCTGCTGCTGAGTCCTGCCTGCTGCTACTTGTGCTGCTGCTACCGCCGCCGCTGCCGACTTCTTCGTCTTTCGCGCAAAGACAACAACAGCAGCAGCGGCAGCAGCCGCCTGCGAACTGCTACACCTCGCTCACCACCCACCCTTCGCCACCACTAACTTAACCCTGGTGTAAAACCTCTGAACCGCAGTTCCCTGTCTTGTACGTCGAACTCTGTACTACGACTACTAAAATACGTTGTTATACGGCTTCTGCTACCTACGTACTTGTGTACGTACATGTTTCTGTTTACACATACCTCGTATATTATGTTCCAGTTAGTACCCAGACTCCAGATACGAGGGTTTTCGTTCTGGTACAGAATCCTCCTGTTAAGTAGGAGTACCACCATCATCACATTTTTGGATTTAGCAGTCCAACCAGTTCTGGTTCTCATTTAATTGAATCTAACTAGTGTGGTTTTGGGAACTTGGGAGCTCAAGGTTTTTTCTTCCTCAATTTAAAAATATTAATGTATTAAATTTCAATTTTCTATATTCAATTCTCTTTAGGCAAAACGTACTTGAATTTACATCAGAAAAAATGAATTCCAGAATTTTTCCAAATGTTTAGGGTTTTAGGGTTGGGACACGAAACCCTAATTTTCTCCAAAACCAATGGTTGGGATAATGGTTTTTCTTTTTTTTTGTCTCTCTCTTCCCTTTCCTTTGGTGGCAAATTTTTGCCATTTGGTGACAGGGAAAAGGGGGCTGAGAACTGTCCAAAGGACTTTTTGAGAAAAGAAAGGCCCAAAGTTGCTAACATATTTTCTACATGTCGAAATTGCCATATTTAGAGCATAGGTTCTTCTTGTATGTCGCCATTCTATAGTGGGGTTTGAAAACATTTCTATTTTTGTCTTTGACCTCTAGCCAAATTTGGCTAAGTTCTCTTGTGGATGATTGCTAGGCCAACTACCTCACAAAATTGGGGGGGGGAGGGGGGAGAAAGGAAAAAACACAGCCCCTGGTTGGGATCTGCTTTTTCATCAATTTTTGCATCTTTGTGACAAAAACAAAGATAGGGTGATAGCTACAAGGGCTTCAAAAAAAAAGGGCCAAACTCACCACATTATGAAGGAAATGTTTTTGAGATCTCCATATTTAGGCAATAGCTTCTAGCAAGTTTCTATTTTGGGGGGGATTTTTGCAATTTGGGGATCATTGTTTTCAGAAAACTTTAAAAAGTCTCTAAATTTATGATTTTTGAACATTTTTTCCAATTTTTAAATCATTAAATTAGCCACATTTACACCAGGGTTTTTTTTTTCTTTTCCCCCAATTTTGTGATGTAGCTGAAGTGGCAATCATCCAAAAACTTTTTCTTTTGGAAATCTGGTGAATTTGGGCCATTTTTTTCCATGGAAAAAATCCTTTGCATAAGTCAATATCATATTTTTCAGTTCGAAAATTGACGAAATTTTGCCAAAAAAAAAAGCACGGATCTAAACCTAGGCACTTCACAGGTTGCTACTTGTAGCAACACTTTTGTAAGAATGCTATAGGGCACCTAGGACAATTGTCATTTAAAACTAATTCATGTTGGGGATTGTCACTAGTGGTCCTTCTTGAGGAATTCCGAAAAAAATCCAAGAACGTCCAGTCTCGGTATAATAGTGCATCAAATATGTAACTGGGAATGAAATTTTCTTAAAAACGAAATAACTGGGATCCAAACTAAATTTTCCACCAATTTTGGTAGTACACTGAGTTTTCATCCTGTCTTTCCTTTTTCCTGATCGCCTCCAGTGATGCTACATATATTTTCACTGCTCCTACTTGTACAACTACTATAATTAGTCTCGGACCTTGTGCATTAAATGCTAAGTATCAGCATTTCATACTGAGATTTAATGAAATTTCCTTACTTTGCCCATCCCACTGAAAGAGAGGATAGGGAGTGCAAGCAGGCCCAAAGACAGGGTGAAGACAGGGTGACTTTACGGATAACTCTATTACATATGAACTGTCAATCAATTGATGTGGTGCACATTATGATTCATAGGAAGTTTTTGAAGTGCTGTCATGTCACCAAAACAAAACATGATTCCCAACTTTTCTACTTTGCTCTCTGACTTATAGCCAAATTTGCTTAAATCCTCTTGTGGATATCAGCAACCCACCTACCTCACAAATTTATTTTCTATTTTTATTTCAAAAATTTAGCAAAATTAGTCAAATTTAGACTAAAATAAATCAATTTGGAGAATTCATGACAAAAATGTATTATGTTAGGCTTTTTATTATGTTAATGACAATAAAGATGTTGCAAGGAGGAGTTTTCAAATCATGACCTTTTTTATTAGAATCCTATCAATTCTCCTAATCCAAGAACTGAAGAAAGAAAAGATCTAATAACATATTACAAGACTTATGGAATAATAACTTTGAAAAAACATGTGAATGTAAACCATAGCATTATTGCTAAAACTTTTAAGGAAATGAATAGTTTAGTGTGAGGAACTAGGTGGAAAGGCAACAAATGAGGAAAAGGTTCAATGTGTTTGACATTGCAATATATAATTTTTTTTGTGTAAAAGATCTTTTCAAAAAGGATGATATATAGTGAAAGAAACTTTTGAAAGGACCTTGAACTTTTGATAATGAAAACTCATTTCTTTATGCAATTTTGTGAAGAATGTATGGTTCAAGCATTTACCTTGCATTTATGACTTCAAATTGTGATTCCTTCAAGAAAATAACTTTTGCAAGAAATATTGTTCAACTTGATGGAGAAAACAAAATAGCAATATGTTTTGCAAAATTTTTATATTGCAATTCTACAACTATGAGTTTTGATTGGTGAATGTTTAAAATAGCACATGATATATTTGCTCTCATTAGCAACTTCTTCTTGGGAACTAATTGACAACTAAACCATGTGATTATTGATTTGTTTAAAAGAATAGAAACTACTAGATAACATTGGCCAAAAAAATCTAATAAAATTGTTTAATCAATATTGATTGAGGAGAAAAATCATTACCCATGTTAAAAATGAAAGATCAAATATGAATGCAATGACAATTGCCTTGGAATCTATTGTGACTTGAAGCAGAGAAATTTTGGGTTTCATTTAAAAATTCATGATCCTTGTTTTGGCTATGTTTTCCTTAAAGCCTGTTAAATAGAACACCGAAAAAGTCTACAAAAATCTTGAGTATGTTTCAATTAAGTCTATATAATCATATTTGTAAAAATGTATAAGTTGGTCAAATAAATCGAAGAAAGGTGGATAGGAATGAACCAGACTTGTGATTATTTTGGTTTTTGTTTGAACAAATCAAACACTCCAACAAAAACAAAAACAAAGTAGATTTTAATCTTTTACTTGAAAATATATTTGCAACTTCAATTTTCTTTGAATTGCACCAATTGAAAATACTAAAATTGAATGTTGGATTTTGATTATAGGTTTATTACCAAAATCATTATGATTCAAAAAGATTTGTAGTTTTGGGGGGTTATTGTACATTTTTAAAATAGAAAAAATATTGTAAAAATTAGTGGGTGAGTGTCCCCTTCTCTTATAATGTGACACATTTTCAAATGATCGTGGATTTCCTTTCTTCTAATATGAACGTTAAAATTTTAAACTAATTCATAGCCAATAGTTATTCAATAATGCATTGCATTCCACCAACATTATTACATTGTGCTTGAAATTGAAAGAAAAAGTTATAATCCCATCTACCCAAAAACAAGTAAACAAGATAAAATGATATGAGAATTTTACATTCTATGTTTTTGAAATGTTATCTTCATTTACATCTATTGACAAAATCCCAAAGGGGTTTTGTTGAACAAGGAGATTGTGACCTTAATGTTTTTGAATAAAGCACATTACAATTTAGCACGCGACGAATTAATAATGAAAATTGTGCAAAATTTGTTCACTCATAGGTTTGTACATTTTACACACAAATACCATGCATTGAAAACACATTTGCCATATGGATAAATGTGTTGACAAATAAAATACAAACCTATGAATGAACAAATGTTACACAAATTTCGTATCTTCCAATAAATATGTGTGTCAAATGTATTTTCAATGCACAATATTAGTGCGTGAAATGTATAAATTATAAATGAATTAATGTTACACAATTTCAATTTTTAAGTCATGAGATGCTAAGTTTGTGATACATAACTAACACAAATGAATCAAAAACATTTAAGCTTGTCAATGTAAAGTTGTTGATTTTCAAATGATACCAAATGAATTATTAAAAATACAAAATGTCTTCTTCTATGGTGGCAAAACACAAATCTATATTTCCTACCATGGGGTTTCTTGCCTATCATATTTGGCATTGTAAGATCACAAATTAAAACAAAAATGGTTTTTTCTTTCACTAGCACATTTACCAATCTAAAAATATGATATTTATAATCAAACAATTTTTAAATGTTGTTATTTGTGAAGTTGGCTTATTGATTTTAAGGTTGGTTGTAAAGCACTTTTTTAATTTAGTGGAGTTAATTGAAAGAGATCTAAAACTAAAAAAAAAAGTTTTAAAAATTAGAAAATTCAATTGAACAAGATGAAATTTTGGACATATAAAATTTTGAAAAAAATAAAATTTCTGCATTATCAATTTTTCAAATAATGTTTGTAGGAAATTTTTCATTTTTTAATAAGCAAAAAATTTCATTTTATCAAATAATATATTTTAACTTCAATAACCAATTTGTCAAAACTACTTTTGAAAATCACTTGTTATTAAATTTGTAAGAACTTGGCTGGAACCTTTTTATAAAACTTTTGATACCTTGGTTGATTCTTTACAAGTTGAAAGTAAGATAAAAAAAACATGATGATTCTTCAAAGTTTTTCTAAGAATCAAAACTGATGATTCTTTAAAAAAAGTGAGAACCACCCAACATACATATTCAAATACCCATATATTTGAGAATATATACATATTCTCAAATATATACATATTCAATTGGAGGGGGGAGGGGGGAGGGAAGAAGAATTGGATCACGATTCAAGGTTGCAATATTTTTAAAACTGATAATTTAAACTTACTGGTTATTAATTTCATTGTCAAAGTAATACCCCCAATTATCCATTTAGTCGTTAGATTTGAGTAATAATCTTTGGTTGTGTATAAGGTCCATTCTCAAATACCCACCTTGAGAACCTTTAGTTATACTACCCAGGTAAGGTAGGTTATAGAATTTTTAATTTTTTTGTTTTTTTTGTCATAAACATATTTAGTGTTTTAGTATTGATAATTTACTTAAATGAAATTCCAATAATCTAGGTAGGTTATTCAATTTTGAAAAGGGTCTTGTTGGTTCTTGTAATGATATGTTCCTTACCTATAACTAATGTTTAACACAAAATACTTCGCAAAAGGTCTAGCTTAAAAAAAGGGAGAAATTTTATTGATATTTGCTGAAATTGTTGAAAATTGAACTCCCAACTGTGGATTACTATTACAAATTTACACAGCCAAAGGTGTACTCTACATACTTGTTCCTCAATTGATGAAATTCTGGAACATTAAATTTGAAATTGCATATCCTCATTTTTTTAAATAAATAAATATTCGACAAAAAAATGTCAAACATTAGTTGTAGGTATAGTACTAGGTGGTTAAATTATCTACTGATTTTTAAGAAAATCAATGATCAACTAGTAAGTAAGTTATCAATACCCATTTTGACAATGTGTTTTTCAATAACTAGTCAACATTGGTTGCATACACAAGTTTTTTTTTTCCCAATTACGTGATATCAAAATTAGGTGATTTTTTTCAAAATTGAGCTGAATTTACACTAGAAAAAAAAAAAATCTTCCAAAATGTTCCCAATTTTTGTTTCCCCAAAAGCAAGAAAATTTGTTGGAAAAAAAATTTGACTAAATAATTCAACTTATGGTAACACAATTATACCTCAAAGAAATTCTAATTACATCAAACACTAGGGTAGACAAGTTGACAACCATAGACTTCATGTATCGGAAGACTTTAAATGCTTGGATATTCCTTTATTGCATGTGGATTTCAGAGATGTATTGTGAACCCTCAATTGGAATAGCCATAGCCATGAAGATTGTTGAAAAATGACAAAAAAATGAGCAAATATATGGGGACTCAAATCATGGGGCTTAAAGTTTATTTATAAACATGTTAAAATAATTTATGATTTGGATCTTAAAAGTTTTGACATTGTTCCGTTACCTCTAGAGTTCAAAAAGACTTGGAAAGCTCTAGTTGGCACACCCATAGTTTTTTAGAGCACTCAAAATGGACAAGATATGAGGAAAATAGGAAGATATGAGGTTTGAAAATAGAAAGGAATATACTAAAAAAAATTTCAAACATTTTGTGGTTTGGATAGCTTGTGTTCTTCATGCTTGATTTCCCCTTTGCCTTTGGAGTTCAAAAACATATTATAGCCCTCCACTTGGTGTATCCATAGCCATGAAGAGCATTTTGGAAAAAAAAGAAAAAATAAGTAAGATATGGGTCAGTGTTTGGTTGTAAGCTTATGTTCAATGATGTGTGATTGCCCTAGTATTTCCTAACTTATAGTTATGCCATAGCATTCCTACAGAGAATGTGGGTGTAGTTCGTTAGTCCTCATTAATTATATGAGTGAAATTTTTCACAATTCAATGAAATTTATTTGGTATACAGGAACACCTTTTGTTGTAGTGTAGCAGTGTTTTGGGCACAAGTGTAATTTTGTGCTCATCTATGTATCACTGATTTTTTTGGGACATAATTTTGACAATTTTTTTGACAGTTTTTTGACATGAAAAATATGATTTTGACACATTCAAAAGATTTTTTGTGAAAAATTAATTCAAAAGAATATAAAATGTTGCATCAAGTAGCCAAAATATAAAAGGATTCTTACAATTATTTTTTTACGTATGTATGGTCTATAGCCAAATAGTAGTTCGTACAAGGTGAAGAGGTTTTTATTTATGATTTCCGACAGCATCAGGTGATCGTCCAATCATCTCCTTTTCTCTGCTTCGAAATACAATTTTATTACAGTCAAATATTTATATCTGAAAGTTTATTTCAAACAGTTTTATATACGTAACTAGATTATTTTCAGTACAGTATTTTCAGCAAAGTTTTCATTATTTTTGTTTAATATTTTTCTGCTAACACACTCGACACACACAGAGGAGGGGGGGGGAGGGGGGGGGTCTGAGACTCGAGGGTGTGTATTTGTGCGTGGCTGGAGGAAAAAAAAATTGTCATCAAAGGGGGGCCAGAG
>Ga0116227_10013880_pt1 | contig 12498 bp, 10 predicted proteins | sample S1TSphgellanicum_FD_89693 | JGI IMG/M metagenome (GOLD analysis project Ga0116227, IMG submission 89693) | Host-associated microbial communities from peat moss isolated from Minnesota, USA - S1T2_Fb - Sphagnum magellanicum MG | ecosystem: Host-associated > Plants > Peat moss > Unclassified... | reverse complement strand
CAACAGAGGAGGGAAGAGGAGCAAGAGAGAGAACAACAACGACAGGCACCCCACTCTTGGTCTGTTTTTTCACTCCTACGACTCATCAACCAGCTCTTTCAATTAACCAGGAACCCTAAAGTTTCTTCTGTGACTCTTTCAACAACGGGAATGTTGTTTTTTCTGTCTCTATCGGTGCTCCCAACTCCTAAAAGAACTTGGAGTTCAATACCTAAACGGAGGATTTGTTGGTCTAAGTGCGCACCTACCGGCTAAGTACGCACGTTCCTCCCAAGTTCAAGTTGCATACTTAGGCGGGAGGCTACTGTACCTGGGGGGTTGGTGGCTATATCATGTGAATTTATTTCCTACCTATGCTTTGTGTCGGTTTAATTCCTTGGAGTTAGGCATTCCTAAATAGGCAACCCTTGGCTCTGCCTCATGCTGACACTTATTATGGGAACATGGGAACACCCCACTCCTGTCGTTTTACCCTATTCTATAATAGTAACAAAAGGAGTATGTATTTGAAGGGAGCAAGGTACTTTGTTTTAGGGAATTGGGTACTAGAGACTTAAATTCGTTTGGATGTGTACAGATTTCTTCCGTTGGCTTTTGGTGTCTTGTTTCATTTTATGTGCAATACCCAATTCATGAAACCCTGCCAACTATAAATTAACCAAAGCACCTAAAAAGGGGGAAACAAGGAACAAAATCAAGACTCACATCCAAGAAGACAAATGAACCACCTAAGAGGGCAAACCACAAGGGGAACTTCAAGTTCCTGAACCCCTCTAATTGTGAGAAGGATATCAAATAAGGAAAGGGGAGAACCTCCTAAAAAGACACCTAGCCTAGACAAACCCTCACTAACTACAATAACGTGTTTCAAAATATAGACCATTTGTGCACATTGTAATGCCACTAACACCTTCTATTTATAAAATGTGTGCAAAACTAAAAAAGGAGGGTTTGCAATGCCCTTTGTTCCCCGCGCCATGTTGGCACATTGATGAAGAAATTCATCCGCTTATTGGTGTAGACATTTGAAAACCTCTATAGCTAGAAGGATAAACATGTCCATTGGGAATTGATTGTGATAAAAATCGTCCTTTGCTTAAATTGCGACTATTACAACAAACTTGCGAAAAAAAAGCAACCCACGAAACCAAATGAACTTGAACATGAAGATTGCAAGGTAGGGGGTAGGAGGACACGGGTTTGCTCCGCGAAACATGAAATCCTACATTTCTTGCAATGACAGCAAAAGCATTTCGCACAACATCATGTGAAGTCATCCTCTCCCCAAGTGCCAATGTGCGGACACAATTGACTAATAGCACAATGTTAATTCGACAACATGAAGATTACAAAGTAAAGGGTAGAAGGACATGTTTCTATTTTCACGAAACATGAAATGCAAACACCATTGACTAATAGCACAACGTTGATTCAACAACACAAAGATTGCGAGGTAAGGGGCAAAAGGACATGGGTTTACTCTTGCGAAACATGAAATCTTGCATTTCTTACAATGATCACAAAAATATTTTCCACAACATCATGCAAAGCCGTCCTTTCCCCACCATGAACATAGTGAAAAAGGTGGATCCCCATAAAACCCAAATACTTGTGATGGATAGATATGTTTCTAAGTTTAATTTTTGTTTAGTGGTGAAGAAATTAGATTTCAAAATTAAATATTTTTATAATGTGTTCAAAATTGGGGATGTACACCCAAACAAAAAATTAAATGACTTGGAAACCTAAGGTGAACATTGTAAAAAGGGAAAATCATTTATTTGGGAGAAATTTAGAAATTTATTGATTTTGAATGAATTTTAATTTTCAACTTGAATTTGATGTTTTTGTGCATGCATGGAGTAAAACCTTTGAATGGAAGCTTGAAATCAAAACTTTGAAACAAAACTAGCATATGAAGGAAGGTGAAACAAACAAAACTGTGAGAGATTATTAGAAAGAGGGAAATAGTTGAAGAGAGGAACCTTCTTATTTTCAAAAAGAGGTCATTGGAGATAAAGAGGTGGTTGGAGAGAAGTGTGTGTGCATATAAGGTTTCAGAAATATGCCAATTTTTGGAAACAACAAAAAAAACCATGAGAAACATTTCAAGGATTTCAATAGCATGTAAGTAAATAGCCTAGGTAGGCCCATCACAAACTTCTTGGACCATCAATTGGTAATAGTAAACTCATTACAAACTTCTTGGATCACAATTTGATAATAGTAATCACGTGATTTTATTTTTTTAAAATAGTATTGTTCAAACATTAATGCCATGCATTTAAAACAAGTGTGAAGCATGTATAAGTAAGATGTAAATTTTTCATCTTGTTTATATGTGTTTCATACATGTTTTAAATGCACAGCATGTGTGTTTAAACAATCCAAACTTATGAAAAAATAAATTTCACACAACTAATATTGTCAAATCATAATTCAAAAAAATTGTAATAAAATTGTAACAAAGGAGAGAAAATAATTTAGGTAGGCAAGCATGTAGGTAGATAAATTGGGGCCTAAGAAAAAAAATAGGCAACCTAGGTAGGCAAATAAGTAGGAAGGAGGGTAGGTAACCTAGGTAAGCAAGTAGGTTATTAAGTAGGTTGGGGGCTTAGGTAAGAAGGTAGATAACAAAGGTAGGCAAGTAGGTTCATAAGTAGATCGTTACTTAGGTAGGTCCGTAACTTTAGGTAGGTAAACCCTTAAGTAGGCAAGGTGTTTATTTTGTCTAGATGTAATTTATAAAAAATGCCCATGTATTCATCCCTTCTTTTGAATTTGGGTCATAATTTGTGAAACTTTAATTATATCTACAAATGCAAAGTGGAATGCCTAATTAGGTTGAGGAAGAACACAAAATTCAATGTGACTTTAAGAATATCTCAATAAAGATATCCATAAAGTGAAGAAAACACGATATTAATATCTTGTGTTCAATCATTAAAAGGGGTGAGATTTAAAAAGATAGTAAAAAAACATATTGCATTATATGGTAAGGTAGAATCCATTAATGAGGCATTGGGAACATTGTTGATTAAATTGGTTAGTGCAAATAAAATAGATTGGGACATGAACATGTAATAATATTTTTGTTTTCATATAGAAAAACGTACAAAGTAGCTATATGATATACACTATACTAGCTTGTTTATGGGTTACATCCTTTAATGCCTACATAGTACATCTTATTAGTAATCAATAGTGACCATAGAGAAGGGAATCATGTGAGAGTTTTAACAAGTAAATTTCAAAGTTATAAAAGCTATAGGAAAACAATCTATAATCTAAGGTGAAATTAGGAACACAACAATAGAATAGGGCTTTATGGAGTCAACAAAAAATATATAGAAAAACAATTCAAATTTGCTGATTTTGTTTTTTGGTTTCCAAAGGGGAGTAAGTCACATCTTGGGAAGTTCATTAAGAAATGGTTTGGACCATATAGAATATAGTATGTGTTGTTTAACAATACGATATTGTTAGTGGCATTCACTAATTTTGAACCTAATCTTGTGTTGGTTGATATTAACAAATTGAAATCGTATAAATTTATTGAATTTGAGGTGCAAGATTTGAAGTACATACATTGATCTACTAGGAAGAACCATAGACAACAAATCAATCACAAACATGAGTCGAGAATGATATTAATATAGACAAAGATGCAGATGATGAAGTAGTGCCACAATAACCATAGATGAGGCATGATAGCTTGGCAATCACAACCACAGAAGAATCAATGAATTTAGCAACTCAATTAGTTAACTTATTGATGAGTTGGGACATATCATAGTACACATGGTGGAATAAACGAAGGATGAATGGACAAGTGGCTATGATGGCATATGGATGAATGAAGAAGATAACAACACATCTGGACCATTGATGGACATTAATTCCTCCACATGGACGAATAAAAGAAAAGTCATTATCAATTGAATGGGGTGCTCGAAAAAGTGATTATTTAATATAAAAATGATAGGGTACCCTAAAAGAAAAAATAGGAAGAGGGAATGGCCATTGAACTTTTTGGCATTCAAAGTTTCTTGGCAATGTATTTGTGTTTTGCGTTTGCAATGTGGGTTGCAACATGAATGAAGAGAGTGCATTTGAAAAATTATAAAAAATAACAAGAGAAGAAGCATAGAGAGTTGCAAAATGTGAGAGAGTGTAATTTGACATTTTTCGCAACAACTCATTTTTTATGTGTCTCTATAAATATTTGGAGAAGGTTTTTTTGATGGAAATGTACAATTAAAGGTGGATAACATCCTAAATTGACATAATGTTGTGAAATTGGTGCACATATCAATAATTTAATTGTTAATTAAAGTACATTTTAAATTTGCAAAAGCGTGTCACAAACATTGTAATGTAAAAAAAGGACTAAAAAATACTAGTTTTAATGGGAATTTGTCCATGAAACTTTGCACATACAAAGAAACCACCATAATGAATAATCTTCCACATCAAAAATTTCAATTTGTCATAAAGTGAAGAAGTTTATATTAAATGATATATAATTATTCAATAGTACATTACATGTTATTATAATGTTGATGATTATGATTTTTTAAGTTGTAAAGTTTTCTTCCACTAAAGATGTAGTTGGGTTGAGTGTTGTTTTTGTCATTTTATAAAAATAAAGTGGAAATTTAAAATTAATGAAAAATAGTATTATGTTGTTAAATAGGGTGTTTTAAACAACATTTATAAAATTATTGGTGTACATTTATGTAAAGACACAATTATGAATTAATTTCATATTCATGGTTTATATAATTGGTCTCATTTTTAAAGCCCAAATCAATTTAATGTAATTTTAAAAAGAATTCAAAATGAGTGAAATTTTATGTGTTACTATTTTTGACACTAGATGTATTTTTCGTTTTGACACCAAATGTGTACACCATACCATGGAAACACCCTAGGACCTAGTGTAATAGTGGAAAAACTAGTGGAGATTCTAGATTCAAGTGATGAGAAGGATGAAATAATATTGGTGTAGAACAATAGTTAATTGCAACATCACCATACGTTCATGAGACTACAAAAATTACATTAAAGGAGATGTAGCCACAAATTGTATGGCAAGAAGTCATGATGTCTACCCCACCATTTCAACCAAGTTTGGAAAACTTACTAGACTCTAGAACTAAGAGGGATTAGGATTCTGGATGAAAGAAGATTATTTTTCATCAAAGAGAATTACTCCAAATAGGTGGAGCGAATAAAAATGTGGAAGAAGATGGGAAAGGGAGAAGAGGCCTAGGCTAGTAAGGTAGGTTTAGTCACATTGCTAGACATTGAATGGAAAGAACTAGACCATGACAATCTGGTAGAATTTCTGAACACTTTTGTGATTAAGGGGTCTGAGATTTATTTGGGAGGAGAGGTATAGTGTATGTCAATGGAAAACAAATAATAATTGATGCATTTGGAGTTTGTCAAAGTGGGTGTGTCGAAGATCCAAAGGGATAGGTGATCAAGATGTTGATAGAAGAGTTGTTGTTTAGTCTAATATAAAGCCTCCATACACAAATGTAGATTAGTGGAATATTAAGAAATGTAGATGTCAATTAACATTACATACCAAGCTATAATATTTGTGGTATACCGAAAGGAGAATGTAAATTACATGAGCAATAGGAATGCACTAACATTCATGAAAGTGGAGGAAGGATTTGTGGTGGATAAGACATGGATTATGAATTATTGTGTAGTGAGTTGGATAGATGGACCAAGATGCAGGAAAAGATGCAAGTGGATGAAAACAAGAGGACATAAAAAAAAACTTGTCATTCGACATTAATTTTGGAAAGGTTATTCAAATACATGTTTGAAGAAAATTTTGGGGTTATAGTGAAGAAGACAAAAGAAACCTAGAAAAATACAAAAAGAACCAAGGAAGAAATGCAACAAAATTTGGATAGCAAGAAAGGAGCATCAAGGGATCTCCATGGACTATGGAGAAAAGAAAAAATCGAGTTCAGATTTGAAAAGGATCAAAATAGATAAAGAAGTCAAAGGAGGATGTCAAACCCCATAAGTATATGCAATGGAGTACTAGATAGCTTAGAATCATAATCCCAAAAGTGGTTACACACCATATTCCTTCTAAACCATAGAAGATAACAACTTAATCCATGAGCAACAAAGGAAAGAGTAGCTACAACATGAAACGAAAGTAGAGTATTTCACCACAACTGGGAACAACAATTCAAGCACAAAACCATTAGATACAATGTGATGGAATAGATGATCTTTGGGTACATTCACAAAGGTAGGAGCCATATGAATTGTAACTAGTGCTTTGTTTTTCATGTTTTTGTGTCAAAAATTATATTAATATTGCACATTTCTTTTATATGTTTTGATGATAATGTTTTTAATATATTGTGGAAACATGTGCAATAATTTGAAATGAATATGATGAAATTTGAATTCTCAAAAACATTGATTAATCATTATAACTAGTGCTTTATAGTGCTTTTATTACTTGAAAAAACTCATAAATGACCCTTAAACGACTTGAAAATGACATAATTTTTGAAAGATTCTTAAAACACATATTCACATAAAAATATAATGTAACATATTTTTTAATCAAAAGGACTTTCTTATGACTTTTTGCGATTTACAAATTGAATATTCCTAGTATATATCAAAAAAAAATTAGAATAAGTAATCACTGAAGTCCTTATTAAGGGTGCACCCCCGACTTCTTATTTTGTGAATGTACCCATTTGTGATTATCATGCACAAATGGAGGTTCATGAAGATGTTATAATGGATGTAGAGGTAATATAAGCACAAATAAATCAATAATAGCAAAAACAACCTAAGGTACCATAGATGGTTTTACTAGAACCATCCTTCAATGATTATAAACTAGATGCAATATTAATACCACAAAATAGACTAGGGTTAGCAAAAGGGAAAACTTTGGAGATTGGTCAAGAGCTATAGATGTGGGAGAGGGTGCTGTCATCAAGAGGCAAATCTAAGGAGAAAACACCACATAACCTTACACCCAAACTTGTAGAGGATATGGCAACTGATGTTTTAGAGAACAACAAAATTGTCGAGATGTTTTAAACAATGGTTATAGTTAACTTGAAGATGGGAAATTTGGGTTTAGAGGTGTTGTTATTAAAAACTAGATTAGTCACAATGGAAGGAGAGAGACATGGATCATTTAGGTAGATGTAAAAGGAGCAATAAGACTATGAGGAATATAAGAAGCAAATGGGTGGTTGGAAGAAGCAGAAAATGGAAATGGAGGAGAGAATGAATGCTAAAATGTTAGATTGACCATAGATAATAAGGACCTGAAAATTAAGAGGTTGGTTGAATGGATAACTTTATAGAAAAAATGCTAGGAATTGAAAAAAAAGAAAAGGATTGGAACGAAACGAAAAAACAATACCAGAAGATAATGATAGACTATAAACATAAGAAGGAAGGATTGGAAAGGGAGAAGGAACTCTAGTCACAAGAGTAGGAGACCATGGATAATATAATTGAAAACATGTTTTTATAGTATCTATAGATGAAGTCTATGGTTGTAGGAGGGGAATTTCGTCAACAATAGCTAGAAGAGGAGAAGGAGAAAGCAATTTTGGAAATGTTAGCATTACAAAAGGAGATGTTAAAAACCAAAAAAAAGTTTGGTGATTTGTTGGAGAGGTACAAGGATTTGGATCTTGTGTATGTTAATAACAAATTAAAGGAGTATGAGAATTTGGTGCAATATGAACTATACTATGTACCAAATGATAGATGGAAGATTCTAATGCTGAATTGGATGAATGATGGGAGCTGGTGGAAGTGCAATTCAAGGAAAAAATGTATAAGAATTTGGTTGCACACAAGAAGGATAAGGACTTGTATCAAAGGCATTTGTCTACTTTTATGAATGCTTTTCCAAACTTTCTATATAGGAATTTAAATAGTTCAGAGCCATCTAGTCTAGAACATGAGGTAGAGGAAACTAAATGTAGTGGAATAACACATGAGCAATAACAGGAGGAACCACATGACTTCAAAGGAGGAGGACAAGATCCTTAAAATGAGGAGATTGAGGAACAAATACAAAAAATTCCTATACAAGACAGCTAATGACATTGGTGAATAGAGGAAGCTAGTTGGAAACATAGAACATGTGGTGGAGAACATATATGAAGAAATACAAGGTACAACAAAACCATTATTTGAAGTTTTAGTTATTCAAAGCAATAGATGAGGATACCATAGGAGTAGGTGAAGACAACAATATTAACAATTTAGGATGAGCAAATCTAAACACAAATGGTTAACAAATTGACTTGAAAAACATATTTTGTTTTATTGTAACAAGGATTTTGAAGATGAAATCTAGAATGGAAGGAGGGTAATGTTACTAGGTGAATGGTAGAGATTCAACAAGGTAGGATGAAGATGGTTGATTAATTGGATAGGATTAAGACATTTCATTAGTTTAATTTTCAAATTACTTTTATAGGGAAAAGACTTAGGATGTAATTCTGGACTTTAATGATGATTAAGAGATTATTTTTTTACACATACATAAAATTAGAGAGTTGTTGGAAAATATAATAGAAACACAATATGTAGTTTAAAGTTTTGTTGGGTTATGAACCATAGATTTTCCTATTTTTCATTTTGGATTTCTACACTTCATACTATAGATGTTTGATATGTTCAATTCTAGGTAAAGAAAGTAGTAGAATATTGATGAAAGAATAATGAGTCTAGGGTGCAATCATACTAACATGTACCATTCACAGTCCTAACTACTGCCCAATTTTTTGAACTTTGGATTGTAATAATAATAATAATAATAATATAAATAAAATTTTATTGTGAATACATTATGTACATATCTTAAAAATTTGAAATCAATATAATGAGTGAAAATAATGTATAAAGACTTTTAAAACTTTGTAACCACTACTTAAAAACTACCTAAAAGTAACTTCAAAATAGTTTTGACATTAAAAGCACAATTTGGAAATATTTTTTTGTGACATATTTTCGGATATTTTTTAATATACACCTTAACACAATAATATTATTAAAATAATTTAAAATATTTTAAATGTTTTTTGAAAGACATATTAAATTTTCTTAAAGAATATTTTGTAAAAAAAACAATGGTCTAAGGGGGCACGTGTGGTTCCTTATAGCATGGTTGGGCCTTCTACTCTAAAACTATTGTGTTTTCTAAATGAATTATCATATATTTTGATTATTTAAGATAATAAAAAATTTGGGAAATAAGAAAAAAAATTATAATAAGAAAATTGTGTGAATATAGTCTACATAGGAATTAGAATGAATAAAACCATAGATTGTGTATATTGTAAGTACTTTAGAAAATATAATTTGTATTGTTTTGTTAATAGACGAAAAACGATTTTGAGTAAAATTTGTGCCTACTTGAATATTTAAAGAACAACCAAGAACAATTATAATAAAATTATGCGAATTATTTTTGTTTTCATTTCTTATTTTCAAGTTTTTCAAGCCAAACATGTCATGTTGCAACCTTTTATGTTGTAGTTGCTATGATTTGGGACTTAAATATGAAACCCTAAATTATTTTCCATATTATGTTTTAGCTTTTCAATTATTTTTTATTATTCTGATTAGTTTTTCTATTTTGCAAGAATCATGTTGTTTGCATTTTGATTGTTTTGTTTTGTTTTGTTTTGTTTTTTTTTTGTAGTTTCCAATTTCTTACAAGAGGTATTGGATGGTTGATAAGGTAGAAGTAATAACAACATATTGTGGAATTAGGTAAAACACATGCTATTCCATTTAATATTTTCATAGATGCGAGGTATCATTAAATGAAAGTTGCTAATGATGAAGTAGTTCTAAGATTTTCAACAATTTGTTTTGGTAAAATAATCAAAAAGTCAAATGTGCTATTTGTTGAAAAGGAGTGCATCTTGAGCTAAACAATGTGTTAACCTACCTTTCCATCTAGCCTGAACTTACGATTTGGATATTTTTACATGCAAATTATTTTTTAATAAGAGGGTGCTCTAAACTTCGTGTTTCGAATTTTGATGAATTTAATTTGATATCCTTACTTAATAATGTTGTTTTGAGGTTTTGTCAAGGTGTTTCCAAAAATTGGAGGATGGACATAACTCGTTGTTTTATAAATTGGCATTGGCTTGTAATTGATTGCTCGATTTTTGATGTGATTGAGATTTTTAAGGACCTTGCTCGTTGAAGTCCATCTTAGTGGTTTGTTGAGAAATTAAGTTCACATCCATTGTGTTTATGCCTTAAGCCTAAGTGGAAGGCTTTTGATGAGGTATGGTTTACGATTATTCCTATTGGTTGTAATTAGGTTTGTCTCATTATGGACAAGTTGATTGTTGATTTCCTTGATTTAGGCAAAAAAATGTTGTTGAACAAGATGGGTCAATGTGTTGGAATTACATGAATGGAAAAGGTGCTTGTACCTCATGAGTATGGTTTGGAGGTAACAAGGCATAATGACCCTATTTCATATGGCAAATAAGTTTTAAAACTTAAATTAAAAAAAAAAATTGGTTTTTTTGTTTGAATTGTTTGATGTTTTTTTTGTAGTTATAACCAAATTGATAAAGCATTTATGTGATAGAGCAATGTAGTGGATTATTTTGGGCAAGTTTAAATCTGGCCGATTATTATGTTTTGAAGAGGCTTTTGATGAGGAGAAGGCTACCTATGAAAAGATGAATGTAGGTGGAGAAGAGGTAAGTAATTTGCTTTCTTATGTTTTTGGTTTTTTGGTGTTTGTTTTTTTAATACATTTTTTGATTTTGCAAGTTTGTAATGATTTTGTTGGAGAAGAGCATTTTGATTCTAGAGTTGGTGTTATTAATGTTGTGTTTAATGGTGTGGTAGGAGGTTCTTATGTACTTCGAGTTCATAAATTTTCCATTGTTGTTGCATCTAAAAGATGTCCTTTTGATATCCTTATCAGGGTTCCTTCTTTTAATTGTAGTGTTAGTGTTGCCTTTGTAGATCAAGAGAAGATTATTAGTCCAGTTCTTAGTGTTGGTTCTATGGATTGAGAGAAAAATGTGGTGCAAGTTGCAGATTTTGGCATTGGCGGATTTGGTGCATTTGGATTTATGATGGATTTAGAAGATTCATCTTGGAACACCATGTTTGAGAAAGAGCTACCCAAGTACAAGGATTCATTGGATACCATTTTTCCACATTTGGAAAAAATTGCCCTATTAGCATTACATATGTAGTTGATCTTAGTCTCTCCCCACCTTAGGAGTACCAAATGGAAAAGACAAGGTTTAATTTTGGTTCATTTTGGATGCTTCATATTTTCGACAAACTTCATTTGATTACTTGGATTCCTTGTTTGTAACACTTGCATATAAAAGATCAAGGGGAAGATATGTGGAAAAGATGTAAAAATTAGGTGAATGTTTAGGATCCATGAGGATGTCCGAGGTCTTGTGTTGGGTTGTTGGGAATTTGGGTCATTACCATGATGTTTGTTCATGAAGGGGAGGTTCGGAGGTTTTTTGGAAGTTGAACCCTTTGGGTTTGAATTGTTTTCATAAGTTTTCATGGGATTTGGGATTGGGTGAGTGGTATCCAATACACATGAACAATGAAAGAGTTGATCCACAACCTTCCTTCTTATGAATCCTTTCATTTGTGTAGCCTTCCCTCTTATGAATCCTTTCCTTTGTGCATCTGATATCAATAGCTGATCCACAACTTTCTCTTTTTATGAATCCTTTGTGCATATGATTTTAGCGTAGTGAGTGCATATTTAGAATTTTGACCTTGTGATCTTGAATTTGTAGTTTTGCCACTTTGACAAATTAAAAAAATCAATCTTTTTTTTCTATGTGTTTTGCCTTGTAGATTTTTGGCCTTAGAAAAGTATTTTCAGACACTGAAACAGAAAATAAAAAATTGTAAAAGTAATTGTAAAAATGAAAAAATACTAATGAAAATAAATAATAGAAAAATATATTAATTAAATGATTTGAAATGGAATGAAGAAATTAAAAATGAAATAATATTAATTAAAGAAATACAAAATAAAAAAATTAGAAAGAAAAAATAAAATTAGAAAAGAAAAAACAATTTCAAATTAGAAGAAAAACATCCTGTTGGGTACCTTCTGGCCCGCTGAAGTTACTCTGACAGGCTGTCAGAGAATTCTTCGGCCAAGAGAGGGTACTAAAAATATAAAGGAAAAAAGTGGGGATGCGTTCCGTGTAGGGTAAAGCCCTAGGTCGAGGGCATTACCAAAATAAGGGTGCACGAGGCGGCACGAGGCGACACCCCAGTGCAGGGCCCATTTTGGTAATGCCCTTGACTGAGGGCTTTTTCCTGACTTAAAGACCTGCCTGAAATTCAGTGTAGAACCCGAGGCACAACAAGAGGGGGGGGGGGGGGGGGGGGCGTATAAAAAAAAAAAAAAGCCACCCACCTTCGCGGGGGGAAAAAAAATTT
>Ga0116227_10013879_pt1 | contig 12499 bp, 25 predicted proteins | sample S1TSphgellanicum_FD_89693 | JGI IMG/M metagenome (GOLD analysis project Ga0116227, IMG submission 89693) | Host-associated microbial communities from peat moss isolated from Minnesota, USA - S1T2_Fb - Sphagnum magellanicum MG | ecosystem: Host-associated > Plants > Peat moss > Unclassified... | reverse complement strand
GTCGAAAGGATTAGCGCCGGAGCATGAGGCGACACGGGGTCATTTGATGGTGAATGCTCGGCGCTAAATTTGGCACAAAAAAAGGCCCACTGAAGTGAGCCTTAAGAATTTGATATTTTTATCGTTTTCAGTTAAATAATGCTTGCCTTAATATATAGGTGCACCTATAATCATTACATCAGCAAGACGCTGAAAACGGGAAGGCCCCTACCGAAGTAGAGGCCAACATGAGGAAAGGGTTATGATGAAATTATTCATCATTCTGATTGTTCTCTTAGTGATTAGCCTGCCAGCTTACTAAGACAGTCAGAAGGAGGGGAGAAATCCCCTCCACCCTAACCCCAATAATTTAGGATTATTTTATGGCTAAGTCAATTTCAGAAATTCAGCAGAAAAGCGATGAGAAACGCGGAGTTCGCTCGAAAGGATATAAACTTCCGGTTAAAACTATCGCACTTATCGAATCCTTGGCTAATGAGACGGGAACACCTCAATCAGCAGTGATTACCAAAGCAGTGAATCTGCTTGCTGAAAGCCTGAAGAAGTAATGCTTTACTCATGGGCCGACAAAAGGAGTTGTCTGGCTAATGCCTGCTGATTGTAAAACTAAATAATAGTGTCTATATAAATAACGATGGTATTTAATCAAATATTGAATCTGCAATCATAAACTGAAGGAAATGCACAATGACAAGTTATAAAGGAATATGCATCCATAGATTGGAAGACGGGTCCATAAATCACGTTCAAGTTGAAGACCCTCATGGCAACCAACTAAGCTTAAGTTATGCGGAATATTTTCAGCGTAAAATACAGCCACCAATTGATGACCTTCCCGAGTGCAAATCTCTGAATACCTGACCCACATATTTACCAGGCTATTGGATTCGTTATCGAATTAGCTTTCAATCCCTAAAATAAACAAAGCCCAGACCGATTAGGAACAGGGCTTTCTTGATAATTTCTCGCTCAGTTCGCTTCACTCCCCGAGCATAACGTGAATATACGCGCTTCCATGCCCAATCGCTTTAGCAATTCGTGCTATTGCGTTGCCATGAGTAGACTTTCTTTCTCCATTTCTCGATTAACAGCATAAAATAATTCTCCTTCAAGCATCCTTTCTGCCCATTCCATTCTGTTTCTGGCCTCCTTGCTAGTTATGCCGGTGTGATAGCTCAATGCCCTCATCAGGTTTTGCGCGCTCTTGCGTCTGCAATACCGTAATCTGGCTACATAGCGGATCGGGTTTTCCCTACCGAACGTTTTCACAATTACAGCTTCAATAAAGGCGGCGTCATCTGATTCTTTGGCGAGAGCGATGATGTTGCCTGCTGAAGTGTTTGGCAGAAGTAAGTTTTTGGCTTCACGTAGCAACTCATCACCCCGCAATCCCTCACAGTGCAACCGCGTGTAAACCTTCTCAATCTGCTTTGACTGCTGCTCGCTCCATTCGCAGCGAATCATGAGCCTGCCCAGCAAGTTAATTTCACCACGCTCCCCCTCTTCTCCGCTGTAGTGGTCACCCCACACTGTTAATAGATGGCGTATCCAGGCACGCTGAGATGTATTTATGGTTTTCCATCCGGTCCCGAACAGCCTTCGCATTTCAGAGTCTGTGCGCACGCCAGCTAGACGGCTGATTTGTTGATAGTCGCGCTCTTGACTCATGCTGCTTCTCCGAGTTGTTTAATGAGGTCTCTGGTTTTCTGCCTGTAACGCGCTCTAAGCACTTCAAGTTCTTCGCGGGTGTATCGGTGGGGGGTATTGTTGTTTTCGAGCATCTCGACACGCTGAAGGCCGATTTTTGCTATGAGATTGATGCGGTAAGGGCCTATTGCACCTGACTGATACACGTTGCAGGCAGCACATTGGCTATGGCAGTTATCTTCATTGAACCTAAGATGCGTGGCCGCCTTAGTTGTCCTGTAATGCCCTGCGTGGTAACTCACTGCTGATTTGCTCCCGCAGCTGATGCAAACCTCTCCATCCCGAGCGCGAATAAAGTCGTTAAAAGCTCTCTGGGTCATATCTATCCAGTGGCTCAATGGCTTTGAGTCGGCTTTTCGTTTTTTCCACTCTTTGCTTTGGGCTGCAGCTTGTTTATCAGCTTCAACTTTCTTGCCGTAAACAATCGAGCACTGAGGGCTGCAAACTTTTTGAGTGGTAGACCAGGGGAGGAATTCTGTTTCACAGATGGAGCAGGATTTAGGCTTGCGGGGCTTTGGCGGCTTTGTGCCTTTAGCCATGATGTAATCTCCTTGCGCGACGGCGCAGCCACATGGAGTCAGTGAGCATCGCGGTATAACTGAAGGTTTTTAACTGGGTGGGTTCAGGTGGTTTGATGGGTTTCTTGCGATGGGGTACTCGGAATATTGCGTTATTTTCGATTCGTTGCCAGGGAGATTTAGCCATGCCTCTCACTCCCTTTTTTTGAGGTTTTCACCATGAGTCTACCGTTAATTATGGCGTGTGATGTTGCTGCGTGGTCTCGGGCATACTTCATAATGGTCGAGCGATTCACATCAAGGATACGGGCAACCTCTGATTGATTTCCCCGCGTAGTGACCAGTAGTTCAGGTATGGTTTTCACTTCAGTTATCATGCTGCTTTTCTCTTGTTTTGCTCACCCCATCGATTAGCCCACTCGATGTGAAGCCGAGACTCTTCGCTAAACGTTACGCCCTGCTCTGTGCCGAACCAGTAGATAGCCTCAATCACCTCGACCATCTCGCTGACGCGCATTTTGCTGGTACGACTGCCGAACATGACCACACCACCGCCGATTCCAGGGGCCGTCTTTTGCTCCTGCTTTTTCATCTTGGCGACTAGGGCAGTGATTAAATCTTTCCACTCTTCCTCGTCGTACTTCTCGCCGTACCAAACGACTTGCAAAGACAGGTCATGCAGCAGTGGCCACATTTTCCGGTTCTGGGAGAGGGTTCGTTTTGGTGGGGATACTTCGACTTCAAATGGCTTGGAGGGGTCTAGCGGGAGTTGCTTGATTTTCTCTATCAGGTTGCTTCTGTACTGCTCGTTTCGGAGGTAGAAGGTTTGTTTATCCATTCCCACCTCTCTGGCCTAGTCCGTGCTTAGCCCGCAATTCTGCGATTTTCTTAAGCTGGCTGCTCTTGCTCAGCGCACCCTTGACGCTTACCACCTGCTCAGGCTGACGCTTTGGCATGCTATACCCGGTTTCGAAAAATTGATCTGTCATGATTTCACCTGAGTGCGATAGCTCGACCAGTTGAAGTTTACCCACATGCCACCATCCATTGTCATGCGGTCCATGATGCGAGCACCCAGAAGCTCATTCAGCGCGTTAGCATCGAGATTTGTCAGCATGCCCACTGGCTTTTTGTTCGCAAGGCGGCGATCGACAATCTGGAACAGGATGACTCCCTCGTTGGTGTTGCCCCGCTGCACGCCGATATCATCTAGCACCAGTAGGTCAACATTGCAGAGGTCATTCATCAGGGAGGCCTCAGTTTGTCTTGCACCGTCTTGATAGGTTTCACGGAAACGCATCATCAGGTCAGGCACAGTTACCACGAGCACGGATTTATTGCGGGCAAGCAGCGCATTGCCGATTGCCGCAGCCAGATGGTTTTTACCGGTGCCGCAGCCGCCGCTGAAGATAAACCCGCCAAATCCATTGCCGAAGTCACTGGCATAGCGTGAGGCCTTGTCCAGCGCGTTCTGTTGCCCTTCATGCTTGGCTACGTAGTTCTCAAACGTGCATCCCCGGTGAAGCTCCTGGATACCAGATCGACCAAGCACAGCTTGGAAACGTGCCTGCCGGTTCTGCTCAGCAACACGCTGCGATGATAAGCGGCCCTGCTCGTCCTGCCATGCCCGCCATTCTTCAGGGGTCGTGAATTTTGGCTGGGTGCCAGCCGGTACGGCTCTTTGCAGAAGCTGGAGCCTTTCTTGAACGCTAAATCTGCTCATCCAGTGAAGCCCTCCGGTATATGGTTCATGGGGTTGTTAACCTGCGTAACGGTCGCGTTTTTGCGTGCCGGGAATTTCGGCTTAAACAGGCCCTGCCAGCCATTGGCGATACTGGCGTTTATCACGTCGGTTGGGTTATGCCCCTCGTCAAGGCATTCCTTCAGCAGCTTGAATGCCATCGATACCGCCCGCTCAGTTTTAATCGATTTCTTGGTCTCAGCGCGATTGCTCACCCAGTCCCTCCAGGCATCAGCATTCAGCCATTCAGGAATTGGAATGCTCAGAGGATCGAACGATTTGGCTTTGGGCTTCAAAGGGGATATAGGGGATTTATTAATGTCTGTTTTGTCTTTGGTAATAATGTCTATGGTGTCCCCCTGTTTTGAGGGATGCCGATACCCCAATTTGAGGGATTCTTTATCCCCTAATTTGAGGGATTCCCCCTCGTTTTGAGGGATGTCCCATTCTGAGACGTTTTTATTGATCCCTATTTGCTGCCCAGCGGCATGCAATATGTTCATTTTTATAAGCTGAACACGGGTTTCGCTAACTCTTTTGACCGGCAACTTTGCAATCTCAGACAGCTGAGAATTTGCTATGCGGTCTCGCGCCTTATTCCATCCGTAAGTGAGGCGGATAACTGCAAGAATTACCTTGAACTGACGCTTAGTTAAGTCAGCGCCTGCAAGCTCTTCCAGTATCATCGTTGCCAGTCGGATGTACCCATCATCAAGATCGGCCACTCGACGCTCCTGCCCCCCTGTTTCAGAAGGGAATTGAAGGACTCTTGCTGTATTCATACTTGGTCCCCGCCTTCATCACCCAGAACCCAGCGGAGAGCATTGGCATACTCGCCGGTAGCCTCCTGAAGAGCTGCTGTAATTTCCTTGCGAGACTTGAGTTTTGGTTTTGCATCACCCATCACCTCGCGCTTCCTGCGCACCTTCTCGCGACCTTCTGCACCCTCGCCTGCCTGCTTCAGTTCCTGCACCTTCTCGCGCTGCTGATCTGGTGTCAGTGCCGATAGCTTCCTGGCTTCCTGCAGGGTCACGTCACCGGCCTCAATAGCGTCCTGAACAGCTTGAGGGCTGTCCAACAATGCCAGGGTCGAGCGAACTGTCTGCAACGAGCAGCCAAACAGGAGAACAAGGTGATCTTCGTCGTGGCCGCGTTCCAGCATGGAGGCCATCTTCTTGGCCCGGCCAATCGGCGAATCCGGCTGATGGATCTCGTTTTCGCTGACCATATACTGCGACATACGAATAGCCGAACCACGTTTCACATAGCCAGGGACCAATAGAGGGTCTTTACCTTGCTCAACAAGACGCCTATTGGCTTCTCGTGCATGCTTGACACGCTGGCGGCCCACAACAACACAAGTCTTGCCCATTTCTGGGTCCTTCCAGATGATGATTGGCTCAAGCACGCCCAGCTCCATGACGTTCAGCACCATAGACTCCATTAAAGGCAAATGGATGCGCTCGTCGTAAAGTGGGTGTGCAGGGTCATCAACCAGGTGGAGAGCGTGAGGGTCAAAATTCAGGAGATTGGTTTTACCGCTGGCTCCGTATGCTTCCGCTGAGTTCTTAGCCACGATATGCTCCTTTCAAGTTGAATTTTGGTTTTGTATTGTTCATAATTACTCCTGTGAATTGATCCAGTAATTCGCTATAACGCCCTCACAGTTGCTGCTGTTGGGGCGTTTCCATTTAGAACAGTGAGAGAGTGCCGACCGTTTTTCTGGCTCGGGCCTTTTTCGCTGGTTTCTCGTCTTTGGTGGCATTGTTTTCTGCCCATACTCTTGCGCGATATAAACAGTCATCAAACATCGCTCCCTTCTTGCTGGCCTGCGATGCCTGCTTGTAGTACTCGACCGCGTGTCTCGCCCCCCCCAATGCCAATGGCACGGTAAAGCCTTCGTTAACGAGCACCTGCTTGATGTTCTTTTCGATAAATTCGATGTGGTTCATCTACTCCCCTCTTAGGCGGAAAATTCTCCATCCTTACCGGTCATTTCAAGCTGTAGCCTGGAATATTCGAGCTGTATCCAAATCAGGTGTCTGTAGTGCTCCAATGGCATCTTCTTTTCCCCACGCATGACAAAGTCCTCAACACCGCAAGCGGCTAGAGTTTCCATAAGCTCTGGGTATTTTTCGGTTCGGCGGAGAACGGTAGAGTCAGCAACCGCAAGTAGCTTGGCTACTACTGACTGCCGGGTGGTGATTAATGCTTGATGTGCGGACGCCAGTAAATGACGGCCAATAAACGCAACACTGCTAGATTTGCGTGGGCTTGCGTGTTCCATGCGTAATACTCCCTAAACGTAATAAGTTAAGTGATCGGCTTTTCTGCCAATCATTGATTAATCGGGTGAAGCACCCGGGCCAAATTGTGTAAAGAGCGGTACTTCTTATGCGGCCTTGGTCGCGTCGTTGCCGTACATCAACCAGTTGGGGTCACAATTGAGTGCATTTGCCAATTCAAGAATGAAACGAGGTCTTTTGGTGTTACCTGCTTCAATCTGTTGCAGCGACTGCTGCTTAATCCCGATCTTTTCTGCCAGCTCGACCTGTGAAAGGTTAAGAGCAAGGCGTTTTCGCTTAATGCGATCTGAAATAGTTTCCATATACGCTTTGTCCTCAACAGTTTTATCTGTATTTAACGACAGCTTTACCTGTTTGTCAATTACAGTAATAACTGTGAAAATCACTCCTACAAAAGGGGTGTGCTTATGAGCCTTGCAGAAAGGGTGAAGAATAGAAGAATTGAGCTGGGACTTACGCAGGTTCAGGCAGCTGAGCTTGCGAAGATTTCACAGCAATCCTGGGGTAGCATTGAAGATGGAAAGACTAAAAAGCCGCGTAATATAATTGGAATAGCAAAGGCTTTGCAGTCCGACCCCTTATGGCTTCTTGAAGGCGGGACATTCAAAACCATGGCAGATGTAGGGACGCGCAAAATACCGTTAATTAGCTACGTACAGGCAGGTGCATTGGTGCTGAATTCGCAAATAACTAGTGAACTTGGTGACTTTGAATATGTGCTTACCGATATGGATTGGTCAGAGAATGCTTTCGCACTTAAAATCCAGGGGGACTCGATGCAGCCTGAATTTAAGGAAGGTGATGTGGTTATCATTGACCCAGAAATTCAGCCCCATCCAGGTGAGTTTGTTGTAGCAAAGAACGGCGAGCACGAGGCGACTTTCAAAAAATACAGACCTCTCGCGCAGACCTTTGCAGCTAAGGAAGCATTTGAATTAGTACCTTTAAATCCAGATTATCCGACGATACCCGCCCTTCAAGGCGAGGTGAAGATTATCGGAACAATGGTTGAGCATCGGATATACCGAAGAAAAAGATAGCCCCACAAAACCCGCCATTGAGCGGGTTTTTTTTGCCCTTAAAACAAAACCTCATCAAAAAATCCAATTTATTAAAAATAAATCACATTTAAAAACAGATATATATGTATTCCCTCACAACAAATACAGGCTAGCCTGTTGACGATAATACAGTTTTATCTGTATCTTTAATCCAACGACAACGAACGTCGCTGCGGATCAGGATGATTACCGCGCCGGGCAAGAAGCCCAGCTGCTCATTAACAGATCAAATTGAGGGTGTATCACCCCGCCAAAGTGCAGTTGGCTTTGGACAAGAGAGAGGTGGAGCTAAGGGTGTGAGTTTACCACCTGACCTATGAAGCCTCTTAAATTCGGAAACGTCACGGGTTCCGGCTCTTGTACCCAAGCCATTTAACTGGAGTAAACCCCATGCCACGTAATAAGCAAAAGAATCTGGCCCGTGCTGCTGCGCATCACGCAGAGCGCATGAAAGATGTTGAGTTAGAAAAGCGTGTCGCCTTGAGCCTCTCAGGCTGCTCTTCGCGGGTCTATAAAGCGGTGAATTCGTTGCCGCTCAGAAGTCAGCAGCAGGCCAGCTCAGACAATATCTGTTTGCCTGACGTAGCAATTTTCAGTGCTGGTCATCGTAAGTCAGCAGAGACAGTAACAGCGAGATAGGTCTATCCAATGATGCCTGTCATTTGCGGCGGCATCGCTCTGAACACTTTTGAACTTCATTCCAACAATTTGCCCACTTTTTTCGCCATGTAAATGGCCGACCACAAACGGTACAGACTTTTGTGGGTAAATCGCTTTTCTTCATAAAATGCCCTTCGTGGTAGCAGTGGAATGAACAAATTATCAGCTTACCTTTAACAATAAAAGTTAGCCCCGAACGTTAGATAAATGGAGTAATAAAAATGAGCAAACACTGTGAGAATTGCGGCTGCATAAAGCGTTCTGGCCTATGCACTAACTGCCATGAAGAAGCATACATCGCCTATTATCAAGCCCCTGAGATGGAGTTTTCAGAGGAGTTCATGGAAAAGGCTAACGAACAGTTGTTCGAGCAAAACAAGTGACTTTACCCTGCGCCTACTCAACAAGGGCGCATGAATAAAGCTTCTATAGCCTGCCTGTGGCGATTTTTGACAGGCGCACAACTCACGAGGTGATTTATGTGAACTGTAACGCTGTCGAGCGAAATCGGGTGAGCCATTCCTGCTGCACATTCACTGAGTGCTCAGCATGATAAGCGCCCAACTTATCAATCCTCTCATTGTGCATCTTGGCCTCGCACACGCGGGGCTTTTTTTTGCCTGTATTTAGCTCAAAGCGCTTATTTCGAGTGCTTCGACTTATGTACACCTCAACCAAGGAGATCGCCGTGAGCGAGACTAACGAACTTGTCGTTATAGAGAGGGCCAGCGCATTAGAGGTCTTCACGTCGCCAACCAAGATTGACGAGTTGCTTCAGGATATTGAGCGCCAAGCAAGAAGCTTTGTCCCAGACCTTTCGACCGGAACTAGTCGCAAAGCAATCGCCTCAATGGCAAACAAGGTGGCCCGCTCAAAAACATATATCGACGCCATCGGCAAAAATGTGGTTGCAGACCTAAAAAAACTGCCAGCTCAAATCGATGAACAGCGCCGATTGGTTCGCGAACGCTTGGATCTGCTTAAAGATGAAGTCAGAAAACCACTAACTGACTGGGAGGTCGAGCAGGAACGTTTCGCGGCTGAGAAAGCTGCTGAGGAAGAGCGCCTGCGTATCGCCACAGAGGAAAAGGCAGCCGCAGAAGCTATGGCAATAAGGGTTAGGGACGATCATGAACTGGCCCTGTATATGAATAAGGATATTGACAGGGAACGCGCAGAAAAAGCCGCTGAACTGGAACGCCAACGCATTGCTCATGAAGAACAGATTAAACGCCAGGCTGCTGAGCAAGCCCGTATCGATGCAGAAGAAAATATAAAGCGTGAACGCGAGGAATCAGCCCAACGCGAAGCTGCTTTAAAGCTCAAGGCCGAGCAGGAGGAACAAGCCAAAATTGAAGTTCAACAGGCGGCAGAGCGCGAAAAGAAAGAAGCCGCTGAGAAGGTCGAGCGCGACAAGAAAGAAGCGCAGGAACGCGCTGAGCGCGAGAAGCAGGAGGCTATCGCAGAAGAACAACGCAAACAGCAGGAAGCTGAACAGCGCCGAGTGGCAGAAGAAAAACGCATCAAGGATGAGGCTGACAGACGCGCAGCCAATATCGAACATCAGAAAAAAATCAATAATCAGGTCTTCGACATTCTCATAAAGGCCGGTATTTCAGCCGACTGCGCTAAAGAATGTGTGATTGCCATCGTGAAACATCAAAAAGAAGCGGCCGCATCCGGCCAGCATTCGCCAGTTAAAATCAATTACTAATTAAACCGGAGTATCCCATGCAAACACTCGCGCTTGCTGGGTATCCCGCAATGGGATGCCTTGACGAACCCCCACGCAACCCGCTGATTGAGTTTTTCCTCAAGCTTTTGCGAATTCTCAATCAAAAGGGCCAGCCATGAACATTAAGCGAGCCATTCAATTGTTAGCCGCACTGGCTATCGAGAAGCATGACAATGACCTGTTTGGTGTTGCCCGCTGCCTATTCAACCAGCGGGAGAAAGTCTTGTGACGAGAGAAACCTCAATTTGGTGGTGTCGGCACTGGCTTGCCGCTGCCAGGTCATGCCGCAAAGCCGGAAGGCGTGTCGCTGCAATAAATTATCTTGCATGTGCAGCAGCCAGAAGACGAATGCATCAGCGGGATGTTGAATGGGCCAATTACCACAGCAGGGAGGCGGCATGAAAACTGACGAGCAGGCGCAGGACGCTCAATTCATATCACAGATACAGGGATTGCTCAGTGAAAAGATTCAGGAACAACTCAATCAGCAGGCCAGACAGCGTCAATGGAATGATCGCAATGGAGTAGCTGAAATCTCATGGGATGAGTTTGCGGGCAATTATTCATAGGGGGTGAAACGTGGATTTAGACAAATTAGATGAGCCGTTCGCAGCTCATGATATCGAGTGGCGCGTTCAGCAGTGCGGGGTTACAGCACAAGGCAAGCCATGGGCTATGGTTTTAGCGTATGTAACAAACCGAGCAATTATGAAGCGCCTTGATGAGGTCTGTGGAAAAGCGGGATGGAGAAATGAATTTCAGCCCGCTCCGGATTCAGGGGTTATGTGCGGCATATCGCTAAAAGTTGATGGTGAATGGATCACTAAATGGGACGCCGCAGAAAACACCCAGGTGGAAGCGGTTAAAGGCGGCATGTCCGGTGCGATGAAGCGAGCAGCCGTCCAGTGGGGGATTGGACGCTACCTTTACATGCTTGAAGAAGGATTTGCAGAAGTAAGTCTTGATAAAAAAGTCGGATGGAACCGAGCAAAATCTAAAGACGGAAAGCAAATATTCTGGACACCACCAAGACTACCGAATTGGGCATTACCAACTGACAAAAAGGAAATGCAACAAACAGAATCTCAAGCAAAAGGCGTCATTGACCCCGATTTCATTCTGAAAGACTTCACCGCGCAAGCAGCTGACTGCCATTCTCTCGAAGAGTTGGCGGGCATCTACAAACCAGCATGGAACGCCTTGTCTGAATTCCCTGAATATCAGCTTAAAGCCGAAGAAGTCTGGAAAACCCGCGGGCCAGAACTAAAGAAAGCTGCATAACCTCATCTGGAAATCTCATGACTCGATATCAACAGGATGTCTACGACAGCCTGCCGGAATCTTCGCGCCCTGAGTATCTGGCAGCCATAAGTAAAAAGGCGCAACGGAATGCGTTGATGGAGGCTATTGCAAGGGATGCTATTTCAGCAATGGAATGTGGCCGGAATGGAGAGAAACACTGGAGATTAAACCAAATGCGGGTTGATGCAATGAACAAAGAGGCCGCTTTCTATCCTGTGTGCCCAACTCACCTACTCCCAGAGAGAAAACGCCCGCTCAACCAGCCTGTTGACATGCAAGACGCATATCTCGACTACGAAACACCACATTACGGCCCTGGTGGTGCCGTAAGGCAAGGTTAAGGAGATAACTATGACCTATAGATTTTGGACCAATAAAGAGATTGATTTTCTTACCATAAACTCAGAATCCATACCTCTGGCAAATATCGCTGAAATCCTCCGTAGACCTATTGAGAGCATCCGCAAAAAGGCGAAAAAACTAGGTTTACAGACTACATCATACCGTAAGCCAATTGCTTGGACAGCTGAGCATACAGCACTCTTCTCAACCGCAACCAATACTGAAATCGCAGCCAAAACAGGGAGAACTTATAACGCGGTGTGGCAGAAGAAAAAACAGCTCCGCCAGAAGCTTGCCGCCTAAAACTCAAGTAAGGAATACATCATGAAAATAATGCAGCCAGTCGCGGTGGAACGCGACGATATGGGTTGACCTTCTCAGGCCGATTTGTGCTATATGCAAATGTTGGTAAATATCCCTGAAAAAGCAGCAGGTCAATATTAAAGGCGGTATTGAGTCAGCGAACTCTCAATAAGTTAATGGTTCGCTGTAGGTACGTTTGAATGTAATGCCAGATTAAATATGCATATATAAATTAGAGACATGCTTCGGAAACTGCGTGACTGTCCTCAAACATACGAAAACGGGTAATGAGCCCGTTCTCAATGCACATATCGAGAACAAATTCGGTTTCAATCAATTTGCCTGTTTTTTTAACACGTGATGCAAGCTCACCGATAGCCACCACTCGGTTATCTTTGATTAGTATATCTTTAATTTCAAAATTTTCTGATGAAATCTGTGTCCGGATTTGCGCATAGAATTCCGCTGCACCTTTTCTTCCATATTTTCGACCAATCCAGGGAACGACGTGAGTATTTCCAGCCACGAGCCAGTCAACATTTTCACTAACCAGTTCCGCTATTTCATGAACATCTTCTGCTGTTGCAATACGATGAAAAAATGCTTCCGTTACTGCTTGTGGAGTTTTAATTGTCATAACGTATCAATCTCATTAATCAAAACTAAGGACCTACAGGTTAATTGATTGTCTTAAAAATAATCTTACCCTGAGGTGCTTTTCAGTGATGTCATTGAGAGCAGTTGGATTGTTACTAGGTCCGCTCTTCGCTGTGAGTTCAACTGATGGACTCACAGCGAGGAGCTGCCAGGCAATTTAGCAGGGT
>Ga0116227_10013876_pt1 | contig 12500 bp, 11 predicted proteins | sample S1TSphgellanicum_FD_89693 | JGI IMG/M metagenome (GOLD analysis project Ga0116227, IMG submission 89693) | Host-associated microbial communities from peat moss isolated from Minnesota, USA - S1T2_Fb - Sphagnum magellanicum MG | ecosystem: Host-associated > Plants > Peat moss > Unclassified... | reverse complement strand
TTCAGAAACCGCGTCGGAGCTTTTTCAATCGACGCCGCAATGATCGATAGCCTACGCATCGTAGCGCCGCGGCTCCTTCCTGTTTTGAAACAGAGCATCGCCGGTTATCTGGATCACCTGGCGAGGCGCCCCGGCTATGAGATGATCACGGAAGCGGATCGCACTCGTCTCGCGCATAGTCAGATCGCTTATTTCGAGGCACTGTTAACGAGGGGTTTCGATGCCGATTACGGCAGCCGCGTCGGCCGAGTGGTCGCAGAGCAGCGCCAGCTCGGCTTCGGATCGCGCATCCATCTCGCACTCGTCGCCTGGATTTCGGTGGAGATCGCCGCAGAGATCAACCGCTTCGGTCGCTTCTCACGCCGACGCTCGCTCGATTTGTTCGAGGCCGTGACGCGTATCCTGCATGTCGATACGATGAATGTGCTCGCTTTCGAGCATGCGATGTTCTCCGACAGGATGACCGAAAGCTCGACGCTTATCGCTCAAGACGTCGATCAGCTCCGCACGAACATGGGCAGTGTGGCGACAGAAATCCGCAGCGCTGGGAAGGGTCTTTCCGCTGCGGCGAATATCGTCGATGCTTGCGTCGGCACGACCGCTTCCGCCGTCGATTCGGTCACCAGCGCGAAGAGCAAGGCGGTCGAAGTTCTGGGCACGGCGGAACGCGCCGTCGTCGAGATGGCAGCTTCGATCGCTGAAATCGCCAACCAGGCTTCGACGTCCGATGGCGTCTTGAAGAAGACGGTCAGCGCTGTGACGCTCGCCAATTTCAAGATCCGCGGTCTCGCGTGTGTCGCCGACCGGATCGGCTCCGTCACGGCCCTTATCGCCAACATCGCAGCCCATACGAATATCCTCGCCTTGAACGCGACGATCGAAGCGGCGCGCGCCGGAGAACACGGTCGCGGCTTTGCGATCGTCGCGGCCGAGGTGAAGGCGCTGGCCGCGCAGACGAGCACGGCAACTTCGGAAATCAGCCGCTGCATCGCCGAAGTGCAGGGAGCGACTCGCGACGCAGTCGATCAGATGACCGAAGTCGGCGATCAAGTCGGCAAGCTCGCCGAGTCTGTCGTCGCAATCGCGATCGCGGTGAACCAGCAGAACGTCGTGACGGACGATATTTCCGCAACGGTGCAATCCGCAGTGCAGCATGTCGGCGCCGTAGACGTCGCGATCGACCAGCTCAATGCACGGGTCGGCGAAACCAACGATCAAGTCAAGGCACTCGAGCGCTGGCACGTCGCGCTCGATGCTTCCGCCGCCGCGCTTTTGCGCAAGGTGAGCGACACGTCGGAGACCTTGACGGCACGCACCAATGCGCTCGGTCTCTCGAGGCATGGCCTCGGCGCCAGAAGCGCCGAGCATTAAGCATCGCGATATCTTCGGCGCCCTTCAGCGCGCGCGCGAATCGCCGCGAGATGCTCATTGTTTTGAAAGAAGACCATGATGAGCTCGGTCGAAATGCGGACTGCGACGAGACCGACCGCCGTCACGATCAACGAGCCGATCAGCCGAGCAATACCGCCTAAGAAGGAGGTGAACATCGTGACTATCGAGCCCAGCAGGCTCGATAGCCCGACGAACAGGGACGCGCGCGATTTTGAGCAAATAAAAGAAGCGGATGATGGACGGCGTGAGATAGCGGTTGAAATGGAAGAAATCTTGCAGCATGTGAGCACCTGCAGAGAATGCGCGGGCATGGCCATCAACCATGCATCGTGGGGTCGCTGCGCTCTTCTAGGTCGAGAGCCGTGCGGGATTTCGACCGACCGTTTTATTCTCACCTCCCAACGCGGCCACCGCAAGCCGCGTCACTGGAGAGCATGGGCCTGATCCATTTCGAGGATACCGTCATCGGCGGGACGTCCGAATCCGCCGCGCATGAAATGACGAGGGACGAGATCATCGCCTTCGCGGTGGAGTTCGATCCTCAACCTTTTCATATCGACGAAGCTGCGGCAAAAACCTCGCTTCTCGGCGGCTTGGCCGCCTCCGGCTGGCATACGGCGGCGGTCGCGATGCGGCTCTTTCATGATTCTTTCATCGCCAATGCCGCCTCGATGGGCGGCCCCGGGATCGACGAGCTGAAATGGCTGAAGCCGGTGCGTCCCGGCGACCGTCTGCATATCCGCTGCACGGTCTTAGACAAGCGCGCCTCGCGGTCGCGGCCGGAGATGGGGCTTGTGACCTTATCGACCGAAGTGATCGACCAGCGCGGCCAGACGCTCATGACGCAGCTCGGCCCGATCATGCTGGCGCGGCGCGGCGTGCCGCCGGCGCCGCGCGCCGAGATGGCGGCCTCGACCGACATGCCGCGTGAGGCTTGCCGCGCGCAGACACCCTTCGGCGCGATCTATTTCGAAGACCTCGCGCTCGGCAATGCCGCCGATTTCGGCACCGAGACGCTCGAGAAAGACGCGATCCTCCGCTTTGCGCGCGCTTACGATCCGCAGCCCTTCCACACGGACGAAGCGGCTGCGAAAGAGAGCCATTTCGGTCGTCTCGTTGCCTCCGGCTGGCATACCGCCGCGCTCTGGATGAAGCATTGGGTCGCCTATCGCGCCGCGCGTGCCAACGCGCTCGCCGCAGCGGGCATGCCGGTGCCGAGCCTCGGCCCGTCGCCCGGCTTTCGCAAGCTGAAATGGCTGAAGCCCGTGGGGGTCGGCGACACGCTTTCTTTCGCCACGCGGATCACCGGCAAACGTGCCAGCAAGCAGCCCGGCTGGGGATTGATCTTTGCGGAAAACACCGCCACCAATCAGACAGGCGCCCGCATATTCGAGTTTCAAAGCGCCGCCTTGTGGCAGAAGCGGCCGTAACGGACGATCGATGAGCTCCGATGCCAGCCAAGTGCCACCCCTTTTCGGCGCGGATTTTCGGCGCATGCTTCAGGAGCTTTTCCTCTGGCGCCGCGACGTGCGCCGCTTCCTCGCCGATCCCGTGCCGGCCGGCCTCATCGAGGATTTGATCGGCTGCGCGACGCTCGCGCCCTCGGTCGGCAATAGCCAACCCTGGCGCTTCGTAGCGGTCGAGACCGAAGCCGCGCGGCGCGCCGTGCGCGACAATTTCAACCGCTGCAACGCGGCGGCGCTGGCAACCTATGAAGGCGAACGCGCCGCGCGCTATGCGCGCCTCAAGCTTGCGGGCCTCGTCGAGGCGCCGGTACATCTCGCCGTGTTCAATGACGAGACCACGCTGGCCGGCGCCGGCCTCGGCCGGCACACCATGCCGGAAAGCCTCGATTATTCGGTCGTCGCCGCCATTCACACGCTCTGGCTCGCAGCGCGCACCCAGGGCCTCGGCGTCGGCTGGGTCTCGATCCTCGATCCGCTCGACATAAGTGCAGCCTTGCAGGTGCCGGCGGACTGGAAGCTCATCGCCTATCTCTGCATCGGCTTTCCGCAGGAAGAGCATCTCGATCCGGAGCTCGAGCGGCACGGCTGGCAAGACCGTCTCGCCGAGACGGGCATTCTGCATCGGCGCTAGAGCATCCCGCCTTCAAATGATTTCATTTGAAGGCGGATAAGATGCTCTAGATTCAAAAAGCTGAGCATCGGATTTATCCCAAAACCGGTATCCACTTTTGGGTCCGATGCTCTAACTTTATGAATCTAGAGCGGCGGTTGGTCAGGCTTCGGCCTGCGGGTCCTTCGTCTCGTATTTCATGATGAGCGGGATCTGCGCGGCGGTGAAAAGGAAGATGAGGATGACCGTGCCGGGAAACTTGAAGGCCACCCACACATCGTTCGATTGCGTGCGCCAAACGAGCTCGTTCAGCCCAGCCAGAATGAAAAAGAAGCCGATCCAGCGCAAAGTGAGGATCTGCCAGCCCTGCGCCGTGAGGCTCATCGCATTGTCGAGGATGATCGGCAGGAGCGGTTTCTTGACGATCATGCCACCGATCAGCGCAGCACCGAAGGCGACATAAAGGATCGTCGGCTTCATCTTGATGAAGCGCGGATCCTGCAGATAGAGCGACAAGGCGCCGAACACGATGACGAGCACCGCCGTCACCACCGGCATGACCGGCAAGCGGCCGAGGCGCAGATAGGACAGGAGAAGCGCGACGATGACGGCCGCCATGAGAACGACCGTCGCGGTGTAGAGGCCGGCATTCTCGCCTTCGAGCAAGCTCTGGGGCAGGAATGGGGCGATAAAAGGCTCGAAAAGCTTCGGCCGCGCGTTGGCGAAGAAGAAGAGCAGCAGAGGCCCCATCTCGGTCGCGAGCTTGAACCAAGGGTTGGCGCCGGTCTTGCGGTTGAGGCCGGCTTCGGTCGGGATTTCGGGCGCTTCGGTCATCCCTTCTCTTTAAAGCATCACGCCTTCGAAGGGAATCATTTGAAGGCTGATGCAATGCGCGCGAGAGCATTCGATCGCTGCGCAGAACTACGGACGATACTCTAAGCTCACTCGTCGAGGCCGGCTATGGCACGGGCGAAATCGCGGGCCGCGAAGGCTTCGAGATCGTCGGCGCCTTCGCCGACCCCGATGAAATGGATCGGCAGCTTGAAAGCCTCGGCGATAGCCACAAGGATGCCGCCGCGCGCGGTCCCGTCGAGCTTCGTCATCACGAGGCCGGTCACCCCGGCGACACGCCCGAAGATCTCGACCTGGTTCATCGCGTTCTGGCCGATCGTCGCATCGAGCACGAGCAGCACCGCATGCGGCGCGTCGGCGTCGAGCTTCTTCATCACGCGGATGATCTTCTCGAGCTCCGCCATCAGCTCGGTGCGGTTTTGCAAGCGGCCGGCCGTGTCCATCACGAGGAGATCGGCGCCCTCAGTCTGCGCAGCTTTCAGCGCGTCGAAGGCGAGGCCGGCCGCGTCGGCGCCCTGCTCGCGCGCGACGACGGGGCAGCCGAAGCGCTGGCCCCAGATACGGAGCTGCTCGATCGCAGCGGCGCGGAACGTGTCGCCCGCGGCGAGCATGACCGTGCGGCCTTCGCCGGTAAACTTCGCAGCGAGCTTGCCGATCGTCGTCGTCTTGCCGGAACCGTTCACGCCGATGACGAGAATGACGAATGGCTTATGCCGCGCATCGATGTCGAGCGGCACTGCATAAGGCGAAAGCACGGCCTCTATCTCGCGCGCGAGGATAGCTTTGACCTCGCCGACATCGACATCCTTGTCGTATCGGCCCTGGCCGACGAGCCGCGTGATGCGTGTCGCCGTGGCGACGCCGAGATCGGCGCGGATCAGCACATCCTCGAGGTCCTCGAGCATGGCGTCGTCGAGCTTGCGCTTGGTGAAGATCTCGACGAGGCCCGTGCCGATCGCGTTCGACGAGCGCGAGAGTCCCTGCCGCAGGCGGGCCCACCAGCTCGGCTTTTCGACAGCGCCGGCGGGCGGCGCTGACGCCGCCGCATCCGGCTCGCTCGTGCCGCGGCCGAAGAGGCGCTTGAAAAGGCCGGATTTGGCCTTTGGGGTCGCATCGTCTCCCTGCTCGTCGCTCACGCGCAAACCTTTCCGCACCGGCAGGCATGGCATTCATCACCTGCGCGGCTGGTTTATAGCGGGGAAAAATGGCAAAGGACCATGCTCTGCCGAAGACAGCTCGGCCCAAAGGCATGCTCTGCCCCAAAGGCATGCTCTGCCCAAAGGCATGCTCTGCCAAAGACCCGAGCGATCAGCGGGCGGGCTCGGCTTCGGCGAAGCGCACGAGCACCTCCCGGCTTGCCTCGGGCGGCGCCGCGAGGCGGGCCCGAAAGGCGATCGTCTCGTGCGCGCCGAGCTTCGGCTTCGGTGCCGGCTGGATCCACGCATAAATTTCGCGGCCGGTTTTGTCGCGTAGACTGAGCCGTATCGCCGGCACCTTGGTCTGGCCTTCGCGAAGATTGGCGATTTCGCCGCTGACCGTGAGAATAGGCCGCGCCTCGTCCTCGGCGAGATCGGTGCGGAGATTCTTCACATCGAGACCGCGGAGATTGACACCGAGGCCGGCCGTCGCATAGGCGGTATTGGCTTGCGGCCAAAGCCGCACGATCGTCGCGCGGCCGCCGATAACGAGCATGGCGGCGCAGAGGAGCGCCGCGCCGGCCAGAACCGGACGAAAGGGCCTCGCGAGGCCGGATTTCGCCGCAGGGAGCGCCGCGCGCCTGGGTTTCGCGGTGCGCACCGGGCCAGAAAGCCACGGAAAGTCCCGCCCGCTTACAGCCTCGGCACGCAATTCCTCGCGTTCCGCCCGCCGCCACGAAGGCTCGTCGTCGGCGCGTAGCTCGGCCGCGACGAACCAGGTTTCCTGGCAGCGCGGGCAGATGACCTGCCGGCCATGCGCGCCCATGGCCGTTCGGCTGATATGATAGGATCGCGCACAGGCGGGACAATCGATCAGCATGCCGCGGCGGCGCTCGCAAAACGGGGAGAAGCTGACGGGCGGTCAGCCGATTTCCGGAGCGCTATCGTCTGCTGGTATGGTTAATTGCGGGTTAAGTCGCCGTGAGTCGGTCAGCCGCGATCGTGCCATCGGCTCGAGTATCGGGTGGTTTGGCGCGAAGACAGCGAAAACGCGGGGTTATCTTTGGTCCGCTTCGAAAATGTCGGTCTGCGCTACGGGATAGGCGGCGAGATCCTCAAGGATATCAGCTTTGCCATAGAGCCGCAGTCCTTCCAGTTTTTGACCGGGCCATCGGGCGCCGGCAAGACAACCCTGCTCCGGCTCATCCTTCTATCGCTTAAGCCGACGCGCGGCCTCATCAGTCTGTTCGGGCGCGATTCGGGGAGTCTCAACAAGGATGCGATCACCGCATTGCGGCGGCGCATCGGCGTCGTGTTCCAGGATTTTCGGCTGCTCGACCATCTGACGACCTATGAGAACGTCGCTTTGCCGCTGCGCGTCCAGGGCCGCGACGAATCCGCCTATCGCGGCGAAGTCGTCGAGCTTTTACGCTGGGTCGGGCTCGGCGAGCGGATGCATGTCCTGCCACCGGTCCTCTCCGGCGGCGAGAAACAGAGGGCGGCGATCGCACGCGCCCTGATCGTTCGGCCGGAGCTGCTGCTGGCCGACGAACCGACCGGCAATGTCGATCCGACTCTGGCGCGGCGCCTGCTGCGGCTCTTCACCGAGCTGCATAAGTCCGGAACCTCCGTCGTCATCGCGACGCACGACCTCGGATTGATGGATCAGTTCGACGGCGCGCGTCGGTTGGTTCTCGGCGACAGCCGTCTGCATATCTACGAATGAGGATGCGATGGTGAGCCTCATCCAAGCGAGCCGCCGGACCGCAGCCGGTCAAACCGACAGCGACGGGGAGGCGCGGCTACGCCGCGACATGCCGCTGGTGCCGGCGACCTCGATCGCCGGCCGCGCCCTCGTGACGGTCATCGCCATCATGACCTTTCTGGCGGCGCTGACCGCGGGAACGGCGATCCTCATCGCCGAAGCCTCGCAGGCATGGCGTGCTTCGATCGGCCAGGAGATGACCATACAGGTGCGGCCGGCCGTCGGCCGCGATCTCGATGCGGAAACGGCCAAAGCCGTCGAGATCGCCGCGCAGACCCCCGGCGTCGCCAGCGCGCGAGCCTTTTCAAAAGCCGAATCCGAAGCGCTTTTGCAGCCTTGGCTCGGCGCCGGCCTCGATCTCTCGGAACTGCCGGTGCCGCGGCTCATCGTCTTGAAGCTCGACGGGTCCGGCAAGCTCGATGCAGCGGCCTTGCGCAGCACGCTCACCGACAAGGTTGCCGGCGCAAGCCTCGACGATCATCGCCTCTGGCTCGCGCGGCTCTCCATCATGGCGAAGACGGTCGTCTTCGTCGCGATCGTCATCTTCGCGCTCGTCGTGGTCGCCATGATGCTCGCCGTCGCCTTCGCGACGCGCGGCGCCATGGCGGGCAGCCGCGAAATCATCGAGGTCCTGCATTTCGTCGGTGCGGCGGACAGCTTCATCTCGCGGCAGTTCCAGCGGCATTTTTTTCGGCTCGGCCTGCGTGGCGGCGCGATCGGTGGCGGAACCGCCATACTCGTCTTTCTCAGCGCGGATGCCGCGTCTTCCTGGTGGCGCGCGACGCCGAGCGGCGATCAAATAGAGGCCATGTTCGGCAGCTTCGCGCTGAGCCCGCTCGCCGGCGCCACGATCGTGGTCATGACCGCCGCCATCGCCGGGATCACGGGGATCGTGTCGCGTGTCATCGTCTTCCGCCACTTGCGCCGGCTCGCGTGAACACAAACCTTCGTTTAGCTCGCAGACCCTACGATTTTTCGGTACGCTTAAAACTCAAAGCATGAGGTGAATGATGGATCCGACCGGTACGCACAGAATCAAAAACTCGGAACCCAAGGAAGATGGCGTCTGGGTGACCGATGGCAAGACTGGGCAAGAGATTACGGAGGATGCGTATATTTCAAATGGCTATAAGCCTAAACTCGAAAGCCTCCCATGGGGCTTGGCCAAGCCAGAAGGCAAATAATGCTCGTAGACGTGAAGAAGCTCGAAGCCGGACTGTGGGGACTACGAAATAGAGACAATCCTTCTTTTCGATTTTAATCCCCCTTCGACTTCTGGCGCCTAACTTTGGGCACCGGGAAAAAAAATTCAAACTAATGCAAGTCTACTCTTGCTGGACATGCACAATGCTTGCGCTATCATTCGGCTTATGACTCGAACCGCCACGGCGTTAGGCCTTGCGGCAGTGCTTGCGGCGAGCCCGGCTTTCGCTGACTTCCAAGGCTGTCTCGCCCAGCTCGAAGCCGCGTCGAAGGCGCAAGGCGTCGATTCCGCGACTTTCGCTTCTGCGACCCGCGGACTGACACCGAATCCCGACGTTCTCGGCTTCGCCAGCGCGCAGCCGGAATTCACCACGCCGATCTGGGATTACATGGCCGGGCTCGTCGATGCCGAGCGGGTCGAGGAAGGCCGCGCGATGCTGCAGCGCTGGCATCGGGCCTTTGCGACCGCACAAAGCCGCTTCGGCGTCGACGCCGCGGTCGTCGCCGCCGTCTGGGGCGTCGAATCCGATTACGGCAAAGGGTTCGGCTTCCGGCCGATCGTGCAGTCGCTCGCGACGCTCACCTGCGCCGGCGGTCGGCGGCAGGCCTATTTTCGCGACGAATTCATCGCCGCCCTCAAAATCATCCAGGCGGGCGATGTCGATCCGCGGCAATTCAACGGGTCCTGGGCCGGTGCTTTCGGCCATACGCAGTTCATGCCGACGACGTTCTTGCGCATGGCGGTCGATCTCGACGGCGACGGACGTCGCGACATCATCAACTCCGTCCCCGATGCGCTCGGCTCGACGGCCAACTATTTGAGCAAGCACGGCTGGGTCGAAGGCGCCCCGTGGGGATTCGAGGTGCGCTTGCCGGATCATTACAGTGGCCCGTCCGGACGCTCCCATAAAGAGGCGATGGCGGCCTGGGCGGCGCGCGGCGTCACGCGTATAGACGGCTCGCCGCTCGGCCAAGGCAGCGCGGCCCTCATCATGCCGGCCGGCCCGCAAGGGCCGGCTTTTCTCGTGACGCACAATTTCGATGCGATCTTTTCGTATAATGCCGCTGAATCCTATGCGCTCGCGATCGCCGTTCTTTCGGATCTCTTGCGCGGCAGAAGCGGCATCCTCACCCCGTGGCCGACGAAGGATCCGGGCCTTTCGCGGGCCGAACGGCGCGAGGTTCAAGGCCTGTTGATACGCCGCGGCTACGATCTCGACGGCAAGACGGACGGCGTCATGGGAACGAAAACGCGGGCGGCCATCAGCGATTTTCAGGCGCGCCACGGCTTGCAGCAGGACGGGCGCGCCGGCGAGGCTTTGCTCGACACGCTGCGGCACAGCCAATAGCCGAGCTGCTTTCTACCCGCTCACCCCAAAGTGACTCGCTCTCTATGCCAGATGTTCATTAGATATGGGTGCATGATCGGATCCGTTCTTTCCTCCACGCGGCGGCGCCTCGTCTTGGCCTCCGTCTTGGCGCTCGTCAGCCTCGGCATTGGCCAGGGCCAGAGCGCCGAGCATCCGACCTGCGTCGTCGAGCTGTTCACGTCGCAAGGCTGCTCGTCCTGTCCACCCGCCGACCGGCTTCTTTCGCGACTGGCGCGCGACCCTACCGTCGTCGCGCTCTCCTTTCCGATCGATTATTGGGATTATATCGGCTGGAAGGACACGCTCGCGTCGCCCTCCTTCACGATGCGACAAAAGGCTTATGCGTCGATGCGGGGCGACAATCGTGTCTATACGCCGCAAGCCGTCGTCGATGGCGTCGCCGATGTCATCGGCAGCGACGAAGCGGACATGACGCAGGCGATCAAGTCGAATTTCCGCCGCAAGTCCGCGATGAGCGTGCCGATCGATCTCGGCGAAAGCCAGAACGTGCTGCATATCGCGATCGGCGCAGGCGCTGGAGGGCCTGCGTCCGTCTATGTGCTGCGTGTCGCCAAAACCCGCACCGTCGAAATACGCAAGGGCGAGAATTCCGGTCGCAGCATGACCTATACCAATGTCGTCAGGGCCATGAGCAAGCTCGGTGACTGGAACGGCGGCCCGGCCAGCTTCGAGATGCCGGAACTGAAGGGGGAAGACGAAGGCTATGTCGTCCTTCTACAACAAGGCACGCCTGCAGCGCCTGGGGTGATCCTCGCTGCCGCCAAAAGCGACGGCCTCTGAAAGGCGGGCTGTTTCGCCGCATGAATCCGCTCGTTTCGACTGCGGGCGGTCCGAATTCCGCCCTGATCTCTCGATTTTATCTTTTCGTTGCCGTGCCGTGAGAAGCCGGCCATAAATCGGCGCTGCCCTCTCGCCCGCGGCGGCGCGAAGAGGATATGGTCGCGTGATGATTCGTTTCGTTCGCCTTCCCGTGTTTTCCCGCACCCTTCTGGTCCTGACATCCTTCGCCCTCTGTTGCGCAGGCGCGACGGCGCAACCGGCGTCGAAAGCGGCCAAACCCGCAAAAGATGCAAAAGCGAGCGCGAAGGGCAAGCCGATGCCCGTGGCGACCTTTGGCGATTGGGGCACCTTCCTGGCGCAAGGCAACGGCAAGGACAAGACCTGCTATGCGCTCGCGCAACCGAAAGACCGTATCCCCGCCGCGCTGAAGCGCGACCCCGCTTATGTCTTCATTTCAAACAGACCGGCCGAGAACGTCCGCAACGAGATTTCGATCATCATGGGATTTCAGATGAAGGACGGCAGCGAAGCGCGGGCGGAGGTCGCCGGCACCAGCTTCGATCTCATCGCCAAGGGCACCAATGCCTGGGTGAAAAACCCGGCCGAGGAGACGCAGTTCATCGATGCTCTGAAAAAGGGCTCGAAGCTCATCGTCAAGGCCCCCTCGATCAAGGGCAACGTCACGACCGACAGCTATTCCCTTGTGGGTCTGTCGCAGGCGCTCGAACGGGTCCAGAAGGAATGTCCCTGATCCGCCGAAAAGTTGGAAACTCTTCAACGTAGCACCTATCGCAAGCGCGACCAAAGTGTAACGCGACCTCCCTTGTTCGTGCTGTCGCGTGCGCCCATAATGTCCGGCGGCGTCTCGCTTTGCAAACCGTTCGAATCGAGCGAGACGCCTCATCGGGGTGCGTCTGAGCATCATGCGCCAAAATGTGCGCGGTTTTGCGCGCCAAACGATGCTCTATTTTTGATCTAACGATAAGCGTGCCTCAATGCGCACGCGATCGGGAGGCAGACATGTTGGACAAGCTCTATCCCGTTGATGCCGAATGGGCGAAGCGGGCCTTCGTCGACGACGCCAAATACAAAGAGATGTACGCGCGCTCCGTTGCCGATCCCGATGCCTTTTGGGGCGAAGAAGGCCGGCGCATCGACTGGATCAAGCCCTACACCAAGGTCAAGAACACGACCTATGGTACGGACAACGTCTCGATCAAATGGTTCGAGGACGGCGTCACCAACGTCGCGCAAAACTGCATCGATCGACATCTCGCAAGCCGCGGCGACCAGGTCGCGATTATCTGGGAAGGCGACGATCCCCGACAGTCGAAGCTCATCACCTACAAAGAGCTTCACGAGAAAGTCTGCCGGCTCGCCAATGTGCTGAAGGCGCACGGCGTCGCAAAAGGCGATACGGTGACGATCTATCTGCCGATGATCCCCGAGGCGGCTTACGCGATGCTCGCCTGCGCGCGCATCGGCGCGGTGCATTCGGTCGTCTTCGGCGGATTCTCACCGGATTCCCTCGCCGGCCGCCTCAAGGATTGCCGTTCGAAGCTGATCATCACGGCCGATGAAGGCTTGCGCGGCGGCCGCGCGGTTCCGCTGAAGGCCAATGCCGACGAGGCGGTCGCCAAAACCGACGATGTCGTGAAAACGATGATCGTCGTGAAGCGCACGGGCGGTGCCGTCGCTTTCAAGGAAGGCCGCGATATTTGGTACGAAGAGGCCATCCAATCCGTCTCGGCCGACTGCGCGCCGGAGCCGATGAATGCCGAGGATACGCTCTTCATTCTCTACACGTCGGGATCGACCGGCATGCCGAAGGGGGTCGTCCATACGAGCGGTGGCTATCTCGTCTATGCATCAATGACGCATCAATACGTCTTCGACTATCACGAC
>Ga0116227_10013875_pt1 | contig 12501 bp, 10 predicted proteins | sample S1TSphgellanicum_FD_89693 | JGI IMG/M metagenome (GOLD analysis project Ga0116227, IMG submission 89693) | Host-associated microbial communities from peat moss isolated from Minnesota, USA - S1T2_Fb - Sphagnum magellanicum MG | ecosystem: Host-associated > Plants > Peat moss > Unclassified... | reverse complement strand
TTTGTGTTGGGAAATTTTTTTAATTTTTTTTGGGGGGGTGTGCAAAATTTGGTTTAGAAAAAAGGGGGGCCCGAAAAAGGGGGGGGGGGGGGGAGGGGGGTGGGCCCGGGGGGGCCGGGGGGGGGGGGGGGGGGTGGGGGGGGGTGTTATTTTTGTACTTTTTTATTCTGAAAAATTCCCAAGTCAGATATTATTGTTTATTTTTACGAGATATTTGGGTACCACTATTATCCATTATACATAAGTTTTTATATTTATAATTTATAATTTATTTTTTTGCACATTTAGGTCTATAAATAATGGATGCTTTTCCTACTCATAATTTGTTGTTATGTTGATGTTATCCCCGGGGCTATTTTCAGTCCCCCCCTTCCCCCATTGTCATGCTTAACATCTTTGGAGATCCATATTATTGGGAACCAACTCACTCTCAATAGATCCATATGGTTGGGAACCAACTCACTCTCAATAGATCCATATTGTTGGGAACCAACTCTCAATAGATTATGTTTGTTGGGAACCAACTCACTCTCGATAGATTCATATCGTTGGGAACCAACTCTCAATAGCTTATGTTTGTTGGGAACCAACTCACTCTCGATAGATTCATTTTGTTGGGAACCAACTCTCAATAGCTTATGTTTGTTGGGAACCAACTCACTCTCAATAGATTATGTTTGTTGGGAACCAACTCTCAATAGATTATGCTTGTTGGGAACCAACTCACTCTCAGTAGATTCATATTGTTGGGAACCAACTCTCAATAGCTTATGTTTGTTGGGAACCAAGTAATCTTATTTAGATACCATTAGCTGTTTCGTTACTTCACTTAATACTTTCATATTTTTTAGTGTGCAAATGAGGTGGTTTCATCATGTTTCGACATATAATTTTTGGGGGGTACATTTTTTTCAAATTGAAAACTATGTGAGTAAAAATATGAGGTCTCATGCATATAGTGATTGTTGGATAAAAATATAACTCAATTAATTTTATAATAAAACTATGTTTATTCTTTAAATCTAAATATAGATAATATAGGGTAAACATCAATAATCAATATTTTTGATAAAAAATTGTAAAAATAATTTAGATATTACTTGTTAATATGTTCCATTAATAGGTTAATAGAAGAATTATATTAATAATATAGGGATAACAATTGAAAAAACATTGTTAAAAACATGTTGAATGAAACGTGGAGGAATTTGGACTAACATTAAGTAATCAATTGCTGGAATTATTAATGGTTTACAAATAATTCATGTATCATCTTATGTCTTTTATTGGTCCACATGTTTTCAATCCCCTCCCACAATGCATTTGCATGTGATGGCTAGTAAGGATGGAAAATGTGTAATTTTAGAATTTCCCATATATAAGATAACACTAATAAGGTGGTATCATCCCTTGGGCAAACAAGGAGTTGATGAAGTTCAAGGTGCAAGAAGTTATGGTTTACTTAGTTACTATGCACACCTTGTTCACTTTTGATTTTGGAACCCAAAAGCTGAATTTTGAATATTTTTTCACATGGAAACAAATCAATCGTCCAATGTGTATAATGATTTTCTAAGTGTAGATGGTTTTCATTGTTTGAAATGTGAGATATTGAAATATTTATTAATATATTTTAAAAATTAGATTTGAACATTTTCATGTATAATTTTTTTAAGCATGCAATAATCACCTTCCTTCATCACTCTTCACATTTTCAACTTTTTAGAAAAAAATCAAACAAATATATGGTGCCATAATTCAAGATTTTTTTTTAAAATTAAATTTTAAATGGTTCAAATATGTTCATATTAAGATTTTAAATAATAATAAGATAAAAAAATTATAAGTTCCCTCACATAGTACCCCTAGAAAATCCCATATTTATGTACATTATAATAAAAAAACACATAATCTCCCTCATGCCTATTTTGCAAAAGTTATTGAATATTGAAAAAAAATTATAATTTAAAATTCAATAAAAATCAAAACTAATGTTTTTAGGAGAATTGGGGTTTGATTTTATTGTTGTTGGAAAGTGCTCGATGACTAGGATTTTATGAAGTGATTTCATAATTTCTAGACCTAAGGTGCACTAGGTATTGAATATTGAGGAATCTTTGTGATTGGAAATTCAATAAAATTTTAAATCTCGAAATTTTAATTAAATATGACACGTGGGCCAATGGGATAGCCCACATTAGTTACAATGACATTTTAATGGTTTCAATTTCACTTAGGTAGTTAATTTCTTATTTTTCTAAGGGCTATTTCAAAAAAAATTCTATTTTGGTTTTCACATTCTAGTCTTGCAATCTAGCATGTTGTTTATCATCATGGTATCAAAACTAGCTTACTAGACTAAATCATTTAATGTTTTGAGTACCATTACAAGGTTTCAGGCATTGGAGCTTTAACTCCCTCCAAAATTGTAGTATTTTTGTGGTTTTATAACATTGGGTTGTTGTATTCTTTGTGGAGTTGAGCTCCAAAGAATTTTCTTCAATTTTATTAGTGGTCATTGACATATCCATTCTTTCTTGTCGAACATCATGGTGAGCATTGGAAACAATGTTTTTGAAGCAAAGAAGCTTCTACATCAATCAAATTACAATGTTTGGAAATTGAAAATGAAGAATGTGTTGTTAAAAGAGGATTTGATTGGCCATTTAGAAGTCATTGATTTGAAACTAGTGGTAGGTCAAGAAGCAACATCTACCAAACCAAAACAACACATTATTACATAATATCATAAACCTTTATGTTTCAAACAAGGTCACCCAAAGAGATTTGGGATCATCTTGCTAATCTTTATTAGATTAAGGCTTCCTCAAGGAGGATATTGATTAAAAATAAGTTGTCAAGTCTCAAAAGGAGGAAGATACCCATGAAGATTTTTTTGGAGAAAGTTCCTAATCTTGTGAATCAACTAGTTGGTTGCAAAAAGAAAATAGAGAATGAATTGCTTGTTGAGCTTGTTTTGAATGTTTTTCTGAAAAGTTACAAGCATTACATTCAAGGGGCGATGGCCCAAAATAGTCTTCCTACGTTGGAACAACCAACAAGCAAACTTCTTCATGAAAAGAGTAGGAGAAAATTAAATGTGAAAAAAGAAAAATGAAAAAGTTTTGTGGGTAAAGTTTTGGAATTTCAAAAAAAATCATTAATGCCTTGAAAGAATGCAACTTCATCCATCCAATAGCTCCTTGGTTGAAAAGAAGACACTCACAAATTGTAATGAGAAGTAATTTGGACACTAGGCAAAATATTGCCCTATTCCATATGAGGAAATTTTGAATAAATGTAAATCCTTCTTTTATTTTTCTTTTCACATTCTGGTCTTATGATCTAGCAACAATAAAGTTTTAGTCTATTGTTCATCATGATGACCATTAGGGCTATATCACAGCTTATCAATTTCTTTACAAAAATATTCATTGATAATGATTCGTTTTGATTTAATTTTTGGTGTAATCTGTAATTCTAACAAATGTGGGTTTTGAAAAAAAAAAACTAATAGGCAAATACAACTTGATGAATATGTTGAGGTTGTCAAAAAAATGCGAGTTTACTTTTGCAAAACTAAAATTTCTAAATGGAAATAAAGGAAGTCTTTTAATTTATTTCAAAATGTATGTGGTTGATTCCATAGGAGGGGAAGATTCCCAAATACTAATTTTTTTCTTATATCTGGTTCTAAAAAACTACATGAGATCAAATATAAGGTCCGATTTATATTTGTGAAATGAAGTGTATATAAGTTTTTTGATCCAATATCTCTTTCACTACCAAAATGAAAAGTCATTTTTATGGTTTGGATGGGTTTCTTACATAAGATAAGTTTTATCCTAATGGAATGAATGATGAGATTTTTTCTAGTGTGTGTGGAAGGTGCCTTACCCTCATTGAAATGTATGCCACACCATAGAATCACACCTTGCACATAAGGTTTCTTAAACTAGGGAACCTTACATGTAAGGTGCTTTGTTTCCTTGCAAATGAAAACCATAAACATCCATTAGAAAACAAAATTCTGTAAGTTATTTATGAAAGGAAAGGACCTTAAACATGGTTGTTTTGTGGGTTTAGATCTCATGTTTGGCCCTTGTAGGGCTTTCGTTTGCGAAACAACCCCATCCTCCAATTTTAGTTTTTATCCTACATTTAATAACAAATTATATAACGAATTCCATTCATATATGTAAAGTTAAAAAACACAAAATCCAAGGTGTAATCCTTGTTAGCATAGAATGTTAACTCATAGTTAAAGAAAATGTTTGAGAATAATAGATAGGTTTACAAGGTGAAGTTCAATATTACATAGGAGGTTAGAAAAAGCTGCTATAAGTTGATGTTACACACATTTTATTCTCCCCTCCCCCATGACCATCTCTTCTCTCACCTTCGACTCTACCATGACCTTTTTCCCTATAGTCTATCAATAACATTAGTGATTACACTTTGATGAACTATATCATACTACAATGGATATGTTTTGGATGATATTTTTGCAAATCAACACTTGCAACAAACAACTCAATGAAGGTAAACATTTCTTTTCTATGCATTTGAAGTAGTTCCTAAACTTCTTGAACTTCATGAAATCTACAACATTGAAGTACTTGCATTGTCTTTGAACTCTAAAGATTGTGCAACAAAGACAAAATCAAACATTAGAAAGTGTGATTTAGATTGTACAAATCAACAATGATGAGAGATGTTCACTAAAGAAATCAATCAAAGTTTGGATTCATCATAGTGTTGAAAGTCGAAGGACTTGTTTCATGTAAAACGTCATGTGACATTTCAACCAAAAATATTATGCAACACATCAAAACAAGATCAATATGATGATCCATGAAACCTACACAAACAAACCACAAAATCATTTTTTAAAAACAAGAAAACAAGACAATATAATATAATAGTTGATGACAAGTTGTAAAAATTAACATGGCATAGATAGAAACTAGCACACATAAACAAAATAAAATGCAATTAAAGTGAAACAAAGAAAGAGAAAACAAGAAAGACAACCAAACACAATGTAATAACACTCAAACAAACAAAACAAAAGAAAAAAACAAACATTGACAACCAATTGTTTACATAGGAGGGTGCAAACAAGATACAATGAGCCAACATGATTACTTTAGAAAAGGACTGCATGTCTTTTTTCCCAAAAGAAACTATTTCATATGAATGAATTTTGGAACAATGTTTTTAACAATTTTTTTTATAATAAATGTTTATAGTTGTCCCAATATATGACATGTTTTTTTGTTTGTCATTTTTGAATAAATATGAATTCTTGAAAATGCCCTAATTCCTTGTAAATTCAATGTTCTATTTATAATAATGATAAAAAATTCATTTAAAATTTTTTATGTTTTCTTTCATAATAAGCTACAACTTTTTTTTAACACATCATGTAGATTATACATCATTTATATGTGGTAAAAGACTTTCAAAATTCTAACATTTTGGATCAATTTAAAAAATTTCTTTGAGTTTTTTAAATTTAGAATTTCACCTATTTTAAGGTATGGTTGTTTTTTCAATGTGGTTAATAGGTCTCTATCTTCTTTATTTTTTTTCCAATCAAATGTGTTTTATTATATGAGTCCTTTTGATAGTCTTTTGCAGAATGGACTTTTGTTTGACACCATAGGTATTCACTTTCAAAGGTCCTAAATCAAAATTTAAACTTAAAATTTCATCAAATGGATTTGGTTTGAATTCTTTGACATCCATATAAATGAAAAAAAACAACTTGCCATGATTGCCATGGTTTTAAATGGAAAAACATAAATATTTATATTATTTTGACTCTTTTTTTTGCAATTTAATGCCCTTTTTGGTTCATTGGATTGTGACTACACCTAGGAATGTGTTGTTAATTTCAAAGAAAAGCACATAGCAAATTTACAAAAAAGAACATGTTGTGAATTATAGAGAGGAGAAAGTGAAGAGGGGGAGAGGTGAAGGCAAAAAGAGAGGATAAAAAAAGGGAAGAAAAGAAAAAAGGAACCAAAAAAAATAAAAAGATAGGGTCATTGCAAACCTCGAAGTGGGCATCAACATTGTTTAGTGTCATTATTGCATGTCACTATGTGAAAATGCACACCACAACATAAATGGTTACATTTTGTACCCCAATCTTTTCATAATTGGGCTTCCAAAAAGGAATGTTTAAAGGATTCTATAGAAAAACTTTGGGTTTTTATTCTATTTACATCATTATAATTGTAGTGGATTATTGTATGCCAATAGACAAAATGATGTCATGTTAAATTAATGAAGATAATTTTCAATAATGCATAAATATTATATAAATGTCCTTTTGAGTTCTTTCAACTAATTATATTAAGTGTTTCACTACATTTTTGAAACAAGGAATGCATTAAGTTATCAAGTTGATGTCAAAATTTTAATGGATAAATGTTGCTTACATCTTTATTTGGAAATGTTCATTGGATGCATTGAATTATATTATAAACCATACCGAATTTTTGAAAGTAATAAAATTCATTATTTAAGGTTGCACAAAAAAATAAAATTGTTTTCAACCAGTTCTATGGTTATTTGTATTCATTAGGCCAAAATGTGGTTCACATGTGTAAGAAATAATCATGCCAAAAAAAAATCAAAATGTCTATATAAATTTATTTAAACATTTTTTGACATTTCTAGGTTTGAACCAAAATCTTGATGCCCAATGATGTATGCATGTGAAAAATCACCACTACCACATCAACTATCTTAATTTGGACTATTCACATTTTCTCTCTTAGATTTGACCCATGTAAATTTTTTTGGTACAATTAGTGGAAAAATATCTTGATATTATTTAAATTTTTTTTGAAACCCCAACCAAAACAAACTCACATCCTACCACATAAAGTCATCATTACTAACTATGGGCATTAAGTGAGCTAAATCTAAAAACCCTAACAATAGGTGCAATGCAAATTTAAAAGTGCTTCAAGGTATTGATTACTAAGTAGTTAGTTGATATCCTAACACACCTAATAAATACATGGACCTCACAAACAATGTTAAAGGGTGTACCAACTATACATAGGGTACAACAATTTAATTATGACCAAACACTTTAGGACTTAAAGACCTCTAGCACCCAAGTTGTTGCATGTCTAGTTTTGATTTATAAGGAAAAACTAATTTGTAGCCCGTCTCTAGGAGCACCAAGGGCCATTTGAATCATTGAATTTGGTCAAGAAACAAAGGCGATATGGGTCTCCAAAAATAGGTGACTTCTTTTGATTGAAATAGAATTCAAGTAAACACATGGGAGATTGTTGAACAAAGATTTTGCACCCTATGCATGAATAAATTTCATTTGACAACAACATCACTTTCATCCTCCTCTCCTACTTTTTGTGTTCTTAGTTTGAACGTTGTGCATTTTTATTTTGGTTGTAAAATTAAAAATGTTCATCATCATTTTCTTTTTGGACTTTTTGTGTTGCCCTTGTGGTTTTGGTTAATGGTTGGTTATATTTTTTTTTCAATTTGGACCTTGTGTAATTTTTCACCAAACGTAACCATTTGTGCTTATAGGTATTTGCTGAGGTTTTTGGATGAGCTTGGTGAAAGTCATGGATGTTTTTTTTTGTTCCTTGTTGTTGGTATTTGTTTACAAGTATTTATTAACTCAATGCACAATGTGTTTTTTTATTTATTCTTTTAATGTTCATTGTAACTAAGGCCCACCTCCCTCCTTTTTCTTTGTTAGTTTGCATTGTTGATTATCCTTTTTTGCCTTAATGGTGTTCATTGCCACTTGTACTTGCTTCCCTCCTCTTTTTTTAGTTGTTTTATCGTCCTTTTTTATTTTTTGGTGGTCATCACAACCCAAGCCCACCTCCTTCAACCTTTCTCTCTAATTGTTTGTGTTGTGATCATCCTTTTCCACTTATCTAGAGTCTATTTGGTTGTTTGTGTTTTAATCGTTATCTTCCACTTTTCTGGTGTTTGTCACCACCCATGCCCACCTCCCTCTTATTTCTTTAATCATTTATGTTGTTGACCATCCTTTTCTGTTTTTTTGGTGTTCATTAATTCTTGGACATATTTCCCTCCTTTCTATTTGGTTGGTTGTGTTGTCCATTTTCCTTTTCCATTCTTTTGGTATTCATCAATTCCTAGGCTCACCTCCCTCCTCTCTCTTTCATCAAATTTTTTAAATCTTTTTATGTTATTATGTTCATCAATTCTTGAACCCACATCCCACCTTTTTGATTGAAGTGTTTTTCATGTTGTAACGCTATTAGATTGTGTTATTTTCTTCCCATACTCACTTCCTTCCTCATTGATTAGACCCCCTTCATCCTTTTTGTCTTTTCTTAAACCCATTTTTGTTTCTTCTTAGACCTACCTTCATCATTTTCATTTCTACTAGTACCCCCAAGTGTTGAAACTTGCTTCTTTCACCCCTCCTCCCCACCTCTCTTATTGTTGGTTAGTTTACATGGTAGGTTGTTGCCATTTGCACATGCCCTAACCATAGCCCTTGCCCTAACCTCTATTTGCTTTGATTTTGTAAAACCCAAGTTTACACCCTCTATTTGGTTGGATCAACTTTGAAACTAACTTGAAAGTTGTAATGGAATTTATCCCTTATTTTGCTAATTGCTATTGTAAATTAATCCTTGTTGAATTCTACTCTTGCATGACACTTTTCAACCATATGTTGAACTGTTCATCTAAGGAGGTCACTTTCGTTTTATTACAAATGGTGTGCCAAAAAAAAGGGTGCAACTTATTGAGAAAAGGTTAAAATTTTAATTTATTTAAATGTAAGTAGGGTGTAGATAATTCATTTTGAGAATATTTTGAAAATATACTTAGAATATATCTAGAATATGATAAAAATATGCCATTATTTCATAGTATATTAAAAAATATCCTTTTGCTTCATGTGCTTCCTAAAATATACATGGAATGACCTCCTTAAAACTATTCATTAAGTCAAGTTTAATGATTCAACTACTTTCTTTGCTTTCTTTTCCTCCCTTTCCTTCCTTTTATGCTCTCTAATTTATTCAATCACCTCTTTATCCAAAGTTTTTTGTTGCAAAATTTTCAAATAGTCATTAGATGTCACAATTTGTAATCTATTGTATATACTAAAACATCTATCCCTCATGTCTTTCTTGTAGGTAAATGGGGCAATGAGAATAACATTTGCAAAACAAAACACCTATGGAGTTTGACTTGTAGCATTTTCAATCTCAAGTTGAAGTTCATGCATAGACTATTATAAGTGTATTATTAGCTCATTGATTTGATTTATTGGCCCCATCTCCTTTGCATTAGCAAAATTTCTAGGTTGTTGCACATAATATTTTAGGTCATTGGGCTCCAAGTCTTTAGCATTATAATTTAGTTCAACAAATTCTCTTGCACATTATATGTTTATTTGCTTTTATGTAGTTCCATGTTCTCCCCAAACCTCGATACTCAAATTGCTTTCTTCATTTGAATTTTGAATATTTTCATTTGATGTGTTCACATCTAGTGTAGTTGTATACAATTCATTGGGCCTAGTCTTGTTGTCCATGGCCCTTGCATTCATAAACTAGATTCTTATAACCTTAAACCCAATTTTGGTGAAATTTCCAATGCCTTATCAACCCAACTGGCAAGAGTTGTTTTGTTTGGTTCTTGATAATTGGATTTAACCATGTTGCTATCTTTCTTTTTTAAATGCAATCTTGAAAGGCTTGAAACAATTCATATCTAAAGGTTACAATGCATAGGATGTGTGTGAAGGTAAAGTTGCCATGTCCAACTTGGGTGTTTTTGTGTGTTCTATTACTTATTGGGTTACATGTGACCTTTAAGTTTATCTTTGATCAATATATGCCTAGTAATTTGAAAGATGCTTGCATGAACTAACCTTATGAAAAATGACAAAAATTCCTTGAAAAGGAAAGATGTAACCCATGTTTTCTTATGCATTGCCATGCATGTCCCTAGCTTGCAATTTTTGATGTAGTTGATTCTTATCTTTTCACCACTAAAAATGAAAAACCATGGCATGCAACCCTCTAGTTACATTTATAACATAGTTTATAGTCAATATTTAGACTTGGGAATTCCGTTGTACAATTGTTGTGAATTTCTTTTTTGCTAGAATTAGACTCATTTTAATTATCACCTTGATTGTTCAATTCTTATCTCATCAAAATTCTTATGTATTTGTGTCAAGTGTATAATGTTGTAAGATTTTGGTAGAAAGGGTTGCACGCATTGTTGGTTGGACCTTGTGTTTTATAGGGCCTCCAACCCCTTTGCAAATTTGATTGATAATTTTGGATGTTTGCGCTTAAACCAATACCACTAAGAGTACTTGGGTATCCCATCCCAAAATGAGATACGTTGAATAGTTTATAGAAGTGAATAATTGCCTTGAATTTGAGCTGTTATATGTGGTTGAGTGTCCATACACCTACCTTCAAATAATCCAATTAACAAATATAACATTTTATATTTATTTTAAAAAAAATTTGACAACACATGTGTACACTAGGTGGGCCAATTATTTTGAGCCTAGTCTTCCCAATTAGATGGTTAGAAAATGAGGCTAAGGGTATGTTGAAGGAATTGCTAGCCCCTTTGAATGATGTAATGCTTCTTTTAATTGCATCCATGGCATCTTCTAGTTGTTCTATAGTTCATTTTCCTTTTCTTGCTTAACTAGGAATCCTTGCAATTGTTTTGTTGGTCTTGTTTTTCTAACCTATTTAATTGGGATGTTCTCCTTGTCTTGAGTTCGATAGATTAGATGTTGGTGTTTGTGATTCGAGTTGGTTGATCTAGCATGGTATTTCATTGTTTATGGGGCATGTTGAACATCATCTTGCTTTGATTGTTTTGGCCCTATCCTCTAAAACATAAGGGGGGATGCACATGGGCCTTACTAGATGAGTTCCTAAGTGTCCTTCCTAAAACTAGACCAAGATCACAAGAATTCAATCATCTCAAAATATATTATGTGTGCATGTTCTTTCATTTACCAATAGTTTAAAATAAATTCAAAGAACTACAAAACCTTTCTAGTTCAAATCCTCACTTGATATTTTGAAGGTTGTGAGTATAAATCTTAAGCTATGATTGGTTGGAGCACATTGAAACTTGTGTCTTTGCATTCTATGCTCCAATTGTGAGATTACATGCTTAGCTATCCAATGATAATATGGATATGTGTTAAACCTTTCCTTGCAAACTTTGTCTATGAATTGGATTTTGCCCTCAACATATTGGTCCTTTACTTTCACATATATTTGCTACTTTTTTACTTTCACATCTACTTGCTCATATTCTACTTTCACCCTTATGATTTCATCTTTTTCACTTTTGATTGTAGACGTTTTGCACTAGGAAACATAATCTCATAAATATTTGAGAGCTCATCTTCCACATTCTTTGCCAACTTGGACATGCATACCTATTGCAAAGAAAGTTTGATAACTTCTTGATAATTGGATTTATGCATCTTGGAATTGAGTTTGTGATGCTTAGTTTTGATGGAAAAATTTGTAAGGAACATAGCATGCCTTTGGTTTTCATGGGTTGTTGTGATTTTTCATGGGATTTGCATTTTATGTTGTTTTTTTTTTTTATTGTTGTCAATGATGCACTAGATACCCTCTCATCTTTGAACAACATCCCTACCTAATGGACTGCAAGCTTTGTAGATATGCCCTAGATCATAGCTTGAAGCCAAATAGTTAAAGTCCCAAATGGAGGTATTTTTGGTGATTGTGTGATCTTTTGTGTATATTGGATTTTGAGATATAAAAGTTCAATTCTGCATAAGGACGCCAAATGCATGATGACCAAATAAGTTTATAAATATGGTCCAAATAGGACGATCCATGTAGACATTTATGTGATGAAATTTCACAACTCCTCCCCCCATCACCAAATAAGTTGATTTATATCCTTGAACATTGGACTTTAACATATGCTATAACCAACACCCATGCCTGAACACAATTTTTATGAGAAAGAGCAAAAGTTTGCAAAATACCAAGAACAATTATTTCTCACCAAACGTTTTGGCGCATAGGGTGTGCATCAAATGGTCCAAGGCTTTTCGCCAATTGCTCACCGACCTACTTGTGAACACTCAAAAATGCTTGGTCAAGGGTGAGTGTTCAGTCATAGGCTGTGCTACCCTAATAGCCCCTTTCTTTCTACCCATAACCATCTTGTGGCAAAAGGAATCCATGGCTACATCATAAAACATGGTGCAGGCATCATCTATAGTTCATCTTGTGTATGTGATGTGGTTTCAAATCCTCCCTCCCCCCCCCCCCCCCCCCCCCCCCGCCTCCCTCCCCCCCCCCCGCCCCCCGACTCCCGACCCCCGACCCGCCCCGGCCCCCCGACTCCCGCCCCCCGCCTCGCCCCGGGACTCCCGACTCCCGACTCGCCTCGGACCCTCGACTCCCGACTCCCGCCTCCCGCCTCCCG
>Ga0116227_10013874_pt1 | contig 12501 bp, 5 predicted proteins | sample S1TSphgellanicum_FD_89693 | JGI IMG/M metagenome (GOLD analysis project Ga0116227, IMG submission 89693) | Host-associated microbial communities from peat moss isolated from Minnesota, USA - S1T2_Fb - Sphagnum magellanicum MG | ecosystem: Host-associated > Plants > Peat moss > Unclassified... | reverse complement strand
CAGCCGCACCCGCCCGGCGGCCGAAGCGGTGGCGGTGGCAAAGGCGCTGGACGCCGACCTCATCCCCATGGGCTCCGCCGGCGCCAAGGCCATGGCGGTGGTGCGCGGCGAGGCCGATATCTACCTGCATACCGGCGGCCAATACGAATGGGACAACTGCGCCCCAGCCGCCGTCGCAAAAGCCGCCGGGCTGCATGTCTCCCGCGCCGATGGAAAGCCTTTGGTCTATAATCAGGCCGACCCCTACCTCCCGGACCTGCTCATCTGTCCGACATATTTGGCAAAACGAGTAACTGAAGTGCTTGCGCTGTGCCCCGTGCCCAGCTCCGGACCACCCGGAGTGTAATCTCAACGATCGTTTCTTCAGCCATTAAAGAGGCCTAATCGGAGAAAGTTGAGTCGAAACGTGTGAGACGAGTGTCAACAGGCGCTTACTCTTTTAGCGTGATTTCTGGCTCACCTGAATCATCTGGTTTCCCCCGATCCGGTTTTGATGTGATTCAAGATTGCTGCCGGGTTAGGGGACCAGCACCGATGGCCGTGCTCGTTCAACGTGACTTCCGCAACTTTATTTGAACAAATTTCAGATTGTTAAGTCGTGGATGCCCCGCCCTCGCGGGGCATGGCGGGTTGATGGGTCAGCGCCCATGCCGACCGGTATTAGAGCGGGATGCGCTATCACGCACTCGCTCTGGCTACATATTGATCTAGGCCGAACGGCCCTTTGCTGCACCGATGGCAGAAAATGAGCGAAGCGTGGGGAGGACTCGACTCTTACCTCCGCAAGTGTTTTGTTCACCTTATGTTCCAAGCAGGCGCCCTTTCCGCTAAAATTTCTGGACGGCCATTATCAGGCTGTTTTCCAGGGTATTTGCGGCAAAATATTACCTCCAGCAGTGCCGTGCATGAATTTCGCGCGCCGACAGATGGTGCGGGGCATATCGCCTTTGCGGTTATGCTGCTCGCGGAACTGCCAATAAAGGCGCCCATTTTATGGGTTAGCCCCCAACCCTCCGCCTATCCGCCGGGGCTGGCTTGGCTGGGGCTGGACCCGGCGCGCTGCCTGTTTGCACAGGTAAAGGATGACGCGGAAAGCCTGGGGGCGCTGGAAGTGGCACTGCGCGGCGGCATGGCTGGCGTGGCGGAATGTACTGCCGTCTCGCGCCTGGCGGCAAGGCGGCTTGCGCTGGCCGCCAGAAACGGCAACGGCGTTGGATTTGTGCTGCGTTACGCCCCCGCCTTTACACAGGCCGATTCCACCGCCTTTGCCACGCGCTGGACCATCAGCCCGGCCCGGAGCGAAATATCAGGAACGCTCCGCCTGCAAGCGGAATTGCTCTACGCCAAAGGCAGTCAGCCCGGCGTCTTCATGGTTGAGATAAGGGAGGCGGAACATGCTGCCACACCGTATGCTGTCGCTCTGGTTCAGCCAGGGATTGCCGCCCGCCCCCAACGGCGTACCGGGTGATCTGGAAGCCCTGGCTTTGTGGTGCCAGCAATTTTCACCTTTGACGGCGGCCGATCCGCCGGATGGCGTGATGATCGATATCACCGGCTGCGCACATCTGTTCGGCGGCGAAGCCGGCCTCATGGCGGCGATTGAGCGCCGCCTGCCCGGTATTCGCTTGGGGCTCGCCAATACCGGGCAGGCGGCCTGGGGGCTGGCGCGTTACGGCGAGGCTGGGTGCGAGGACATCGCATCTCTGCCTTTGGCCGCGTTGAACCTCTCCCCGCGCATCATAAAAAAATTGCGCCAGGTCGGCGTGCGGCGGATCGGCGATTTGATGCGCCTGCCAAGGGCCGAGCTGACGGCGGGATATGGGCCTGAACCTTTGCAAAAACTTGACCGTGCTTTGGGCCAGTCACCGGAAATACTGAAGTTTATCTCAGCACCGCCAGAGTGGCGGGAGGCGGAGCATTACGCCGAACCGATTTTTGCGCCGATTCAGTTGCAGGCGGCCATCCATCGCCTGACGGCAAAGCTCTGTGTCAGGCTTGCCGATGCCCAGGCAGGTGCTACGGCCATGGCGGCGCGCTTTTACCGCATCGACTCTGAGCGCCCGGAGATTCTGCTCGCCTTTGCCACACCCTGCCGCGATGAATTTCAAATCGCCAAATTGCTGATCGAAAAACTGGCGGGCAATATTGATCCCGGTTTTGGCGTCGAGGCCATCACCCTGGAGGCCTGCACGACGGAAAAGCTGCCACCGGTACAGCACGGCATGGCGCCCGCGGTGCCGGATTACGCCCAGCCCATCAACACGCTGCTGAACCGGCTGGGGAGTGCCAGACTTTGGCGGGTGGCCCCGCATGAAACGCATATCCCGGAATATACCGCGCGGCGGATACCGATCACCATGCCGCCAGTGCCATGGGTAAAACCGCTTTATCCGCGGCCGGTGCGGCTATTGCCCCGGCCGGACGCCATCACCGCCATTGCCCCGGTACCGGATGATCCGCCCGTTTCCTTCACCTGGCGGCGCAAAACCCATAAAATTGCCCATGCCACCGGACCGGAGCGCATCGCCCGCGACTGGTGGTGCCACGAACATGACAATGCGCGGCCGGAGATAGAAAAAATCCGCGATTATTATGCCGTCGAAGACACCGAAGGTACGCGCTTCTGGCTGTTCCGGGCCGGGCTGCATGACGGAGCATTGCCGGCGCACTGGTATCTGCATGGGTTTTTCGGATGAGCTACGCCGAGTTTTTAACCGCCAGCGCATTTAGTTTTCTGGAAGGCGCATCGCATCCGGAGGATTTGGTCAACCAGGCCGTGGCTTTGGGCCATGCGGGCATCGGCATAGCGGATATCAATACCGTGGCTGGCGTGGTGCGGGCGCATGTGGCGGCCAAGGCGGCGGGGTTGCGGTTGCTCGTTGGGTGCCGGCTGCGGTTGACGGATGCGCCGGATTTGATCTGCTACCCTGAAAACCGCCCGGCCTGGGGCCGCCTGTGCCGCCTGCTTACCCTGGGCAAAACCCGCACGGTAAAAGGCGAGTGCCTGCTGCATTTTGCCGATGTCGTGAACCATGCCGAGGGCCAGGTTTTCATCGCCGTGCCGCCGGCGGTGATCGATAAGGCATTTACCCATTGGCTGGAGGTGGCCGCCAGGAAATGTAGCGGACAAATTTACCTTGCGGTGGTGCGGCGCTACGCGCCGGATGATGCGGCCAGATTGCGCGATTTGCAGACTCTGGCAATGCGGGCCGGGATAAAACCAATCGCCGCGAATGACGTGCTCTATCACGCAGCGGAAACGAGATTGTTGCAGGATGTGCTGCGCTGTATCCGCCATGGCTGCACCATCGCCCAAGCCGGCTATCGGCTGCAACCAAATGGCGAACGCCATCTTAAATCTCCCGCCGAAATGGCGCGTTTGTTCAAAAAACTCCCGCAAGCCATTGCAGCACAGCAAGACATTCTGGCGCGGGTAAAATTTTCGTTGGATGAGATTTCCTACGAATACCCGGATGAGCCAGTGCCGCCCGGCAGCACCCCGGATTCGCATCTGGCCCAGCTCGCCGCGCAAGGTGCCGCGAAGCATTATCCCAACGGCGTTCCGGCAAAAGTACAGGCCATGCTGGAGAAGGAATTACGCCTGATCGCGCAGCTTGATTATGCGCGCTATTTTCTGACCGTGGAAGATATCGTGCGCTTTGCGCGGGCCCAGAAAATTTTATGCCAGGGCCGTGGCTCCGCGGCAAATTCCGCCGTCTGCTATGTGCTGGGCATCACCGCCGTGGACCCGGCCGAGAGCGATTTGCTGTTCGAGCGCTTCATCTCGGCCGAACGCAAGGAACCACCCGATATCGATGTCGATTTCGAGCATGAGCGGCGCGAGGAGGTGATCCAGTATCTCTACACACGCTATGGCCGCCACCGGGCGGCGATTGCCGCCACCGTGATCCATTACCGGCCCAAATCCGCCATTCGCGAAGTGGCGAAAGCGCTGGGGCTTGCTGAGGAGATCGCCGCGCAGCTGGCGGCGCAAAGTTGGAATTCCGGCGATGAATTATGGTCCGCCGACCGGCTGCGCGAAGCTGGAATCAACCCGGATGACCGGCTGATCGCGCGCGTGGTGGCCCTGGCACGCGAACTGGTGGGTCTGCCACGCCACCTCTCCCAGCATGTGGGCGGGTTCGTGCTCACGCGCGGCCGGCTGGATGAGACCGTGCCGATCGGTCCCGCCGCAATGGCAGGGCGGAGTTTCATCGAATGGGACAAGGATGACATCGACGCGCTGCGCATGATGAAGGTGGATGTGCTGGCGCTGGGCATGCTCACCTGCATCCGCAAATGCTTTGCGATGCTGGGGATTAACGGCCTCGCTGAGATACCGAAGGACGATCCGGCGGTATATGATATGCTGTGCAAGGGCGATTCGCTCGGTGTCTTCCAGGTGGAAAGCCGGGCGCAGATGAATATGCTGCCACGTCTGCAGCCGCGCCAATTTTACGATCTCGTGATCGAGGTCGCGATCGTCCGGCCGGGGCCGATTCAGGGCGATATGGTGCATCCCTATCTGCGCCGGCGAAGCGGAAAAGAGGCCGTGAATTACCCTGTTCGAGAAGGTAATCTGCCCAATGAATTGCATGACATTCTGAAAAAGACCTTGGGTGTGCCATTGTTTCAGGAACAGGCCATGAAAATTGCCATGGTCGCGGCGGAATTTACGCCGGAGGAAGCGAACGGCCTGCGCCGCGCGATGGCCACCTTTCGCAATGTCGGCACGATTCCGCATTTTCGGGAGATGATGGTCGAACGCATGGTCAAACGCGGCTATGAGCGGGAATTTGCCGAAGCCTGCTTCAAGCAGATCGAAGGTTTTGGCGCTTATGGATTTCCGGAGAGTCATGCCGCCAGCTTTGCTTTGTTGGTCTATGTTTCATCTTGGCTGAAATGCCATCATCCAGCGGCGTTTGCCGCCGCATTGCTGAATTCCCAGCCGATGGGATTCTACGCCCCCGCGCAGATTATCCGTGATGCACGCGAGCATGGCGTGGCGGTGCGGGGGTGGGATGTGAATTTTTCCGCCTGGGATTGTACATTGGAAGACGGCGCATTGCGGCTGGGGCTGCGCATGATCGGCGGATTTCAGGAAGCCTGGGCATTGCGGTTGCTGGCGGAGCGCGGCGCCGGGTTCGCGGATTTTCATGCCCTGGCTTCCAGCAGCCTGCCGCGGGCTGCTTTGGAGCATCTGGCGCAGGCCGATGCGCTGCAAAGTCTGGGCCTCACCCGCCGCCTTGCTTTATGGCGTATCGCCGGGTTGGAGAGCCTGCCCGCCACGCCATTATTCGCGGGCGACCCACGCCCGCATGTCACGCCGGTCCTGCCCGTGATGAGTCCGGGCGAGCATGTGATCGCCGATTACCGAAGTACCGGCCTTTCGCTGCGGGCACATCCATGCGGCCTGCTGAGGGACCGGCTGGCGGGGGCAAAGATTCTTGACTGCCGAGCGGCAACCCTTGCGAAAAATGGCATGCGCGTGCGCATTGCCGGCATCGTCACCGTGCGCCAGCGGCCCGGCACCGCCAAAGGCACTGTATTCATCACCATCGAGGATGAAACGGGCATCGCCAATATCATCGTCTGGCCGGCCATGGTGGAAAAATTCCGCCATCACATCATTAACGCCACATTGCTGATCGTCGAAGGGCGGCTACAGCGCAGCGCGGAAAATGTCACCCATATCGTGGCGGAGCGTCTGGCCGACCGCAGTCGCTGGATCATTGGGCTTGATGCTCCGATGGCACGCGCCGACGAACTCCCCAGAACCCGCCTGCCTCCAAGGCATCCGCGCCAGGAACGCATCGTACAAAAGAGCCGCGATTTTCACTGAGTCGCAGCCAGCGGCGCTTGAAAAGAACCAGCGCTGGATGCGTTATCCCGCACCCGCTCGAGGACTGTTTTGGCGCTGAAAACGATGGCGGTTCCGGCATGGCCGCAGGATGGCGGAAAACCGGCCCGAAGCCGGCTGGCCGGTGGAACGCGCCATCTTTTCAAATTTCCGATCAATCTGAATGAAAACCGGCAAGCGTTAAGTTCTAAGTTACCTTTTTCTGTTCAGTCTACGGTTAATTTGGAACAGGTTGAAGGGGTCGATAATGAAAATTGATGGCGGCTATCTTGCGCATGAAAGCGATATTGACCGTGCTTGCTCGGTGTTTGGGCTTGATACCGTGAATTATCGCGCCTTTCCCGATAACGGTCCGGTTCCCGCACCCATTCCCGAGCCGCCGGCCGGCACCCCGCTGGTGCAGGCCCTTGCCGGGCAGGTCACCGTTGGCGAGGTCGTGCTGGAACGCGCCGCGGCGGAGGCTTTCGGCGTGGCCTTTGCGGCGGCCTGCAGCGCCGCATTCGGGAATGGCCTGGTTGCCGCATCCGAAGATGCTCTATCCTGACCGTTTGCATGCGGCCTGAACCCGGGACAGGGACCGCCGGCCGAATTGCGACGTAAAAATTCGCGGCCATCGCCGCTGTATTGGGCAAATTACCTTCGGCATCGCCGGCGCGTTCGGCCGCGACCGTTTACAGGAAATAGATGGCATGAGCGACGCAAAACGCGATAGCGGGAAGCCAAAAATCTCCAAACGCAGCGGGCGCGGGCTGGGCAGCCGGCCCGGGCGCCTTACCGCCTGGCTCTTGAAGCCGACGCGACAACGCGGGCTTGGCATCGTACTCTTCATTCTGGGGCTGTTCACGCTGTGGTCCGTGGCCATGACCCAGCTCACGCAGAACGAGCAGGTGGTCTTCGCGATTCTCTGTTTCGCGGTATTCATGATCGCCAACCGGTTCGAAGGACGCGGGGTCTCGTTATTTCTCATTGCGTTATCGGTTACCGTATCGTTCCGCTATATCGTGTGGCGGGCAACGACAACGCTGAACTGGGACTCGCTATCCTCGGCCGTGCTCGGGACCGGCCTGGTGCTGGCGGAAATCTATGCGGTGATGGTGCTGGCTTTGGGCTATTTTCAGACCGCCTGGCCGCTGGACCGCAAGCCGATCCCGCTGCATGGCGCGCCGCAGGACTGGCCGACGGTCGATGTCTATGTGCCGACCTATAACGAGGATCTGGATATCGTTCGGCAGACCGTCCTGGCGGCGATGTCGATGGATTATCCGCGCAATAAGCTGAATGTGTATATTCTGGATGACGGCCAGCGCGCCAGCTTTTGCGAATTCGCCGAACTTGCAGGCTGCGGCTATATCGCGCGCGCCGATCATTCGCATGCCAAAGCCGGCAATCTGAATCACGCGCTGCGGGTGACGGAGGGCGAGTTCATCGCCATTTTCGATTGCGATCACATTCCGACCCGGGCCTTTTTGCAGATGTCGCTGGGCTGGCTTCGGCGCGATCCGAATATGGCGCTGCTGCAGACGCCGCATCATTTTTATACGCTTGATCCGTTCGAGAAGAATCTCGCCACCGGCGAATCGGTGCCGAACGAAGGCAATATGTTCTACGGCCTGGTGCAGCCGGGCAATGATTTCTGGAATGCCGCGTTCTTTTGCGGCTCCTGCGCCATTTTGCGGCGCACCGCGTTGGAGAGCATTGGCGGGTTTGCGGTGCAGACCGTGACCGAGGATGCGCATACGGCCCTTCGGCTGCAGCGGAATGGCTGGAACACCGGCTATCTGAACCTGCCGCTGGCGGCCGGTCTCGCGACCGAGCGGCTCTCCGCCCATATCGGCCAGCGGGCCCGCTGGGCGCGCGGCATGATCCAGATTCTACGGTTGGATAATCCGCTATTCGGGCCGGGTCTGACCCTGCCGCAACGACTTTGTTATTTTAACGCAATGTCGCATTTTCTGTTTCCGATCCCAAGGCTGGTGTTTCTGACCTCGCCGCTGGCTTATTTGTTGCTGAACAAGAACATCATCGCCGCCTCTCCAGTGGATATCGTCGCCTATGCCGGGCCGCATGTGGCGCACGCCATTGCCACCAACTCACGGCTGCAGCGCATCTGGCGGCATTCCTTCTGGTCGGAAGTCTATGAAACGGTGCTGGCGCTGACTTTGGTCCGGCCCACAACGGCGGCGTTGATCAGCCCCAGCCACGGCAAGTTCAACGTAACCGCCAAGGGCACGATCATCACCAAGGAGTATTGGGATTTCGGCTCGCTGCGGCCGAATCTCATCTTGGGCGGGCTGCTGGCGGCCGGGCTGCTGCGCGGCATTTACGGCATGCTCACCACGCCGCATAAGGCACTCGCCTTCCAGGCCTATGTGTTGAACAGCATCTGGGTGGTGCTGAGCCTGCTTACCGTACTGGGCGCCATCGTGGTGGGCAGGGAGAAGCGGCAGCCAAGGCGGCGGCCGCGGCTGCTGGCGCAAGTGCCGGCGATCCTGATTTTGCCTTCGGGCGAGGAAATAAAGGGGGTGACGATCGATCTATCGCGCGGCGGTATCAGCCTGTATCTGGACCGGCCGGTTCCGGTGGCGGCGCGCTCTCGCCTACGTATCGTTCTGCCGTTGGGGGGCCGGACAACGTCCATTTCCGCACGGCTGCTATGGAGCCGGCCGGAGGGGGATAAAATACTCAGCGCGATCGGGTTTCAGCCGGCCGACATCGCGGAGGAAACGGCGATCATCCGCGCCGTATTCGGGCGGGCCGATGCCTGGCTGGACTGGAACCACTACCCCGTGGACCGGCCGCTGGCGAGTTTGCGCGACCTGCTGATCAGCGTGTTCGACGTGTTCCGAAAGCCGAAAGTGCTGCCGGCGGCAGGGGTTTCGCATAGCCAGGATGAGATCACCTATGAGGATGATCCGGCGCTGATACCGGGCCATTCGGCGCCAAAAAGCACGGCGATCGTGCGGCCGCGAAGTGTCGTCGCCGGCTGCCTGGCGCTGTGCATGCTGCTGCCGTTGGCAGCACGGCCCGCGAACGCGCAGAATGCCGCCCCGCCGGCCAGCGGCGCAGTTGCCGGCGCGGCGCCTGTCAATCCGCCTTTGCCGGCGCTGCAGCCGATCGCGATGCCGGCTGCGCCTGCCCCGGTGTCCGGCCAGGCCACGGGGACGACGCGAACCCTGGTGCTTACCTTGCGCCAGCTGGGCGCGCAGGGGGTGCTTGCCTTGCGCGGTGTTAGCCCGATTCAAGGGCTGCTGTTCGGCATCCGCAGCGATGAGGTGGTGACGCGTGCCATTCTTACCTTGAACGGCGCCAATTCGCCGGCGCTGATCCCGGCGCTGAGCAACGTCACGGTAACGCTGAACGAGCAATATATCGGCACTATTCCCGTCGACCCGACGCAGCCGCAATTCGGCCCGTTGACGATGAATATCGATCCGGCGTTTTTCCTGTCCAACGGCACCAACCGGCTGAACTTCCGTTTCACCGGCATGTATACCACCCGCTGCAACGATCTGTTGAGTCCGCTGCTATGGTCGAACATTTCCGATCGTTCGACGTTGACGCTGATCCTGACCAAGCTGCCGCCGGCCTTCGATCTTTCCAGGCTGCCGCTGCCGTTCTTCGATCCGCATGAAAGCCTGGCCCTGCATTTGCCGTTCGTACTGCCTGCCGCGGCCAGCGATGCGGAGCTGAGCGCTGCCGGCATTGTCGCTTCCTGGTTCGGCAAATTGGCGGATTTCCGGGGCGCCAAATTTCCGGTCGGCCATGATGCGCCGCCTTTGGGCAACGCCGTCGTGATCGCGACGGGCGGTGATGCAGCGGCTGATCTGTCGCTGCCGCCATTCCACGGGCCGACGCTGCTGACGATGCCCAATCCGAACGATGCGATGTCCAGCCTGTTGGTGATCGGCGGGCGCAACGGCACCGATGTGGTGCAGGCGGCGCAGGCGCTGGCAGCGGGCAGCCCGCTTGCCGCCGGGTCGCAGGAGGATGTTACGGCGCCGCAGCTGCCGGTGCGGCAGGCGGACGATGCCCCGAACTGGATCACCACCGCGCGCCGGGTGCGATTGGGGGAGCTGGTGGCGCCGCAGACGCTGAATGGCAACGGTTATGCCGCGGTGCTGACCGTGCCGTTCCAGGCGGCGCCGGATTTATATAACTGGCGCCAGCAATCTTTTCCGGTGAACATCCTGTTCAGGGCGCCGCCGGGGCCGGTGCTGGATGTGGCAAGCTCGCATCTGGACGTGCTGATCAACGGCACCTACCTGGCCAGCACCTCGCTGGCGCCGAAATTGAGCCTGTTCGACTGGCTGCGGAAATTTTTCTCCGCCGGCGGGCTGCAGAATGGCGAGCAGCGTTTTGTGGTGAAGATACCGCCCTACGATCTGTATACCCAAAACCAGCTGCAATTCACCTTCGATACCCGGCCGCTCAATCGCGGCGAATGCAGGGCGATACCGGATGACATCAAATTTGCCGTCGATCCAGATTCGACGGTTGATTTCACCGGTACCTATCATTTCGTGCAGGCGCCGCAATTGGGTTTTTTCAACGATGCCGGCTTTCCGTTCACGCGCTATGCCGATCTTTCGCAAACGGCCGTGGTGTTGCCAGCACAGCCGGATACCACCGAGCTTGGGGCCTATCTGGACCTGATGGGGCGCTTTGGCCGGCAGACCGGCTATCCGGCCTACGGCGTGGCGGTGGTGCGGCCGGATGAGACGCAGAAGGTCGCGGCGCGCAATTTTCTGATCATGACCAATATAGCGCAGGCCGGGGACGTGGCGCAGTTTTTTGCCGACACGCCGGTGCAGGTCGATCGCAACAATGCCGATCAAAACAATCTGGCCGTCCGGCTGCCGGGGCCGATCGATGAGATCGGGCAGGTATTCGGCGATGCGGTGGCGGCGGATAAGCGCAACGCGGCGGCTTTGCTGCAGGCCCGGCTTGGCGGCAATGACGGGCTGCTGATGGGGGCGCAATCGGTTCTGGCGGATAAGCGCAGCGAGATCATTCTGCTTGGCGCCAATTCGACCGGTGTGGATAATCTGGTGAATGCCCTCGGCGATCCCGCGTTACAGCCATTGATCAAGGGGGATTTGACCATTCTGGCAAACGGCGTGGCAACATCCTACCGCATTGGGCCCAGTTATTGGATCGGCTGGATTCCGCTTTGGCTGTGGCCCACCTGGTTTCTGCGCGGGCAGCCGGAGCTGATGCTGCTGCTCCTGGTCTCTGCCTGCGTGATTACGGCTTCGGGGATCTACTGGCCGTTGCGGCGGCGCTCCGCTCGGCGGCTTTCCATCCGGCCACATAAATGAAGCTTCTCTATGCCGGGATTTCGCTCTCCAGCCTGTCGCTGGCGATGCTGGCGGCAGCACCCTGCGCCGCGCAGGTGCAAGTTGCCGATCCTGCGAAGGCGGCACCCGCAGCTGCACAAAATGACGCTAAGGCCGCGGCGGTGGCGGCACTTTTGTCCCAGGCCAGATACTGGCAGGCGCGGGGGCAGACCGCGCAGGCGCGGGATTCGCTGCGGCGGCTACTGGCGCTGGACCCCACCAATATCGATGCGCTGGTGCTGCGGGTGAAGATCGACCTGGCGCAAGGCGATGCGGCTGCGGCGACTGGGGATCTGGCGGCACTGCGGCGGTTACAACCGGCAGCGCCGCAGCTTTCCGAGTTGAACCGGTTGCTGGCAGAGGCTGCAAATCCGGTGGACACCAAGGCGCTGGAGGCGGCGCGCAAACTGGCGCAAGCCGGCAATTATGCGCAAGCGGTCGGGCTTTACCGGAAGGCATTCCACGGCGCCACGCCGCCTCCCGGCTATGGCGTGGAATATTACCAAACCCTGGCAGGGGCGCCGGGTGGCTGGGGTCAGGCGGTTGCCGGCCTCGGCAATATCGTTGCGCAAAACCCTGGCGACCTGCAGGCGCAGTTGGCGTTTGCCAGTGTGCAAACCTATCAGCCCGCGCAACGCCAGCAGGGCATTGGCCGGCTGGCGAAGCTGACCGCCTTTCCGGCCGTTGCGCATGACGCTGCCGCCGCCTGGAAACAGGCTTTGGCATACCTGCCGGAGACGCCGGACAGCGTGCCGCAATACCGGGCCTATTTGGCGAAATATCCGAACGATCCCACGGTCCTGGCCCTGCTGGCGGCAGTGAAGACGGTAACTGCCGCGCCCACGGATGTGGAGGGCAATGCGCGCGCCAAAGGGTTTGCGGCGCTGAACGCGGATCAGCTAGCCGTCGCGGCGGCTGCGTTTCAGGCGGCGCTGGCGATCGATCCCAGCGATGCGGATGCGCTGGGTGGCATGGGGCTGGTGCGGCTGCGCGAGGGGCAGAACGCCGCGGCGCGGGATTTGCTGCAACAGGCGATCGCGGCCAATCCGCCGGAGGCGCCGCACTGGGAAGCCGCACTGGCCGGCGCCGATCGCGGTGCGCGATATGGCCGGGCGCGGGCGCTGGCCCGTGCCGGCAATATCGGCGGCGCCGAGCAGGAACTGAAATCCATCATCGCCGGCGGCGGCAATCTGGCCGGAGCGTATGAAATGCTCGCCAATCTGCAGGCTCAGCAAGGGGATTTGAGCGGCGCGGCGGCATCGTGGCGGGAGGTGCTGGCACGCCAGCCAAAGAACAGTCGGGCGT
>Ga0116227_10013873_pt1 | contig 12502 bp, 6 predicted proteins | sample S1TSphgellanicum_FD_89693 | JGI IMG/M metagenome (GOLD analysis project Ga0116227, IMG submission 89693) | Host-associated microbial communities from peat moss isolated from Minnesota, USA - S1T2_Fb - Sphagnum magellanicum MG | ecosystem: Host-associated > Plants > Peat moss > Unclassified... | reverse complement strand
TCCATACATAATCTCCTACATAAAAAAATAAATATATATATAAATATATAAATGTGTATGTATGAGATACAAATATATATATATATATATATATATATATATATATATATATATATATATATATATATATATATGTTTCCAAAATTCAATTAATATGCCGCATGGCAATTTTTGATTGTGCCACACATCATAATCTAAAACCATCTAAAATGAATAACCATAAGGTTCAATGGATATCAAATTTTCAAAAAACATTCACCCAAAAGTCTTCATAGTGCCACATGTTAAATTTTGATGAATGGATGAAAAATGACATCAACATGCCATTATGGTTGTGGTCATAAAGGAGTTGCATACTAGTTGAAAAGGAATTGTTGCAATTGAATTGCACTAAAGTGAAATCATTTATATAGTGAGTTGCATTTCTTGTAACTTATGTAACTTGTCCAATAGCACTCATGGGTGTAGACTTACAATGAGTTGCAAGCCCAATTGTAAAACACCCTTTTTATCATATTGAATAAACACAAATTCATATGTTGCAAGGATAGATGATATAGCGGGGGTTTAAGATATTAAAATGATTTGGTTTCAACACATAGTAGTAAAAAATCTAAGTAAAGATGAACAAGCACTTGTCCACCTAAATTATTACAAATATAGGTGAAAATTTAAATGTGCAAATCTATTCATGATATGGGCTATCTAAATGCAATCTCCACCCTCTTAGTATTTTATACCATTCCCACTTCATGAATTTGCATTAGTTTTTTCTCAATCATTAACTTGAAATAAAACAAAAATTGTTGCAATTCACGACATTGTATAACTCAATAATAGTGCCAAATACACAGTCCCAACTAACTTCATTGAATGAAATCAAAGAACATGCATGTAGGTATTTGTATGTACATATGTACATAGATATGAATGGGGAAGAGGACCTTGATTTTTCCTTTCATGCATAAAGCTATTTTTTTGCACATCACAAGCAAATTGAAAGGTTGAAGAAAGGCACTTAAACAAAAACATGTTAAAATAAACATAATTTTGAAAAATGAAACTCACACTTATATCATAAAAGAGTGAATAATATGTCAAATAAAGGTATAAAATATTAAATTGTATATCACAACGTTATTCAAAATAGAAATAACAATGAATATAGGAAAGTTATTAACTATGTAAGTCACACCTTTTGGATTCAACTTTGAAAAACCTTGACAATTTTCTAGGCTAAGTACATCCATATAATTGATTATACATATATAACTTAGAATTTTTTGAATAAGGGTCCAAATTGAGCGAAAATATCCACTTGAACCAAGGATTAAGTCTTTAACAACAAAATATTTTGGGAAATATTCATAAAATCGTGATATACAAATCAACCTGAAAATTATTTGTAATTGTTATGACCCAAATAGATGTCATGTTTTGGGATTTTTTAAATGTATTTTATGATTTTCAAAGTTTCTCAAATTTTAAAAATAAAACCACAAAAATAAAATCCAACAAACCTTTTTTCCATTGTGAAAATTTTCTCCAAAAAATATGTTGGTTATATTATACTATTGTGTAAATGTGTGCATAAAAAATGTTTCCCTTAAAAATGTCATTTTCAAGTCATTTCGAAAAAAATTAAATGTCATTTAAGTAATGAAAATGCTAGTTACACTATTTTAAAAGTCCTAAATTGGGTATTCCATATCATTATATTCATTTCAAATGTAGCTAAATGTTTTCATAATACATTAGGAATATTGTTGTACAAGTTCATCCAAAAATTCCAACATCAAGTTAAGTTACTATTTACCATAGTCAAATTAAGTAATGGTTACGCCTCAAAATGGTTCAATATAATACCCAATTTGGACTTGTAGTTGTGGTACCTAGTTGTGGTAATAATTGATTGTAAACTTGTCACTAGGAATTCAACTCCATCCTTACATCTTCCTTCATAACTTATTTTTAGACTTTAACATTGATCAATTCCAATGTGAAATTTGTCTCAAATATAAAATGCATAATGTGGTTGTCATTCATAACCTCCATTTCAACTTGTTTGATTGACATCAGTTGCACCCTTGCATCATGTTCATTCAAATCACTAATGATTTCATTTAAGTGGTCAAAAATGTCACAATGCATTGCCTAAACACCAATAAACATGACAACACATTTGAGCAACTTATACTTTATTTGAATGTGTAAGCTTCATAATAAAATTGTTGGTAAACAAGTCACAAAGATGGAGATCTTGGTATAATGAGAACCTACAATTATCCTTGCCTTATACAATGGGTTTAAGATTGGTTAATGAATGCATTGAAAATGGGTTTTACAACATTAACAAAATCAATTGAAACAATATTCCATTTACAAACTTCAATGTAACATCAATTCATAGTTGGAAAATTAAAGATTATGAACCTTCATTAGAAATTGGTAAACATATATCAATGTATTACAACCAATCACTTATGCACCTTTGGTGACAATTTTCTTTTGTGACAATTTTGTTTCATTTGCCCTTGCCTATACTGACCATTACCTAGATCACTAACTTATAATAGTGCATACATTCATATTTTAGGTAATGTATTTACTAGGTTTAGTTCACAATAGTTTGTTGTTCAATGTTTTGAATGTTATTTTTACATGATCCTTCCATTTTCAACACAATGACATCTAGTTTTGACCTCCAATTATTAAAATTATTTTAAAAAATCAATAATGACCTAAAATTAAATCTTAAATTTTTTTATTGCAAAAGAATCATCCTTGTTTGTCCCTAAATAGGATGGCACATAAGTGGAAGCAAGATATTTTGTACATACTTGTTACCTTGTTTTGTACTTGAAAAAATGAAAAAAACAAAATTTCTAATTTCTAACCTTCCTTTAGCATTTCAAAACAAATGATTTGTTTTTCATGGGCATCTTTAACCTCCCTCTAACTTTTAAAAGTAATTTGTGTCATATCATTTGAACTTGAAAAAATACCCCAAAAACATCCCCCACGTTTTAGGGGTTGGGGATGATTTCAGTTATGAAAACAAACTCAATTAACCAAAACTTATATTAGAATGTTCACCACATCAATATTGAGGTGCCTAAAAAAAAACCAAATACTTGCAAAAACATTTCATCTACTTTCAAGTACTTGAATTTTATTTTTCAAACTACCACAAATTTTAGGTCCAATTCAAGTACTTGCAAGTAGCTTTAAAAAACATGATTATAACAATTTTTCTTTTGAAATCCATGCAAACAAGATAAATAATGTACCTAAAAAAAAATTATCCCCATAAAATCATCTACTTGTTAGTCCTTTTATTTAAGGACCCCAATATTTTGTTGCTTACACTACTTTTTGTGTATACTTTACCATGCTTTCACCCACACTTGTTATTAGAACCCTTTGAAAAAATAAACATCATTGGAACCAACACAATCAATGGTATTCCCAATAAGTCATCCTTGGGGATATTATAAATTACCATTGTTTTAGTTGCACCATCTTTTTTATTGTTCATTCATGGGAATGAAAGGACATTAGCATGTATAACCCCAAAAATAATGAAAATGTGGTACATTAAGGGCACTCACAATTAACACAATCCATGCACAAAGCAATAGTGGTTTCTCAATATATTCCCAATCACCATCCAAAATGTAATTTAAAAATAAAATCTTTTATCTTTTCAAACACATTGCATTTTTTTTGGAATGTTAGTTAAAGTTTATAATATTTACATGCACCATGAACCTAACATTGTCAATGTGTTAGTTAGAATTTTAACATATATTTGCAATACCTAATACCTCGACCAATTTGACAATCCATTGGCAAGAATATAACTAAATTTCAAAAACTCAATCCTTTTCAAATTACTTTTATATTTAACCCAAACCCAAGCTAGCAAGTGTCTTTTAATAACAAATTAATATTGTGAGTGTAAACAACTCCTAACAAAGGGCCTAACAATTACATCCTTTGTCTTTGGTAATTATTGGGTATAAAGAAAACAACATAAAATAAAAGACATTAAGTCCATAAGCATAAAAAGAGATAGAAAACCCAACTAAAACCTCTTTAGTCTTTAATAAGAGATGGTAACCTATCATATAATAACTTGATTACCTTTAAACCTCATTTAACAAATATCATTACCTAATACAAGTAATGGGAAACAAATAAAAACAAACATAAGAAGAAAAGATCATGAGGTACATATTCTCACTTGACCTTACCACAATGCCATCCCCTTTGGACTATTCTAGAATGTAATCTTGCCCTTTGTCCTTTCTATTTCTAGTCTACCTAGAATTACCACTATCACACACTTTAAGAATATACACACACGACTCTTTACAAACTTTTAAAAGTTTTTTTTCCACACCCAAACACATATGTCTTTGGATTACATCAAAACCTCCAAGTACAAGCCAACAATGGTAGACATAGAAGAAAAAAAAATCAATTCTCCTTTTGAAATATGGCAACATGTTCCAAATGTATCCTCCAAATTCTACTTTTGTGGCCACTAACTTGCCACCTAGTTTTTTTTTAGAGCCTTAGTATCTAGTTAGTGTCACCTCCTAAATTAGTGGAAGTAATAGGTGAATGGAGAAACAAGCAAAAACGTTATCATTAACCTCCTTGGATTCACATTATGGAACACCATTTTAGAGTGCAAGTTAGGAGAATTTTTTACAAAGTGATCCATATTGCACTCTTCGTGAATTGGAGTAATCATTTTGAAAGAGGTACCACATGTCTAAATAGATGAGCCAATTTATATGACATTGCAAACCATTAAGCATGGCTATAGTGAACTAGTGGGAAAATACTATGAGAAGATTTTCAAATTGGCAAATTGCTTTTAGTTCATATAAGGTGAATGATTTATTACCCACTACATTTTTCAAGGTTAGATTATTACCCTAGCTACCTTCATGTTGCAATTATTGGAATGAAGTAGGATGCTTTGATCAAACATAAGGAAACAATGATAATTTGCAAGGCGAGCTTGATAGGTGTTAATAGGAAAGTATGGTAATGTTATATGTTTATCAAATAGTAAGGATAAAGAAGAAGATATCAAACAAAATAATGGTAAGAGGCATAAGTAGGTGGAGGTTGTGGTAGAATTGCAAAAAAAAAAACTACTCATCAAAACATTGCCATTGGGATCTTGATAATTATGTTGGGCCCCAATTAGCTTAACCCACTTTTGGTTAAACATATATAGTCAGGTGATGGAGTTTTGAGGTTAATGGATAGTAGGTTGGATTTTATCCCAAATGGATTACTAGGGGGTGGGTGCCTTGGATAGGATAAGGTGGGAAGTAGGTTAACTTGATTAGGTTAATACATGGTTATCATATCTTTTCCTAGGTTGGTTAGGTCTATTAGATAAGGGGGTACAAATATGGTGGAGGTGGTTTCTAGGAAGGTTCCAAGAATTAGATTTAGGTAAGGACATTAACAATATTTTACTCTTGAAGCTGAAAGGGGGAAAACATTGTTGACCACCCTTCCACCTCCTAGATTCATGAGTAGTGTGTGATGGAATGGGAGGGAGTGAAGAGTGATGACGAGGTTGTGAGATCTAAAACTAGACGTACCATGAAGAGGCAAGGTGATGTAAAAGGTGATTGCTGCATTAGAAGGAGGAAAGCTTCCAAGGTGTGTCCAACAAACATATGGTGGAGATGTAAATGGAGGCATCACTCATTAATGGTGGCAACTATTCAAGGGAGGTCTTTAGGCATTTTTTCACTAAAGGGCAAATGGGTTATTTCATTCCTAAAACTTACCTCCTTTATTGAGGTTGCAAGCATTAGGATTTGATGATTTCACCTCCACATTGAGTGATAGTCCTTACCATTGCATTTCACATTTTTATGTAATGATATCATTACATTTTAATAAACATTCTTTTCTAACCTATTTAAATAACCTAGCCAATCTAAGTTATTTTGGCATAAGTAAGATATCTTACCTTATTTAAATTACCTTGGTTTTGATAACCTAGGTAAGCTAGGTTAGCCTAAGGCCTACCTATATTTGTTTGGTTTATTTAGGTCAATTTAAGCCTACCTTAGGCCTATTTAGATCCATTTAAAGTTATTTAAAGTTTACCTATATCTACCTAGCCTTATATATGGTTGTTTAAATTGATTTAGGGCCTACCCATGAAGGTCTACCTAAGGCTTGCAAGTAGATCTAGTTAAAAATATCTAAACCTATGTAGGGGTTATTAAGACTTAAACCTAGTCCTACTAAGGGTCAACCTAAGCCTTCTTAGGGCTTTCCTAAAGTTATTTTGATAATTTATTAGCACTACATAGGCCCTAAATAAACCCAAGATATTTCTAGATGAATGTGGCTTATTTAGATAATTAGTTAGAACCTACTTAAATCTACTTTAGGTTATGTAGGGCTTGTCTATGGCTTATGTGCTCAAGTTAATTAGGTAGTTGATTAGGACCTACTTAGATCTAAATAGACATACATAACTAAGGCTTGCCTAGGTCTATGTAATGCATACATAAGCCTACCTAGGTAGCTAGTTAAGGCCTATGTTCTTAAGCTCGTTAGGTAGTTAATTAGGGCCTACCTAGGTCTAGATAAGCCTACATAGCTAGGGTTTTCTATGGGTAGCATATTGAGGCCTACCAAGGTAACTACTAGTGTTGTGCGTGTAAAAGGTTTGGGATTTACACTCCATGTAAATGTAAATCCCATAATGAAAATTATTTACATTCCATGCAAGTGTAAGTGTATAATATTCATTTACATTTGTGTAAGTGTAAATGTAAAAATAAATATATTTATATAGTTTTACACAGTTTGATAAATCAATGTAAAAAATGTGATGTTTACTTGAGGAAGGGAGATTTCATAATGTTTTTAAAAAAAAGCCAGCAAAATGGTCCATTGAAAAAAAAAAAAAAAAAGGCCAAATTATACTCCCACAACTAATTCATATGACTTTGCAAAGAGGTTTGGTCATTAAAGATATATAATAAAATTTCCTTACTTTATGGATACCCTTGAAAGAAGGGTTTGGGGTAAAAGGAGCCCCAAAGACAGGGTGAATTTACAAATAATTTAAGTATTTACACTTACATGCCCCAAACCATTTACCTGAGGTTGTGTAAATGTATTTAACAAATATTTACGTTGGCCTTGTGTAAGTGTAAAAAAAATATATATACACTGCAATATGATAAGTGTAAATGTAAAAAATTTGGACATGTCGTATATACGACTATTGACACTTACACTCACAACACTAGAAACTTCCTAGGGCCTAAATAGGGCTACATAAGCCTACCTAGCTAACAAACCTATGTAGCTACCTGGGTAGGGTTTGCCTAGGTCTATGTAAGGTGTACTTAAGCCTACTATGGCTTACATAAGATTATGGAGACCTACCTACCTACCAAACCTATTTAACTCCCTAGTTTCCTAGCCTACCTACATACCTATTTACCAAGTCTCATTAATTAGCTATACATAACTTCCTAAACTACTCACCTAGCCAATTTACCTAACCTACTTACCTACATATGTAGGTAACTTAATTACATTTAATACCTAGCATGTATTTAACATGGGTACCTAACTTATCTACCTATGCCTCTTTCAAGTTGAATATTAGTGTTGTAAGACTAAAGTCACATATATTGCTTCATACGACTACATGACCATGTTTGGATAATAGTTATAAAATGTCCTAATTATGTATTCCATGTTTTGGTGTAGTTTACCCTACCAAAGGTAAACCCGATATTATCACAACAACACTCGAACATTTTCTTCAAACAAGCCAAGAACCATGGAAGTAGATGAACCTTGGTCGAGGAAAAGACGAAAGAATTGAGAATCTTGGAATCGACATTACCCTAGGAAATACAAGTTATAAAAATTAACATGGGAATGGTAGAGGAGCCACATTATTTAAAAATCAACGTCAAGACTTGTAAAAGTTAATGGTTATATTGTCGAAAGAATATAAAGATGTTTTTGCATGGAATTACGATGATATCCATGAACTTTTACATCACATAACATTGAATATAATTGGACATTACAATACCCCTTGCCAACCAATCATGGTATTAGATGAACCAGAATTATGTAATAATATTCAACTTGAATTATGTGATAGTATTAAAGTAAGAGTCGGATAAGTTGCTAATTGTCAAGTACATAGAACTAATGGAATAAGCCGCATCATTGTCAACCATTGTGGTAGTGCCCAAGAAAAATGGCAAATTTGCATTAATTGACTTTTGGAAATTTAATGCCACCATTGAAAAGGGATATGGATCCTTTATGGTTGTGGCCCTAAGTTTGCAAAAGTCAATTGATGCAAATTCACAATTCAAGGGGACAAAATTGCCTTTTTTTGGTATTATCCATAATCAAATTCTTGGTTTGATATTTCTAACAAAGGGAAGTTAGAGGTTTGAAAGAAAATAAAGGCAATTTTTAAGATGCCAACCCTCACCACACCACATGGACCCCACTAGGAAAAATAATTTCATGTACATATAAATCCTTCAAATTTGGTAGTGAAAACAATGTTGGCCCAAAATGTCAATGGGAAGTGCAACCAACCCATTGCTTATGCTTCTTAATTGTTCAATCAAGTGAAATGCAACTACATTACCATGGAGCAAGAAGCATTGGCCATGGTTTATGCTCTTCATACAAATTCTTTCATTACCTCCTAGTTAATAGATTCATCTTTGATGTCAATCATATGACATTTACGTATTTGGTGAATAAACCCTAGGTGTCAAATGTAATTACATCATGATTATTTTTATTTTTGGAATATGACTTTATATATAGTAGTCTACAAATTATTTAATAAATGCCATTTAGTTGTCGATGTCTTGTCCCTAATAGCCCATTCCATAGAACTAGTGGGAGTCCTAGATCAAACTAGAAATGCAACCTTTTCTTTTAGTCCAATTCGACTGAGTTTAGGAAGTGAAACATTATATCTTAATAGGTACATTTCCAATGAATTACCCCTTGGACTATTGCAAGAAAATTGCACTTCAAACTTTTCAATCTTTGATAATGAATTACCAATTCTACCACCTAAGATAAGACATGGTATTACAATGTTGTTTACAACCCATGGTCGATGGTTGATGGACCCATGATCCCACAAGAATTGCATAAGGGGGTTGGGGGTGATCATTTTTTTAAACATACATAAGGATTTAGAATAGTTGGATGCAAAATATTGGTAGCTTATAATCCACAAATACTTGTTACATTTTTGTAAGACTTGTGATAATTGCCAAAGGAAAAGAATCTAACTACCACTAGCATTGCAAAACTAGTGACCAGCTTATTTGTAGACACATTCAAAAAATGAAGATTTGGTTTCATTGGCCCAATTATGCCAATGGAAAGGTATACTGAGAACAAATACATTTTGGTGCTATAAATTACATGCCATTAATTAAAAAATGATAGAAGTGGCAAAGGAAGCAATAATTAATGCATCTTTGCCCACTACCTCCACCAATGTGAAAGAACAAACCATAGTATTAGTAAACAAGGTAATACCCTAGAAACCATCTACCGGCTTGATTGTACACTTGGTCCTAAAGACAACTAAAGTTGGTGGTAGAGGTGGCATCATGGTTACCATTATCACCTCCTTCAAACTACTAAATACATTTAACATTCAAGGTTCTTTAAGAAGGTCCCTTACCTTGGTGTCAAAATTAGTTGGCTTGTTGAATACCTTGAAGAAAATAAAACATAATGTGATAATCATGATGAACATGGTCATAAGGCAATTGGAAGCGTTGAAAATGGATGAAACAATTGTTGCCAAGGGGCAACAACACATTAAAAATTTATTTTAACAATATATGGATCATATTACCACCCTAGAAGAATTATAGGGGAAAAAAATGAAACTTTGAGTTGTATTGTAGAGGAATAACACCTACTACGAGGGAGCTTTTGGAACATAAATTTTCGGAGGCATTGAAAGTGGTAGTAACAAAGGCCAAGGAGGAGTTGGTACACAACCATAAGGTAATTAATTTTCAAATTAGAAGTTTATGAGATTACAATGGAATAACTACCACCATACATGAGAATTTGAGACAAGATAAGGATGATAAAAGGAAACTTACCTCCCAACTTTAAGAATTGAATGATGAAATTGTTACTACCCATCGCCAATGATATTGGCAAAACATGAGGTGGTAATGGAGGTTAAGGAATATGAATCTAGGAAGGTAACACTTATCCATGAGTTGGACCAAAACGAGGTAGTTATATTCAAAAGTGAATTAAGTTGCCCACAAAGATGATAATACTAGATCTAAAGGCATGGGTGAAAAAATACACGAAATGAACGATTAAATGTGAGCATATTTGGGCGATCAAAAACTACAACATTACGAGGATTTGATGTTGTAACACTCTTTGTTCAAATTGGAGGCAATAACATGGTGGCAAAAATTTGAACATCAATGGAACAAGATGAAAGAACATTTGGAAAAGACCTTTAAGGAGGCATTTGTGCAATATAAGGCCAATGAAGCCTTGTATAAACAATGGCTTTAGTTGCCTACCAAGCTTACCTTAATTTCCAAATGCACTACAGGCCCTACCCCAATGTTGTAATAACATTTTGATGACTTACCATTTGAGCTCCATAGTTCAATTTATGTATGTGTAAGTCATAATAGACATGGATGACAGGTTCTCACATACTAAAAATTGTACATCCATGTCGTATGGTTTTTTCAAAAGCATATGGTGATTTGACAATGTTGGGGTGGTGCATTCAAAATGTTTTTCAAATAAAAAGTTAATGGGCTTCGTTGATTGGCAAACAAGCAAATTAATTGGATATGGAATAATTTTGTTTTTGTAGGGTTGTACTATTTATTCTTCCTAAAATTTTCTCATATATTTTGTCTTCTTTTATAATTTTGTAAATTATATGTTTTACACTAGGGTTAGTTTCTTCATTAAATACTATTTCAAATAATGAAATGAGTTTTCATGATAATATGAAGTTGAAATGCTAAAAACCATCATAATTATGGGAGGGTACAACTTGAATAATTTCATGTTTCATATGACTATCATAGTAGATCATGAAAAAATAATAATTTCAAATTCTTAAAAAGAATTAAGTTTTGGAAAAAAATATTATTCATTTTTTCCATGTGGAAATTGACCTTTAGCTACAATAACTAGATGCTTTAAAAACATTTAAAAAGAACAAAAAACGTTAAAAAACAAAGTCCCATTTGGGATGAACCAATTAAAGGGGCTTTACCTTCAAGGTTAAATTCGAAATGAAATAAGATTATTAAAAAAAGGTCTTCAAAACTCAAACCTACCTACCTAGGCTATGCTTATTTAACCCATGTTTACTTGCCTACTTAGGCCTATTTACCTACCTATTTACTTACCTACCTAGGCCTACCTACCTACCTATTTAAATTGATAATGTCACATAACAATACTTGATTAACCCTTACATAGCACAAATCCACATGGGCTTGCATTAGCGATTAGATTTTAAAACATAATTTGTTCAATGATTTCCATGTCATACAATATTATATGTTTCCAAAATAGTGGCAAGATAGTTGCAAATGATTTCCACAATGGCAATACATATACAATTTGTTCAGTAGATGAAACCATATATGTTGACAATAGGATTCATTTGAAATTTGATGAGGCAAACAATAATGTCTTGTTAAGTATGGTCATATGCGACATGATTTATTCAACTATTAAGATTTTAGTTGCAAATGTTGCTTGCATTAAAAAAATAGTTGTAGGATCCAATTGTAATTTTGAGTTTTTCTTCTATTGATCTCTTGTTTACTATGGAAGTTCATTGGAAACATGAGGGCATGGGCAAAATTTTGGTTTACAAGATCATAGAAAAAGGATTGAAAGGAAGTAAACACCTAAAGCCTAGAGCCTACTTGGGCAACATGTGAGGTGGTTCCCAAGTTTTGTACTTGATAATCCACCCTAAAGCGTAATAGGTGGAAAACACCAAAAACAAAATCAAGTTAATTGGTAACCAAGGGTACTAGTTTGCCAAAGAAATGGATGACATGTGAATCTTTAAAAAATTTTTTTTTTTGGTTTTTATCATGCCTAGGTTAGTTCAACACTAATTATATAATTTTCAAAAAAATTAAATTTTGAAAAAAATTAAGAAATGTTTTTTTTGAAGGAAAATAACAAATCTAATGGAATATTTGAAAATATATCACTTATTGGAATGGAGTCCTCAACATTAATTAATCATTTGAGAAACAAATTCGAACTACCCAAGGTATTATAATATTGATACCTTATGTGGTGCCCCAAAAAAAAAAAAAAAAAAAAAAAAAAAAAACCAAAAAAAAATAAAAAAAAAAAAAAAAAAAAAAAAAAATTAATAAAAAAAAATATAAAAAAAAAAAAT
>Ga0116227_10013870_pt1 | contig 12503 bp, 11 predicted proteins | sample S1TSphgellanicum_FD_89693 | JGI IMG/M metagenome (GOLD analysis project Ga0116227, IMG submission 89693) | Host-associated microbial communities from peat moss isolated from Minnesota, USA - S1T2_Fb - Sphagnum magellanicum MG | ecosystem: Host-associated > Plants > Peat moss > Unclassified... | reverse complement strand
CAGCGTCGGTTTCGGCGGATCTTGCTTCCAGAAGGACATCCTGAACTTGGTGTACATTTGCGAATGCAATGGCCTTCCCGAGGTCGCACACTACTGGAAACAGGTAGTGCAGATCAACGACTATCAGAAGACGCGCTTCGTGAAGCGCGTGGTTTCCTCCATGTTCAACACAGTCTCCGGCAAGAAGATCGCCATTCTGGGTTTCGCATTCAAGAAGGACACAGGAGACACAAGGGAAACCCCAGCAATCGACGTCTGCCATGGCCTTCTGGGCGACAAAGCTCTTCTGAGCATTTACGACCCACAGGTGACAGAGGATCAGATGAAGCGAGATCTGGCAATGAACAAATTCGACTGGGATCACCCGCAGCATTTGCAGCCGCAGAGCCCGACCGCTTTCAAGCAAGTGAGCGTGGTGTGGGACGCGTACGAAGCGACCAAGGACGCGCACGCCGTGTGCATCATCACGGAATGGGACGAGTTCAAGAAGCTGGACTACCAACGCATCTACGACAACATGCAGAAACCCGCTTTCATCTTCGACGGGCGCAACGTACTGGACGTGGCAGCGCTTCGCAAGATCGGCTTCGTCGTGTACTCCATCGGCAAACCTCTTGATCCATGGGTGAAGGATCTCCAAGTCTCCATATAGGTAGCTAGATCCACAGAGAGAGAGAGAGAGAGAGAGAGAGAGAGAGAGAGAGAGAGAGAGAGAGTCCTAAGGTTTCTCCGCGAAGCAAGGATCTCTCCCAAGTTTCCATAGAGCAGCTCCAGAGAGAGTCCTAGGGTTTCTCGCAACTAGGGTTTCTTTGCTGCTCCTTATCATCTCCCTGATTCGTCCCCATTCTTTAGCTTGATGGATCACTGCTTGCTTCAGATTTCTTAGCTGCTGCTGCTGCTTCCATCAAGTTGTAACTGTAGCCATGATTCTTTTATATATTGCAAACAAATTTCCAAACCCATCAGGAAGGTGTTAGAATCCTTAGTTTGAGAGTCTGGTAGCAACTGCTGCTGGTGAGCACTTGCAAAGCTCCTTTGCTGCTTTCCTTCCTGTGAGCTAGACAAATCTTCCAGGAGAGGGATCTCCTGATAGCTGGTACCTTAACAACTGAAGAAGATCTTGATGTCTTCAGCAATACAATTGCACCTGCACTTGCAGATTGTGCTCTGGTTTTTCTCCTTTTCTATTGACAGATTGTCAATCCATATCATGTGCACTACTGAAACACAGTTGTTTTGATTCTCCCTGCTCTTTTTTATGTCTCTTGCATGAGATGATGATGATGATTGGGGGCAATTGCAACCGAGACTTCATTCTGGATTGTACGAAGGTAGCCATTCTGTTTGTTTTTCAGATCAAAGCTTTTGCAGTAATCTGGATTGATGTTTGGGGTTTTCTTGCAGCTGCAAAGGTTTTTGGAATTTATGTTTTGCCTTCTTTCCCAGTGCGGCAGCAACAAGGATACATACACATAATGTTTGTATTGGGGTGCGATTTGAGGTGGAAGACAGTCTTGAATCAGTTTGAAGCTTTAAATGAAGATCCACGCAACAAATCTCTTTATGTTTTGCTTTCAAAATCTCAATGCCTCGTGGTGCCTTCCAGTGTCTTGTCCCTGATTGAAGCAAGGGTCTCTGCAATTCAACTCCCATAGAAGACGTCTGCTCCTCTCCTGTTTTGCATGTGCCAGTGTGTGCAATGAGGTGCTTGCTTAGCACCTCCTTTGGCATCAAGTCTGATATTGCTTCACTTTGTGTCAGTAGATTTCACACAAGGTACTAATGCTCAGCCTGACATCAATCCTCTCTCCAGGTGCATGTGAATTATGATAGTTTCTTGACGAGTGTAATCAGAGTGTAGTAGTAATCTGTGGAGTCATGTATATCATCTGTTGCAGGAGGTGGTTTTTGCTAAATAGACAAGATGTTACAGTCCTCACAAAGCACTTGCTTGCACTTGACAGCAATTGCTCAGCTTTGCGATGTCCAGCTTAGACCCAATGTTAGAATCATGCCATTTCCTGTGTTCTTATATCATGGTTGAGTCTTCCCATTGGTTCCAGACTTGAAAAAAAGTTAAATTGTACAGAGTCTTCACCTTTTACCATTGAAAGGAGCTGCTGAAATCATTGGAAAAGTCGCAATAGAGAAGTTGCAATCACACAAGTTACTACTATTGATGGTCCTTGAACAAGTGACAACAAATTGTCACTTTGTTCAAAGGTATTGCAAATGTTTGTGTGCTTTTTTTGGCGGGGTTGTGTTATGTTATACATTATATACATTATACGTGGTAAATTGCAACACATAAAACACACTAGATATGTAGCACTCAAGCTCAAGTAGAGTACATAACACAAACTAGAGCAAACCCAAATCTTTTTAAAAAAAAACCCTAATCTGGGCAATGGGAGGGGAAGCTTTGTCTCTAAATTTTGAAAAAGTTTAGAGCATACGGTTTGTCTAAACATTATTGAGTTATGATTTATTTGTCACGAAGTGTGATTGCTGCTTAGTTAAGTGGCTTTTGACACTAAAAATATAACCCTATTTTTGGTATAGGGTATACGTACTAAACATCAATTTTTTTAGCATGGCAAGAGGGGCTCACAAAAAATAAATAAAAGTTAGATCCCATTCCCAAAGAGGGACACACTACCTTTACACTTGAAGATTTAGATCCTAATTAAGGCTACACAATTAGACATTTGGATAGATCTAAACCCAATGAGGAACAAATCATCTATAGGTTTGGGGTAATATTACGAGTGTAAGTGTAAATATACAAACATCATGAAGTGTAAGTGTAGATATGCATAGCAAGCAATGTAAGTGTAAAATCTTTGGAATGTTAGGGTAAATGATTTATTAAAGAATAAGAAACTTACTTGAAACAAGTTGTAACTTTTAACAACACAAAGAATTGCAATGATAACAACATAACCATTTGCATTTACAAACAATCTTTAAACAAGAGAGAGCAAACATGTTGCAATTTACAAGATCACAATGATAAAAGCTTCACAAAATGTCATTCTTTTATGTCTAAGTTTCTTTTCTCTCATACTTATCTCCCATTTTTTTTTTTCATGCCTACTATTTGCTGCTTTCTTTTATTTATTTATTTTTGTCTTTCTTTGTTGAATTAAGTCCACTTTCATAGTTGTTATCTTGAATAAAAAAAGGTAGAGAAAATGCGATATTACACATGTTATTGTGTGTTGTGTTCATTTATTTGTTTGCATTTTTTAATATTATTTCACATGCTTTGTAAAATTATATAAGTGTATGTGTTTTTCTTATGATTGACACTTACACTTAAAATGTATATATATATTTATGTACATTTACACTTACTTGATGTGTATATTAAAAATTGTATATACACACAACTTTGGTTTGGAGATCTAAATTTTAGCAAGAGATAAATCAAATCTACACTTGGAAATCTAAGTCCCGATGCAAAAGAGGGAAAAATAATTATAACATTTCATCATCTAAGTTGTAACAAATGAAATTTATTTTATACATTTGGAGATCTAAGTCCCAATGAGGGGCAATCATCTATATATTTTGGAAAATTTAATTTCCCAAAAATGACAAATAATCAACCATTAATTTGAATTTAATTCCCAAAGAAGGACAAAAAATCAACCATTAATTGGAATTTAATTCCCAAAGAAGTACAAAAAATCAACCATACATTGGAAATCTATTTCCTGAAGAGGAAAAAAAATCAACTCTACGTTGAAAATATAGTTCCCAAAGAGGGACAAATTAACCATACATTTCCTTTTGTTTTCATTTCTTTGGGGGCACAACCAGATAATGAAACCTCCAAAGGCAAAAAGAGTAACTATGTTGCATTCCAAGGGATTCGAACCCAGGCTCTCAGGGTTGGTAAGACGGCTTGGAAGAGAACAGCAACCAATGTACAAGATAGGGACTAGAAAGAAGAGCAACCGATCTAAAACATAGTGACTGGAAAAGAAGAGCAACTTATGTAAAAGATAGGGACTGGAAAATGAGAGAAACTAATGATACGATTCGAACTCGAAAAGAAGATCAACTTATGCAAAAGATACGGACAGCGTCCAAGAAGAATTTTTTCTGTGGGAGAGAGAGAGAGAGAGAGAGAGGGGCGATCGAGGTCTGTTTTGTGAGTGTTTTGGGATCGCTGATCGAGGAGTTTCAGCAAGGAGCGGGCACACAAAGAGACATGGCAGGTATGGAGAAGATGGCGGAAGCAGGAGTAAGGATGGGTGGACAGTCGTTTAGAACGGGCGTGATTGCAATCAAGTGCGGCATGACTGCGATCTGGGACAAATGGGGAGCTCGGATTCCCATGACGGTGCTGTGGGTGAATGACAACCAGGTCATTCAAGTCAAGTCTCTGGAAAAACATGGACACGTTGCTCTCCAGGTTTGTAATCCCTGCCCCTCTCCTGCTCTGGCTTTCGCAAAAGAAGAATTAGGGTTTTTTTTTTTTTTTTTTTTTTCTTTTCTATTCAGAGGAGGAGGAGGATCTATTAGGGTCCCATGATGAGGATTTTGGATTTTGATTCCTGGGTTTTGGAGAAGTTAGAGCGGATGACGACATTGTTGAGAAGACAAGTTTCTTGTGTTCTTGCGTGGTGGCGGGTAGCTTGATACCCATCTTTGTACCAAGATGAAGGATTTGGGGTTTAGGGTTTAGGTTTTAGTTGGCTGCAGTTCTTGAGCGTTGTTTTACTGATCTCTGCACCAGCGATCCATTTGAGGTACAAATGCTATGGCGAGCCTGTTCTAGTCAGCATCAAGAGGGAAAGGGAATTTGAAATGTTTGAGTGTCAAAGGAAAAAGTTTCTCTGGAGACTTTCATGGCCTCTTTTTTTGGCTATGAATCCCAGTGAATTTCCTTTAAGGATCCCTTCAATACAGTAAAGCTGTGCTTCATTGTTGCAGATTGGAGCAGGGCAGAAGAAGGCAAAGCAGTTGACTAAGCCAGAATTGGGCCACTTCAAGGCAGCAGGTGTACCCTTAAAACGACACCTCGCAGAGTTTCCAGTGACTGAAGATGCGTTGTTGCCAGTGGGGACAGAAATTTCAGTGCGGCACTTTCAGCCAGGCCAATATGTGGATATCACAGGCATCACCACTGGCAAAGGCTTTCAGGTCTAGATAGTGAGGCTTATCCATATCTCCATAAAACTTGAACCCTAATTGTGTCTTCTTTCGTTCCAGAATTGTAAACAATTAGCAAGGGTTCAGTTCAAGATCAGTTTCCCTCTCTCTCATTCCCTCCTGCCTCACATGTGTTGAATAGTCTTAATTTGATTTATCAAAAATTTACGCAAATGATATAGTAAGCTTGTCATTCACCTTCAGACTTTGCTGTACAATTGAACTTGTGGTGTTTTGTTGGCTGGGTGGTGAAACAGGGTGGCATGAAGAGATGGGGTTTTGCTGGAATGCCTGCTTCTCATGGTGCCTCTCTTTCACATCGAAGTTTAGGGTCTACAGGTGGTCGGCAGGATCCTGGCAAGGTACTCTAGATTGTAATAGAGTTTTTCTGAAGACTCTATTTGCAACTTATGTTTTTGTTTACTGTAAAGTGCTGACACCAGTGGGGACCATCAAGGGCATGTATATTCTTTGACTGTATAATTGGTTAATGCAGGTCTTCAAGGGTAAGAAGATGGCAGGACATATGGGGGCAGTAAGGAGGACAGTCAAGAATGTGTGGATTTACAAAATTGAGCCTGAAAGAGATCTTATGTGGGTCAGGGGTCAGGTGTGTGTGCCTGTATTGACATTGTTTTCTTTCATGAGTTATGTTTTAGAGCAGCTTCTTTTATGTGCAGTTTTGCAACAAAGCCTGCAGAACATTTTGTTCTTGTGTACCCTGCCTTCTCAAAGTTAGTTCTGTGTGAAAAAAATAATAGTTCTTTGAAAGAAACATACCTGGGCTTATAAATCCAACCGGGCTATCAGTTAATGTGCCTAGCAGTTCTGGTTCTAACTTAATTTGATGCATGAGTTCGAGTCTCTAATGTAAGGTGCTTGGTTATTTTGTTTGTAACCCTCTGTATGTTGTGATGGGCTGGGTACAGGTGCCAGGTCACAAGGGCAATTTTGTTTACATCAAGGATGCATTTTACAAGAAGCCTGATTTATCAGTATTGCCATTCCCAACATATTTTGCATCAGTGGATGATGATACCTCACCTCTTATTGCAGAATTAGGTGAAACTGACCCATATCTACAAGAGTAGATAAAGCCCAACCAGTAGAATTTTTTAATTTATTTTTTCAGTCTGAAGGATTGTTCCTCCACTTCCAGTTTTGACTCGTGTAGAAACATTATCTTGTTCAACGTGAGATTGGGTTCCCACTGTCTCCAAGCTAGTCATGTTCAAATCATCAGCTGTGCTAGTGCACTAAGTGGCTGTCAGGAAACTGCAGGAAAATTTGGATATGGGCATACACATGTTGCATACACATAGAGGTCCACATGTGTGATTTGAGACAAATGGCTTCAAAAAGCTATGTTTGCTATTGCCTGAGAGGGTTGTGATAGGTCTGATAGGGGCACACTGGAGCTGATTTTTTATTCAGGTTTCCTTGACTTTTCAAGCACTCGTCTGGTATTTTCAAGATCAATTCCAGAGATAGATACATGTAGGTGGAGACTAATGTGTGATCAAAGATCCCCCCAAGGAAGCTTCCAAATCTGTTTAAGCAAGGATTCAAGCATCTGCGGGTAGTGAGTCCATGGTTGTATAGACCTACAATTTTCTCTCTTGCAACCACAGAACAATGTCTGCAGCAATGGCACATTGGCATGGGTTGTGCTCGAATATCCAGTTGAGAAAGATGTGTGATGGAAGATGGTTCTCTTTCTGTATTTCCTGTCATTGCAATTCACTGTGATTGCTAATCTGGTTGCTACAGTGTTTTCAGCTGAAACTACAGGGTCTGTATATTCTGTGATTCTGTTGAGTGTGGCTTTTTTGATGAATATGTATGATCCTGTTTCAAATGTAAGATTGTCTCTGCTACCCAGATTCCAAGGTCTGTTCTATTTCCAGCCAGCTGGCTGACCGAGTCCTCAGTCTGACACATCTTTAATGTGGAAGTTTGGATGGGATCCTTGAACACATGATTCCAGTGTGGTTTATAAGTGTGAATCAGCTGCAACAAGCTTCAGACCAAACATGAAGCCTGTCAATTGTATGGACTTCTTTGGGAGGTTGCCTTGGGAGCTACAGCCTGGAGGAAGTCTTGTCAAGAGGTCTCCCCTTCCATTGATGGTGGACAAGCTCACAATCGGTGCACTCCTCAGGGAAAGGGAACTGGAGCATTGGAGTACTGCAGTGTGGAAGGTGAAGAAAACTTAGCTCCATTTTTCTCTGGCATGATGATCAAGTTTTACACTGCACAAAACTTTGAGAGACTCAAGCTCTTCTCTACACACAACACATAGCAGAGCTGGTATTCTGCCTGCTTCAAGGTTCCCGTACTGTGCTTCACCCATCTTTGCCATCCACTTCAGGCTCAAAGACATCTCACTATGTCTGGGGTTCTCTGAGCAGGGTCAAGTATCAGAAAGAAGTCCTCCTTTGAGTTTGAGCTGCTGCACAGTTCTGTGGCCATCTGCTTTGCTGGATTCCAAAAATGGTTTGAGAATGGCCTTCATGCTGGAAGTTGAGAGGTGACCTCTCACTAACGGTTATGGCTGGTCTGGATGAGGAGGAGCTGCTATTGTTGTCATGCCTGCAATCAACACCCAATCAACCAGATGTTGGTGATCAGCAGCGAACTCTTCCCTAAACACTGGTGGTGGTGGTCTCAACACTTGTTTTTTCCCTGGCTCTTGGCTGCCGGTTGGTCCATGCTGATATATTCCATGATGATTTGTTGTCTTCTTTCCTTGAGCTTTCCAGCAGGTGTGCCATGCAGGTTGGACAAAAGTCCATGTTTCCCTTGCCAATCATGTGGAACCATGGCCCTTGAATGATGCATTCACCGTAGCCAATGCAGTCACCCTTCTGGCTTTCTATTATAGGAGCATGACAAGGAGTTGATGCTATGGACTTCATTACAGTGTCTGGCTTCTGCTGACAAGAACAGGAGTTGGAGCTGCTCTTTTCCCATGGTCTTGATTCTCTGTGTCACATATTACCCCCAGCTTGGAAATCCAGAATCCAAGCAGGAGCTCCAAAGGATCCAAGTGAAGTCACACACTTTGTGGTTCCTAACCATTTGTGTTTACCTGCAATCCACCAGTTGAGTGTGTAGCTCACTGAGTGTCTGAAACCTGGCCCATGCTATTCCAGCCACTGTTGCAGGGCAGGAGTGTCTGGAACAAAACCAGTGCCACCAAACAACTCATCCCTAGCCTCTCCATCTTGGGTGAGCAAGTAGGAGCTCATCATCTGGATGTTGCACCAACTGCAACCCCAACCAAGATCTTCCTTGAGCTTGTTCTCAAAGTGCTAAATATAACTACACAGTGCTACAGTGGACTGTTCCTTGAGGCTGCTCCAATTTCCAAGCAGTTTTGCAGGAGGACCATCAAGCCTTCTTCAACATGCAAAGATGGTTGCTGCATTTGTGAAATCATAAGCCCCTTCATGTAGTTGTTCAGGACTTCAACCCTCACACTCCAGGGAGTCGGCTATCCCCAGTGACCTCACCTCAAGCTTTTTCGCTGTCACTCTCCTGACTGGACTCTTCAACCCCATCATGACCAGCATTCACACCTCCTTGCAGTTCTTGTATCCATTGTGGCAAGCTCAGGTGCTTCCCCAGTGTTGGCCATTCATGGCATGTGCATGCATGCAAGCAACTGCAACCCAAACGCAGTAGCTCCCCAAACACACAAAACAGTTGTGATGAACACACTGAAGAAGTGCAATCCACACAAGCCCCGATTCAAGGCTTGATGGACAATGGGAAAGAGTTAAATACTCAAGAGGAATTGTCCAAGTTCGCCTCCAACTTCTACCAGGGACTGTGCTACAATGCGGACCCAATGCGGACCCAATGACCCTGGAGGTGCAGGTGGCCAGAGCGGAATGCGGGGAGAGCGTCGTCCCGACCAAGGTCACCCCGGATATGAACGAGGAGCTTACGAAGACCATTTCACTAGAGGAGCTCTCTAAAGCAATTCTAGCACTGCCCAAGGGTAAGGCCCTGGGCGAGGATGGTTTCGGCACAGAATCCTTCCAGAAAACACTTAGACTTCACAATGCCAGACCTTCTGAACACCTTGATCGACATGAATCTTGATGAAGGCCACATGTCACCCGCTTTAAACAAGGGGATCGTTATTCTAATCCCCAAATCGGGAGACAAATCTAAGTCTAACGGCAATGGGTGCTCAATGGATCACGTTGTCGGGAAACGTTTACAAAATTCCGGCGAAAGTGAAGGCTTAGCTTGAAGACTCTAGAGTTTCCTCCCCTCCATCATCCGACCAAACCAAACTAGAATTTTGTGAAGGGGGAGGGACATCATAGGCAATATCTTCTTGGCCCAAGAAGCAATGAATGTCTTGGGAAGAAGAGAACCATCAGCAACTAGCGCTTCTCCTTTTGGATTTTGAGAACCTTGGCCTTCGATTGCATTGCATTTAAAGTTGGTATTTCTAATGAATTTAATGATTATTGGTATTGTATTATTGACATTTTTTTTTTTTTTTGATCATGTTCAGATTTTGAAAGTTAATTTTCACAGGAGGAAGAGAGTGATTCAAGTGAGGAATTTATTTTTAGAATTTGAAGTATCATTCATTTTCTGTTTAATGTCAATTATTTTTTCTCTTCTTGCTTATTAAGAGACTAGGCTACATAGGATTTGAAGGAAAGAGCCTAAATAATTTACATATTGGGATTGATAAAAGGAGTTGTTTGGCAACACAAATTTGGAAATGAGGGAGATAAAATATTTATTCACATATTGTATGACTTATGGAACATTTATGTATTTGGTTAGAAAATTAGAATCTTTTGTCAAATCTAAGGCTACCATGTTTGTTAAAACACCATTAAAGCTTAGAAAAACTATTGGGTTGCTGTTATATCAATTTGCACATGGGGTTAGTTCAAACAATATTGCTAATAGATTCAATGTTGGAGTTTTTACAATGCTTAAGTATGTTGATATTGTTCCTCATGTTTTAATTTTTTTTTAAAAATTGTTTAGTCAACATATTTTTATACTTCCTAGTTTGCACTTACTTGCAATTATTGATAGATTTTTTCATGCACATGGCCCACCCAATGTTTGTGGCATTATTGATGGGTCACATATTCCACTTTTAAAAAAAATGGATAAATGGGTTATTATAGCAAGTGTAGATTATTATTGTAGATGAAAAAATTGTAATTCGATTGTTTTGCAAGCAATTTGTGACGTGGACAAGTTGTTTTGAAATGTATATTGTTTAGTTCTTGGCATAAAAATAGATGGGGGCCAGTGTAAGGTGTCATATATTTATCAACAGCTTCGAAGATGATCAATTTCAAAAGAACTAGTTATGGTGATTGAAGGTTTGGAGATAAAACCTTATTTATTTGGAAATGTGGGTTATGCAAGTTGGGATTACCTTTTGTATAATTTCAAACCAATTGATGGAGATTTGGATAAAATCATCTTTGATTGACAAATGAATGTTGCTAGAATTAACATTGGAAATGTTTTTGGAGTTTTGTTTAAATAGGTGGAAGATCTTGCATTGCATCAATGCACATGTTGATTGAACTCTTGAAATTATGGTGGCTTATTATATCTTCCATAATTGTTGCCAATTGTTGGGAATATTTCGGCCCCAACAGGTTTTCAAGTAGATCCTCTTTGTGGTGCAAGGGGGCAAATGTTCCTTGTTCGTGAAGGTTGAGCAGCCTTGCAACACACAGAAACAACGTGTGTTGCACTTTTCACAAATTGGATGAATGTCAACCTTAACCCCATTTGATGTCCTTCACGATCACTTTGGAAATATAGGTGCATTAGATTTGAATTTTTATCATATTAGTCTGAACTTTGGACCACAAGTCCATCACGAGGGCTGCTAGTTCATATAATTTGCAAAACTGAAAACAAAAATCAAAAGCAAAAAAGTTATTCAACTCCGTTTGTAGATGAAAAATGCAAAAAATCTTGCAAAAAACCCACTTTGGATCTATATAGGTGTGTCATATTTGAGATTTTATTCAATTGTTTTGAAATTTGGACCACAAGTGCATAAGGAGTTCTACTAACAAATGCAATTTGTAAAACTGAAAAAAATCAGAATAAAAAACAAAAAAGTTATTTAACTCTTCTTTTAGACAAAAAAGAATGCACTTTTGCTAAAAACCTAGTTTGGATATATAAGTGCATCAAATCTGAGATTCTATTCAATTGGTCTGAAACTTGGACCACAAGTGCATAAGTAGTTCTATCAACTAATGTAATTTCAAAAAACTGAAAAAATATTCAACTTTGTTGTTAGATGACCAAATGAAGGAAACTTTTTATTATTAATGTATTGCCTTTTTATATAAAATTACACACTTACAAATATTTTAATCACTTAAAAGCATGTAAAATATCTCCAAGCATTTTGGCAATTGCCAATTGAATTGCTTAAGCTTGTGCATGAGATTCTAACTCAAGTTAAATTGACTTTCAAGCTCAAATTCCATTTGCGTGATAGCCAATTTATCATTGGATTTTATTAGTAAAGTGCTATCATTCTTTCCCCAGATTCTAATTTGTGTCTCTCAATGTTAATAAAATTTTCCACAAATTTGTTCACGGTTTTTTTCAAATAATTGCAATATATAAGTCAAGTAATTAGCAATATCAGTCCATCTCCCTCCAACACTTATCTCATCATCCGTTTTTTTTTTTCTTATGACTATGTTTGACAATTGGTAATTGCACCAATGGAGGTGCAACAACCATGGATGGTGAAGATCCTTCCACTACAATTCTTCCAACTTTGCCACCATGGGCAAATTAAATATACTTTAATTGTGTTGTCATTTCAGTACAACAACCTTGGAAAAAAAGGCTCCATCTACATGAAAGCAAATGAACCTTTGAGTTATCTCTTGGTTACTCAAACCTCCATATGACTACATAAAGGATTTAGTAATCACAAAGGTGAGATTATTTGCATTTCCACCCCCAACAACACATTATGATGTGAGGAGGACAAATGTTCTTTTCCATGTTTATATCACATACACAAGGATTAAGATCTATGATTGGTTATCAATAGTAATAACTGCATTTGTATTTCAAAAAGAAATTTTTTCTTTAGCCCCCACCCTGAGTTTTTTTCAACACTTGTACACATATAAAATTTGCCATCTCTTGATTAGCCCCATCAAACCAATGTTTTTTGGGATTATCAAGAACATTTAGCAACACAAATAATTTTTGCATTATTCTATGATGGGGGGGGGGGGGGGGGGGGGGGGGGCTATCAATTAAAAAAAAGAAAAAAACACACAAAATGCACCTATTTT
>Ga0116227_10013869_pt1 | contig 12503 bp, 10 predicted proteins | sample S1TSphgellanicum_FD_89693 | JGI IMG/M metagenome (GOLD analysis project Ga0116227, IMG submission 89693) | Host-associated microbial communities from peat moss isolated from Minnesota, USA - S1T2_Fb - Sphagnum magellanicum MG | ecosystem: Host-associated > Plants > Peat moss > Unclassified... | reverse complement strand
CGCTTGACGGGATGGGCGATGCGGCCGTCGGCGACCAGCATCGTGGTGCCGCCAGTCGTCGCGATCTTTCCGGCCTCGATCTTGGTGCGCATGCCGCCGCGCGACAGCAGAGAGGCGGCGCCGCCGGCCATCGCCTCGATCTCGGCGGTAACGCGCGGCACGAGCGGGATCAGCGTCGCTGCCGGGTTCTCGGCCGGCGGTGCCGTGTAAAGCCCGGCCACATCCGACAACAAGATCAAAAGATCTGCCGAGGCCATCGTGGCGACGCGGGCGGCGAGCCGGTCATTGTCGCCATAGCGGATCTCGCTCGTCGCCACCGTGTCGTTTTCGTTGATCACCGGCACGGCGCGCAGATCGAGCAGCCGCCCGATCGTGGCGCGCGCATTCAAATAGCGGCGCCGCTCTTCCGTATCGCCGAAGGTGACGAGGATCTGGCCCGCCGTCATCGCGCGGGCGCCGAGCACCTCGGCCCAGATGCGCGCCAGCGCGATCTGGCCGACCGCCGCCGCCGCCTGGCTGTCCTCGAGCTTCAATGTGCCGAGCGGCAGCCCGAGCACCGTGCGGCCGAGCGCGATAGATCCGGATGAGACGATGAGGCAATCGCAGCCTTTCGCGTGCAGGCTCCCGATATCGTCGGCCAGAGCTTCGAGCCAGTCGCGCTTGACGCAGCCTTGCTCACGATCGACGAGCAGCGACGAGCCGACCTTGATGACCACCCGGCGAAACTGATCGAGGCGCGGCAGGCTCGCGGCAGGCGCCAGCGCCGTCTCGGTCTTCACGGATGCCATGCCGGCGCATGCGCCACGGCCTCTTCGCTCTGGCGTTTCGCTAGGATCGTGGCGAGCAGCGCGCGCAGCACCTCGGTGACGTTGGTGCGCGTCACGGCCGACATGCGCAAGGGGGTGCGCTTGGCCGCGCGTTTCAGCCGCTCGACCTGCTTTTTCAGGGTTTCCGCATCGACCGTGTCGATCTTCGAGAGCACGACGATCTCCGGCTTCTCGTCGAGGCCGCCGCCATAGGCTTCGAGCTCGTGCCGTATCGTCTTATACGCCTTGCCGGCATGCTCGCAGCCGGCATCGACGAGATGCAGGATCACCTCGCAGCGCTCGACATGGCCGAGAAACCGGTCGCCGAGGCCATGGCCTTCATGCGCGCCTTCGATGAGGCCGGGAATATCGGCGAGCACGAATTCGCGCCCGTCGCAGGCGACGACGCCCAACTGCGGATGCAGCGTCGTGAACGGATAGTCGGCGATCTTCGGACGCGCCGCCGACACCGTTGCGAGAAACGTCGACTTGCCGGCATTGGGCAGGCCGACGAGCCCGGCATCGGCGATGAGCTTGAGGCGCAGCCAGAGCACGCGTTCCTCGCCTTCCTGGCCTGGATTGGCATGGCGTGGCGCCTGGTTGGTCGAGGTTTTGAAATGCAGATTGCCGAAGCCGCCATTGCCGCCGCGCGCGAGCTGCACCCGTTGGCCGATTTCGGTCAGATCGGCGATCGGCTCGTCACTATCTTCTTCGAAGATTTGCGTCCCCGCCGGCACTTTCAAGATGACATCGGCGGCATTGGCGCCGGCGCGGTTCTTGCCCATGCCGTGCGTGCCGGTCTTCGCCTTGAAATGTTGTTGATAACGATAGTCGATGAGCGTGTTCAGGCCATCGACGCATTCGGCATAGACATTGCCGCCGCGACCGCCGTCGCCGCCGTCCGGACCGCCGAATTCGATATATTTCTCGCGTCGAAACGAGACGCAGCCGGCGCCGCCGTCGCCAGAGCGGATATAGATGCGAACTTGGTCGAGAAATTTCATCTTAGTCTGCCAAGGGCCATGCTCAATAAAGCGACAACCGACCCGGGGCCGAAGGACCGAGATCGAATTCCGCCGGATGGCCCGCCGCCTGTGTCTGATGCACCATCTTCGGCATGGGCTTCACCGCGCGCCCGAGCTGCCAGGCCGCGCGCGTCAGCCTGAACCGATCGCATGGATGCAGGCCGCCGCGGGCCGGCAGCATATCCAAGCCGCTATCGATATAGACGAAGCCGCATTTTTCGAGAACGCGGCGGGAGGCTTGGTTGTTTACCCGCGCATTGGCGAAGATCGTTTCGGTCGCCGTCAGCGCGAAGACCGCGCCGACCATCGCCGCGACCGCTTCGCTCGCGAAGCCCTTGCCCCAGGTGGACGGTGCGAGCACATAGCCGAGCTCGGCCTCGCCCGGGGCGCCGGCCGAGGCGCTGATCAGTCCGAGGACGCCGCGCGTGCCGTTTTTATGCGTCAAGGCAAGCGTCAGGCCGCGGCCTTCCGAATTGTCGGCCCGCGCCTTCAAAATGAAGCGCTCCGCTTCGCCGGCAGGATAGGGATGCGGGATCGCCGCGGTCATTTGCGCGACCTCGGCCAGCGCGGCAAAGCCGGTAATGGCGGCAGCGTCCGCGGCGCGCGGCCAACGCAGCCAGAGCCGACGGGTCTCGAGCCGGAAAATGTCATCTGAGGTCAGGTCGGGAAACATGCCTGGCTCCGATCAGCGGGCGCCGTGAAGCGCCCAAATAAAAAGGACACCCTCCACGTCCCTTACGGCCATCAGGCCTTCGGACTTTGCTCCAGGCTGTCGGAGCGGTCTTCTTCTGAAGACAAGTCCACCGGTTTCGTGGAAGCCGGCGGAGGTCTTCTGGAACTCCGCCTTATTCTGCTGCTTCGGCTTGCGGTGCCGGGACGACCGATACGTAAGACCGGCCGTTGCCTTTTGTCCTAAACTCTACTTTGCCAGCGAGCAGGGCAAAAAGCGTATGGTCCGTTCCGATGCCGACATTGGCGCCCGGATGCCATTTGGTGCCGCGTTGGCGCACGATGATATTGCCGCCGATCACGGCTTCGCCGCCGAACTTCTTAACGCCGAGGCGCCGGCCGTCCGAGTCGCGGCCATTGCGCGACGAGCCACCTGCCTTTTTATGTGCCATCGTTTTGCTCCGACCTCTCGGTCCCGGTGCCATAGACGCCGGTGCGCTTTAGACGCTTTTCCCAATCTAATTCAAACCAGCCGCTACATAAAGGGTCGGTTGCGCGCATGACGCGCTTCAGGCCAGGCGGGTGATCTTCACCACGGTCAGGTCCTGCCGGTGACCGCGCTTGCGTTTCGAATTCTTCCGCCGCCGTTTCTTGAAGGAAATCGTCTTCGGGCTGCGCTTATGCGCGACGATCTCTCCCCCGACGCTTGCGCCTTCGATGAAGGGCGCGCCGAATTTCGTCTCGCTCTCGCCGACCAGCATGAGCACATCGTCGAAAGTCACGGCGTCACCAGGCTGGCCGGCGAGGCTCATGACCGTAATTTCGTCTTCGGCCGCGACGCTATATTGCTTGCCGCCGGTTTTGATGACTGCGAACATCTGTTCCTCGTGTTCGGCCTCGTTCTGCCTGCAACGAGAGCGCCGGCGACGAGCTTCTTGACAGATTTGAAGTCCAGGATCGGACTGTTGCTCCGGACCTTGGCCCAGAAACATTGGCCCAAGACAAAGCAATGGCGCAGCCAAGCAGCCGCGCCAGAGCGATTTCAATAACGTAAGGCGCGATCTTCTGTCAATCTTGGTCAAGCTGTCCGACCGATTCGATCGGCTTCAAGCCTCGCGCAAGCTGGCGGCGCCGCAATTGGGCCATCTTCTGAAGGCCATTTCGCATCCGAAGCGTGTCGGTCGCGGCACGCTCCTAACGGGGAAGTCAATTCATGATCAGCGCTTTGACGGAAGTCTGCTGACGCGGCGAAAGTCGCTTGCGAGTCGCCGCGTCAGGTTCTCGCGCCAGCATACGCTTTTTCGAAACCATTCCTAAGGGCGGGCGCGACGGCGTCCTTGTGTTGCCTCCAGCGCCGAAACCCGGCAGAAAGTCCAGCGCTTCGCTTCGCCCGGCAAGGACAAAGTGGCGCGCATGACAAAATGCTCTAGATTCAAAAAGTTGGAGCAATGGATAATCCCAAAACCGGTATCCGCTTTTGGGTCCGATGCTCTGGAACACCGCCTCAGCAGATTGCTGGAGGCCAATAACACGGGAAACCGATTTGCGGTGTTCAAGGCGAAACGCCCAGGCTCACACTGATCGCGCGTTCGGCGTGCCCGATCTCGGGCACGAGCCTGCAATCGAGGCCGATGGCGAGGCGCATACCGACTTCGATCACAAGCGCGTTTCCATACGCTGGCTGGCGGGAACGATCCTGACGGGGCTTTCCGGTGCCGCGCTGATCGGAGCGGCTATCTACGCAGCGCTCGACCATCAATCCAATTTTGCCGAAGCGCCGTCGCTTGCGGCTGCGCCGCGCAAGGAAACTGCGGACCTCGGCGTCAATCCGCGCAAAGGCGACCGGCTCGTGAAGGCGATCGACATCGTCGCCGCCAAGCAAACCTTCCACGCGCCTACCACGATCAAGAGCGGCGACAAGGAAGTGATGCGGATCCACACCTTCGCGCGCGTCGACACGACGCTGCTTCTCGCGAGCGCCGGCTTCGCCGACGACGTGCCGCCGTTCAATCCGCTCAAACTGTTGGCCGATGCGCGTAATCCGGTCGAGGCTGCGCCGGAGCCCGCGCAGGACGATGCCGAGGTCGCCTGGTCGACGCGCGATCTCAATTCCGCAAATATTTCCGACAGCGCGATCCTATCGATCGAAGAAGTGCAGGCGCAGGTCACCGAGCATGTGAAGAGCACGCTTGCTGCCGGCAGCCGGCCTTTCGTGGTGCCGCCGCAGCTTTTGTTGATGCGCACCAGCCACGCCAATCCGGTCGGCGCCCTCGCCTATGCCAATCTGCGGGATTCGCTGACGACAACGGCGCCATTCTCCTCGATCGAGGTGCGCATGGTGCCGGAGAACGTCACGGTGATGCCACGCACCGATGAAAAGCCGCAGGCGACGCAGATGGAAGAACGCCTCGTCGTCGTGCGCCACGGTGAGACGCTCGAAGACGTGTTGCGCAACGCCGGTGTCGGCAAGGATAAGATTGCGCAGATCGTCGCGGCCTTCGCCACCCGCAAGGGCGATCCGGGCCCCCTGGTCGAAGGGCGCCGGCTAAAGCTCCTTTTCGCCGATCTCGACGGCTCCGGCAAAAACATGACGCTCGCCCGTCTGTCCGTCTACGCGGATGAGACGCTCGAGACGGTGATCGCGGTGACCGATCGCGGCGAATATCTGAAGGTCGCGGCGCCCGACGTGACGACGAAGCGGCCGACGACCGATGCCGACGATGATGACGAAGATGCAAACGGGATGCGCCTTTACGACTCGCTTTATGAGACCGCGCTCAAGCAGGATATCCCGCGGCCGGTGGTGGACGACCTGGTGCGCATCTTCGCCAATGATGTGGATTTCCAGCGTACCGTTTCGAGCGGCGATTCCTTCACCGCTTTCTATGACGAAGGCGCGGAAGGCGACGAGCATGACGATTTGCTCTACGCCACGATCACAGCGCGCGGCGATACGTATCGCTACTATCGTTTCCAGACTCAAGATGACGGCATCGTCGATTTCTACGATCAAAATGGCCGCTCGACACGCAAATTCCTGGTCCGGACGCCGATCATCGGCGCAAAATTCACCTCGCCCTTCGGCACCCGCTTTCATCCGATTCTCGGCTATTCGCGCCCGCACACGGGTGTCGACTGGTCGGCGCCGATCGGCACGCCGATCTTTGCCGCTGGCAATGGAACGATCCTGAACGCGGGATGGGATTCGGGCTATGGCCGACGCATCGAGATTCAGCACGCCAACGGATACATCACGACCTACAACCATATGTCCGGCTTCGCGCGCGGCATCTCCGCCGGAACCAAGGTGCGGCAAGGCCAGGTCATCGGCTATCTCGGGCAGAGCGGGCTCGCGACCGGCCCGCATCTCCACTACGAAGTGTTGGTCAACGGCCGCTTCGTCGATCCGATGCGGGTGAAGCTCGCGCGCACGCGCGAGTTCGATGGGCGCATGCTCGCCGAATTCAAACGCGAGCGCGACCGCATCGATGCGCTTATGGCGAAGGCGCCGAACGCCGACCGCCAGGTGGCGGAGCGTCAAGGCAATTGATCGCCCGCTAATCCTCGACTTGTCTTGTCGAGCGTGCGCAGGGCCTCGTCGACGCTTCGGAAAATGTGATCGGCGCCGATGAGATCGATCAGTCCGAATCGGACGAGAGCCTCTTGTGCCCGGACTGATTCGAGCCGCGCCACGGCGAAGATCACATTCTTCGCGATGCAATGGCGAACGACTTCGGTAAGCAGCTTTGCTGCCGTGTAGTCGATCTCGACGATGCTGCTCGCCTCGAGAATGACGAGATGCAACGGACCGGCCTCGCGATCGATCGCGGCGAGCATATCGCTGCGAAAGCCGTAGGCATTGAGGAAGGAAAGCGGCGCTTGGAAGCCGAGCACTGCGATGCCCGGCATCGATCTTCCCGACTGGGCGGCGCGCTGCGGCCACCACACCGAGGTGCCCGGGACCTGCTCGAAGGCAATGACGCGGGTGCGAGTCACCGTCCAAACGCCGTGCAGAAGCGATAACACGATCCCGACCGTCACGCCCGTCTCGATGGGAAGAACCACGATCAGGATCATGGTGGCGACAACGAGCCCGAATTCGGCGGTCGTTTCCCGCCAAATCGCTTGCATCTCCGCAAGTCGGATCAAGCGCGTTGCAATAAAGAGAAGAATGCCGGCCAGTGCGCTTTCCGGCACATGCGCGAGAAGCGCGCCGCCGAAGCTTGCCAGCGCCAGCACGAGGCTCGCGGCGATCAGGGCGGCGGCTTGCGAGCGGCCGCCGGTCTCGGCAACCATCGCCGTGCGCGGCGGGCTGGCGTTGAGAGGAACGGCGCCGAAAAAGCCGGCGAGCAGATTGGCGGCCCCGACCCCGATAAAGTCGCGATTGACAGCCGGAGAGGCATTCGGATCCGAAGGAAAAGATCGCGTCGTTGCGGCGCTTTGGACCATCGCGACGACGGCGACGATGAAGGCGAGCGGTGCCGCGCGAGCGAGCGCATCCATGTCGAGAGAGGGTAGTTTGAAGCCGGGCAGGCCTTGCGGCAAATGGCCGAGCACGGCGACGCCGCGATCTTCGAGGCTGAAGGCCGCGACGGTCCCGGCTGCGGCGGCCAGCGCGATGAGCGGCGCGGGAATGCGGCTGTCGAGCCGCTCGATGCCGAACGAAAAGATGAAAACGCCGAGGCCGAGCGCGAGCGTCGGCAGATGCGTGTCACCGAGATTTTGGGTGATGAGCAAAAGCCGCATCGGCAGGTTCGAAGCCGGCAGAGTGATGCCGAGAAGATCGGGGAGCTGGGCGGCGACGATATGGATGCCGATCCCGGCGAGAAATCCGGTCGTCACCGGAACCGACAATAGGTTGGCGATCCAGCCGAGGCGAAAGATGCCGCCGCAGATCAGAATGATCCCGACCATCATCGCCAATGCCGCCGCAAGCTCCGAATAATTTTGGCTTCCCTTTGCCGCGAGCAGGGCGAGGCCGCCGGCGAAAATCGGCGTGATTGTCGAATCGGCGCCCGCCGACAAAAAGCGGCTGGCGCCGAAAATGGCGAAACCGATGGCGCCGGCGATGAAGGCGAAAAAACCGATCTCCGGGGCGAAGCCGCCGAGCCGAGCGGTCGCCATTTGCTCTGGAATCGCGATCGCCGCCAGCGTCAATCCGGCGAGGATATCAGGACGAAGATCCGCCCAGGCATAGCCAGAGAAGGATGAAAACAGATATCGCCGCGGGGCCAAGCCCGAAACCGGCAGGGGCGTCCTCAGCCGAGGGAGCGGATCCGTCATGTGCCTGTTGCAGGCGGGCTCTCGGCGGCGGGAGCTGCGCCCGCTACAGCCGCGACGCTCGTGGCCTTATCGCTCGTCTTCGCCATGGCCGCCTGGAGTTGCGCGTGGTCGTGCTTCGTCTGTCGCGCATAGGTCAAAGCGAAAGACGCGATGGCGTCGTCGAAGGCCCCGGACTTGCCCAGGTAGCCGGCGATCAGCACCGGGTCGCCGGAGCGCGCATGCGCGCGCGCCAGGGTCCGTCCGCAGAGATCGGCATAGGCTGCCAGCGCTTTCGTCTCGATCACTTCGCCGATCGAGCCGAGGCGGCGATTCTTGAGCTGGCGCACGTAGAACTGTCGTTTGCTGCGACGATCCTCGGTCCAACCGAGGAAGATATCGCTCGCCGCTTGCATGATCCTTTGGCCTTCAACGACGCGGCGGCCTTGATGCAGAAGCCCGTCGGGCGGCGCGACGATTCGTTCGAGGACGGATTTCTGCGCCTCCTTGATCTGCAGGAAGAGATGTTCGTTATCTGCCGTCGAAAAAAGCCCTACGGCGCAGAAAGTCCCGACGCTGCCGATGCCGACGACCTTGAAGGCGATGTCGCGCAGATCATAGCGTTCGGCGAGGACGAGGCGCTCGGGCTCGAGGCTGCGGCGATAGTTGGCGAAGGCGGCTTTCGCGTGCAGGCTGTGCACCGTGTCCGATTTCGTGTCGAAATGATAAATCAGAGGCGGCCGATCCTCGATACGGATGTCGCCCTCCGCCGTTGGCACCAGATGCGGAAAATTGCTGTCGGCTTCCGCATCTCTCTCCGCTTTGATCAGCGTGGTGAGGATCTGTGCCTGCAGCTTCGCGTCCTCGATACGCTTGGCTTCGCGATTGAGGTCCATAGAGGCGTGCCAAACGTCGAGCGGCGTCATCGCCGCCAGTCGCGTGATGAAGGTGCGGTAGGCTTTGGCGGTCGATTGCGCGACCGCTTTCGCTTTCTTTTCCGAGGCGCCGGCGTCGAGCGCGGCGACCGCGACGCTCGCCGTCAGGCGCTTCAGGTCGACGGTGAAATCGAGGCCGGGAAGCGTTTCGTCGAAATCGTTGATGTCGAACAGGACCTTGCCTTCCGGCGTCGCGAACGCACCGAAATTCATCAGGTGGCAATCGCCGCAGGATTGGACAGGCGCGCCGAGCTTCGGCGCTTTTGCGAAATCATGCGCCATGATGGCGGCCGCGCCGCGAAGGAAGGCGAAGGGCGAGGCGGCCATGCGCTGATAGCGGATCGGCACGAGCTCTGGAATGCGGCCTTTATCCGTTTCGGCCAAAATCGCGAGCGCATCGCGTTTCGCGTCGATGCTGAATTCGCCGTGGCCGTCGCGCGGCATGTGCGCGCGCAAGGCTTTGCCCGCGCTGTAGCGGGAGGCCCGGGTCGCAAGCGAACTTTTGTCGGATGGTTGGGGGCTCGCCACGACCATGGCTCCTCTAAATTGGCCCTATCTCGGCACAATAGTCGGCTTCCTCGCGCCGGCAAGCGCCGAGCTTGTCCCGGCCATGGCGCTTTGCTAGAGCATCCCGCCTTTCGAGTGGACTTGAAGGCCGACAAGATGCTCTCTCTTCCTGAATTCGCGCATGCGGCTTTCGAGTGAGCTCACCCGAGAGCGGAAAATCCGTGAGAGCGCCGGATCGAAAGCGCACCGAGGTTGAGAGCGATGTCGGAAGTGATGCAACGCAAGGATCGGATCAACGGCGCGATCGCGGCGCTGGATGCATCCCGTTTTGCCGCCGAGCTGCGCGGTTGGCTCGAAGCAACCGCCTATATGCGGGCGCTGACGAAGCTCGAAAAGGGTGCGGCCACGCCGCTCGGCGTCGTGCCGCGCCTGACCGACGCCGATCTCAAAGACGCGGTGACGACATCCGTCGCCGAGGATGCGATCTTCGCTTTTTGTCTCGCCGCGGCCCTGCAGCAGCAGAGCGCGGCTTTGAGCGCTCTCGAAGCCGAGATCACCCAGCGCTTCGGAGCCGATTTTCCGGGCGCCGCCGAGCTCGCGCGCACCGTCCGGCCTGCCGAGGACGACAAGAATCTGGAAGAGGTCGTAGGCCAGATCATCAAGGCGATGCGGGAAGGTAAAGCGCTCGATGCGGCGGATGTCTGGAACGCCGGCCTGCGGCTTTTGGAGCGCGTGCGCACGTCGAATTTCAGCGCCGAGCTGATGCCGATTCTCGCGCGCTGGATGCGCGCGCAATGGGCCTTCATCATCGTGCATCAACGCTTCAATCTCGCGCGCCCGCGATTCACGGTGCCCGACGTGGAGAACGTCCTTGCAGTCGAGGCCGACGATCAGGCCTTCGTCGCGGCGCTTCTTTTGGCCGGCGGCGGGGCGCTCGACGCGAGTTTCGATCCCGCCTATCGCACGCATCTCGAGGCGCTCGCCAAGCGCGCGTGAGGCGTCATGCTGCGGGCGCCTGCGCATCCAGAAAGCGGAAAATATCGGCAAGCCCGATATCGGCCTTGCCGGAAAAATGCCGCAGCACCGAAGCGAGAAGCGGCCAGTCGCGCGGATCCTCGGCGCCGAGGCGCAGATCCGGCCTCGTGAGGTCGGGCGCCGCCTTCACGCTGAGCAGGCGATAGAGCTTCGAGTTCTGTCTGAGATAGAGCGCGGGCTCGCGCCGCGTCTCGCGATCGGCGCAACGCCGATCCGCATCTTCGAGAGCAGCGTGCGTGAAAGCTTCGACATCCATGCCCTGCGGGTAGCTCGGCGTGAGTTGCGTGCCCACCCAATCGAGCATGCCGTCCGTCATCTGAAGCAGATTGACGATATGGTCGATGATGGCCCGATCGATCAGCGGCGCAAAAGGCGAGACGAGCGCGCAACCTTTGGCCTGCGTCGATTTCAGCGCGGAAAGAATGCGGCTCAGCGCATTTTCCGGATCGCCGCGAAAGCACGGCGTGCTGCGCAGAGCGCAATAGGCGGCGATCGCGTCGTCGCCCGCTGCCGTCGTCGTCACGACCATGATGCTGGCGAGCTTGTCGACCGTTGCGAGGCGATCGAGCACATGGCCGATCAGCGGCTGGCCGGCGAGATCGGCGAGCGGCAGCCCGGCTGCGCCCATTTCGACCGGGACGACTGCTGCGACATTCATGGCCGAAGCTCAAGCCGCGGCCGGGGCGGCGTCCAAGAACTCAGCTATGGCGTTGAGAAAGGCTTCGGGCGCTTGCAGTGGGGGCACGTGCGCGCAGCCGCGCATGACGACCATTTGCGAATCCGGAATGCCGCGCGCGAGCTCGCGCGACATAGCCGGCGGTGTTGCCTGATCCTCCTGACCGACGAGCACGAAGACGGGGATTTTGATGCCTCCGAGCGCCGGGCGCAAATCGAGCTCCGCCAAAGCCTCGCAAGCATGGCGGAACACGTCGGGATCGGTACGCGAGAAAGCCTCTCGCCGCTCCTGCATCAGATCGGGATGAGCGGCTTGGAAATCGGCGGCGAAGAGGCGCGTCATCGCGAGGTCGGTGATCGCGGCAAGGCCCTTCGTCGCGGCGGCGACCGCCATGTTGCGAAAAGCCTGGCGGCCTTCCTCCTTGAAGGCCGCGCCGCAATCGGCGAGCACCAGGCGGCTCACGAGGTCGGGATGGCGGATCGTCATGTTGAGGGCGACGAAGCCGCCATAGCCGTTGCCGAGCACGATCGGGCCTTCACCTTGCGCCGCATCGCGCACCGCTTCGGCCATGCGATCGGCCACAGAATCGAGATCGCCCGCGACGGCAGCGGAACCGCCGAAGCCCGGCAATTCCGGCACGACCACCTTGAAACGCTCGGCCAGCGGCCCTTCGATAGCTGCGAAACTCGCGCGATCGGAGAGAAGCGAGTGGAACAGGATCAACGGGCGGCCTTCGCCGGTGATCCGCGCGCTGACGGTGCCCTGTGCCAACATCATGTCCATTATCGCCACCCAATATGTTAGGCTGCCGCCCTGGATCTGCGCTTTCGCGAGGATGACGGATCGCGTTGTCATCCTCGCGAAAGCGAGGATCCAGGGGCAAATGCTACCCCTCCCATCCTTCGAGACGCGCTGCCAAATCGGTTTGCCCGATTTGGCCTCCTTAAAAACGGATCTCGGCAACGGCCGAGATCCGTGCGGAGCGCTCGTCAGAATTGAGGGTGTGGAGTCCCTTGAAAGCTGGATCCGCTCATATCCGGGGCATCATCCCCGGTCAAATGCGTTGACTTGATATTTCAGCGATGCCAGTCAACGCTTGGTGTCGCGGCCGGCGTCAAAGCCGGCATCGTTTGGGTCAAGATCATCACCGTCTCGATCCGGCCTCGCCCTGGGGTGGCGTCGGCGAGAGCGGCATCGGCCGTGAATTCGGCATCGAAAGCTTCAATGACCATTTTTCGACGAAGAGCGTGATGGTCGCGACCGCCGACAAGCCTTGTGATTGGTATCGGGACACTGCGGCCCAGAACCGCCTGAACTAAGCCGATGCCATGCGTCATCGGCGTGCGTCTCGAAAGATGAAGGGAAGTAGTGGCAGGCGATAAATTTGCTGCTTCCCGCGAAAGAAGCGCGGCGCAGAAGGTGCCGAAAGACGGTCCGAAGCTTAATTCGACCATAAGGGGGAAATGCCATGTCCATGAGCGTCAACGCGGGTGGCCGACTCGATCGGCTTCCGATCGGCTCATTCCACTACCGCATCATGTGGCTCATCGGCGTCGGCATGTTCTTCGACGGGTTCGATATCTATGTCGCT
>Ga0116227_10013867_pt1 | contig 12507 bp, 12 predicted proteins | sample S1TSphgellanicum_FD_89693 | JGI IMG/M metagenome (GOLD analysis project Ga0116227, IMG submission 89693) | Host-associated microbial communities from peat moss isolated from Minnesota, USA - S1T2_Fb - Sphagnum magellanicum MG | ecosystem: Host-associated > Plants > Peat moss > Unclassified... | reverse complement strand
GCTTCGATCGTCAACGCGGTCGGCAACAGCGCGTATTGGAGCAACACGGCGATCTTCGTGGTTTGGGACGACTGGGGCGGATGGTACGACCATGTCCCGCCCCCGAAATACAACTTCTACGAGTTGGGCTTTCGGGTGCCGCTGATCGCCATTTCGCCATACGCGAGGCCGGGATACGTTTCGCACACGGTGCACGAATTCGGCAGCCTTCTTAAATTTACGGAGCAGACCTTCGGTCTGGCGACGCTCGGATATACCGACGCCCGCGCCGACAATCTCTCCGACATGTTCGATTTCACGCAGCCCGCTCTTCCCTTCACAACCATTCCCGCCGCTAAGGTTCCGCTCAAAGATACTCGCGACACGCGGCCTCCCGATAACGACTGAAGGAACTCTCCGTGCCGCGGCAGAGGCTTGAGCCGTGCGAACCGAAGCGGAGGCGGGCGCTCGAGCGGGAGCGCGCTCGCGATTGCGGTCGCGGGGCTCGTTACACACAACCATTCAGGCGGCTTAGGAAAGGACCCACGATGCCCGATCTCCCTGCCTCGACGGATGCCAAGGGCGTTGCCCCGCCGCTCTTGCAAGCCGTGCGCGCGGGCGATCTCGCGCGCGTGCGCCAGCTGCTGGCGGAGGGGGAGAATCCACGGGCCGGGGACGGTCGCGAAGCGCCGCTGCATGCGGCCGCGCGGCGCGGACCGCTCGAACTCGTCGAGACGTTGATCGCGGCCGGTGCGCTCGACTGGGTCCGCGACGCGGCGGGACGTACGCCGCTCGAAGTCGCGCGCCGGGCGCGGCCGCGCGAGCGGAGCGCGATTCTGGCCCTGCTCGATCGCGACGCAATTCCCGATGCATCGTTCCGCAACGCGGTTGCGGCAATCCAAGCGGGCGACGTCGCGGCGCTCGAGCGTCTGCTCGATGCGGAACCGCGCCTCTTGCGCGAGCGCATCGTGGGACCGCAAGCGTACCGCGCGGCACCGCGCAAAGGGTACTTCGCCGATCCCAAACTGTTCTGGTTCGTCGCGAACAATCCGACGCTCGTGGAACCGACGCCGCCGAACGCGACCGAGATCGCGGCGGCGATGATCCGGCGCGGGGTCGAGCAAGACGATCTCGACTACACGCTCGGGCTCGTGACGACCGGCAGTCCCGCGCACGCGCCGGGCCAGCAGCGCGCGCTCGTGCGCGTGCTGATCGATGCCGGCGCGGTCGCGACGCCCGAGACGATCGTCGCGACGGCGGCGCACCGGCAGCTCGACGCCTTGCGCGCGTTACTCGAATTCGGATATCCGCTTACCGCGCCGATCGCCGCGGCGCTCGATGACGTTGCGTCGTTGCCCGCACTGCTCGCCGCGAATCCCGGCGACGTGCAGAGCGCCTTCGGGCTTGCGGTCATCAACCGCAACCTCGCGGCGGCGCGCCTCGCGCTCGACGCGGGCGCCGACGCCGGCGCCTTTCTTCCGACGCACTCGCACAGCACCGCGTTACACCAGGCCGCGATTGACGACGACGTCCCGATGATCGAGCTGCTCCTCGCGCACGGCGCGCGCCCCGACGTACCCGACACACTCTGGGGCGACACGCCGCTCGGCTGGGCAATTCACGAAAATCGCCCCGCCGCGCGGACGCGGCTCGAGGCCGCGACGACCGGTTAGCGGGGCGCCGAGCCCACAGGGGGAACCCGAGCCAGAGCAGATGCCGCGGCGACAGCGGGACCAACGTGCGGCTGCGGCCAACTGCGGCAAACGCCCGAAAGCGGCGAAAATAAGGAGACCTGCATGGTCCTAACCGAGGCTCAGCTAGCGCAGTTCGATCGCGACGGGTTCATCCGTTTCGAGAGACTCTTCAACGACGACGAAGTCGCTCTCCTGAAAGCGGAACTCGCCCGTGTCGGCGGCGCCGAGTCGGACGCGATCATCAAGGAGCGCACGGGATCGGTGCGCACGATCTATCGCAGTCACGAGCCCGACGGTCCGACGGCGTCACCCGTCTTCGCGCGACTCGCGCGCACGCCGCGATTGTTGCGCCCCGCGCAACAAGTTTTGCGCGACGACGAGCTCTACGTCTACCACTGCAAAAACAACATCAAGACCGCCATCGACGGCACGGTTTGGCTGTGGCATCAGGACTACGGATACTGGCAACACGACGGCGTTCCGACGCCGAACATGGCGACGTTCCTCGTGATGCTCGACGAAGCGACCGAATTCGGCGGCAGCTTGTACTTCGTGCCCGGCAGCCACAAGGGACCGGTGCATCCGGCGTATCGCGACGAGACGACCACCTCGTATCCGCAGTGGGCGATCGAGAAGCCCGTGATTGCGGAATATTTGAAGAACAGTCCGCCGCCCGTCGCCATCACCGGGCCGCCGGGAACCGCGGTGCTTTTTAACTGCAAGATCGTGCACGGCAGCGGCCACAATCTCTCGCCAAACGACCGCTGGCACGCGTATCTGGCCTACAATCCGAGCGCAAACCGCCCGAACCCGATTCCCGCAAACCCGCGCCCCGATTATGTCGTGTCGCGCAACTACGCGCCGTTAACGGTCCTCGAGAGCGATGATCTGCACGTACCGGTTCCGGTGGGGGCGACGTGAGATCGAAGATGCCCGAAAGGCCGGTGAAGCCCAGAGATTTGCCGGATCCGTCGGGCGAAATTGACCGGCTGATCGCCGGCATCGCGGACTGGCGTAGCAAAACGTTTGCTCGCGTCCGTAAAATAATCCGCGCGGCGGATCCGGAGATCATCGAGGAATTCAAATGGATGGGGTCGCCGGTCTGGTCGTGCGGGGGAACGATTGCGGTCGCCAACGCCTTCAAGGGGAGGGTGAACGTTACGTTTGCCCACGGGGCGAGCCTACCCGATCCCCAGAAGCTCTTCAACGCGGGCTTCGAGGGGAACGAAAGGCGGGTCATCAACATTTTCGAGAACGATGAGATCGACGAACGCGCTTTGACGACTCTCGTCCGCGCCGCGATCGAATACAATCGAACGCACTTGAAGAAGAACCAAAAGAAAGCGCCGGTGGTCGCCCGCGCGCGAGCCACAAAAGAACCGACCAAGAAATAGACGATTGGATTGGCCGTCGCGTTGCACACTTGCCGTTCACAAGGACAACGCGAAGACGGTTCCGTCGTGGGATGGGCCACCGCCAATCGTCGTCCCATAAAGCACACCGTTGACGTCGGTCAGGCCCGCAGCCGGACCTGCGCCGTCGTTTCCTTCTCCGAACCTGTGAATAACGGTTTCCGCGCTCGATTCCGTGATCTTGAAGGCGGTTCCGCAGCCCTTATCAGAACAGCCGCCGCCCGAGGAAGTCGTTCCATAGAACGCATCGCCGATTTTGACTAGGCGTGACTCCGGGTTTGCGCCGTCGCTCCCCCCTTTGAAGCTATACAGGACGCTTTCCTTACCCGAGGTCGTGACCTTGAAGACGGTTCCGCGGTTACTTGCACCCCCTTCATAAGTCGTCCCATAGAGCGCGCCGTTAACTTCAGTCAGGCCTTTATACGGGTTTGCGCCGTCGCTCCCGCCTTTGAAGTCGTAGAGGACGCTTTCCTCGCCCGACGTCGTGATTTTGAAGACGTTTCCGCAACCACACGCCGTCGCACCGCCTATGTAAGTCGTCCCATAGAGTAAGCCGTCGACGTCGGTCATGGCGCCGAATCCCGGTGTGCCGTCGCTGCCGAAGCTGTGAAGGACGGTTTCCGCGCCAGACGTTGTGATCCTGAAGACGGTCCCGCGGCTGCCGGTACCGCCGCCGTTAGTTGTCCCATAGAGCACGCCGTTGACGCCGACCAGACCCGCCGCGGGATGGGCTCCGTCGCTCCCGCCTGCAAAGCTGTACAGCACGGTTTCCGCGCCCGACGTCGTAATCTCAAAGACGGTCCCGTTGCCGGTCGCACCGCCCCATTCGGTGGTCCCATAGAGCACGCCGTTGACGTTGGCCAGGCCTCCAGCCGGGATTCCGCCGTCGTTCCCTGCTCCGAACCCCGTTTCGAAGCTGTGGATCACGGTCTCCGCGCCCGACGCCGTTACCTTGAAGACGGTCCCGTCGTGTTTCGCACCACCCGCAAGAGTTGTCCCATAGAATACACCGTTGACGTTAGTCAGGCCGGCATCCGGTGATTCGCCGTCGCTCCCTCCTTGGAATCCGTAGAGCACGGTCTCGCGCGTTTGTGCCGGCATGCCGCCGGTCAGCACGCTTACCGGCCGCAATTCAGCAGCCATCGCAACGGCTTCCGGTGCGCGCACCACCGAGGCGGGCATCGAAAGCGGCTGCCCGCTGCACGCCGCAACGGACAGCGCTCCAATACCGGGTGTTATTCGTGAGAAAGATGGCACTCTGTTACCTCGCAAGCGGCGCAAGGGGTTAAAAATCCAAGAGCACAACAGTCAAAACGAACGGCGGATCAATCAAATAGACCGAGTCTCGCGAGGATACTGAATCGGCGCTTCCAGAAAACATATTTGGAGCCCCTATCTTAATTCGCGGTTTCAGAAAAACTGAGCGGAAGCTAAATGCCCGAGATTGCCGCGAGAAGCGTTTGCGCGATGAACTGCCCTTCCGCCTGTGACTGCGGCCAGAGCCGGCCGCCGGTCGTCCCGCCGTCGACGACGAGGGCGTGTCCGTTGACGAATGCGGCCTCGTCGCTCGCGAGCCAGAGAACGGCGCTCGCGATATCGTCGGGCAGGCCGGCGCGTCGCAACGGCGAGGTCGCAGCCAAGAGCGGTTTGACCGCCTCGATCGTCTTGTCTCGCGATTCGGCCGGCAGATTGAAGGCGCTAGCGAAGATGCCCGTCGCGATGCCTCCCGGGCAAATACAATTCACGCGGATCTTTCGTTCGCCGAGTTCCATGGCCGTCGTCCGGGTCAATTGAACGACGGCTGCTTTCGCAGCGGAGTACGCGTGCCCGGCATAGCCGGCCGCAAGCGCCGCGATGCTTGCGATGTTGACGATCGAACCGCCGCGCTCTCGATCGATCCGCGAGACGGCGTGCTTGGTTCCGAGGAAGACGCTGCGGAGCAAGAGCGCGATCGTGTCGTCGAAGCCGTCGACGGGGGTGTCGCCGATCGGGCCGTACACGCCGCCGGCCCCCGCGTTGTTCACCACGCAGTCGAGCCGGCCGAAGCGCGTCACGGCCGTCTCCAAAAGCGCCGCAACGTCGGCTTCCACGCGAACATCGGTAACGACGAAGTGGGTCTGCTCGCCAAGCTCGCTAGCGAGAGCATCGCCGGCGGGGCCGTCGACATCTCCGAAAACGACCTTGGCGCCGGCCGCGGCGAAGCGTCGCACCGTTGCGGCGCCGATGCCTTTAGCGCCGCCGGTGACGACGACGCATTTCCCATTGAATTTGGCCATCGAGGACAACCTTCCAATTCAGCAAATCGCCATGCGCCGGACGGCATCCGAGACCGGCGCCGGCGCGTAAAGTCACGGGCTGCGAAAACCCGAGCGAGAGCCGGGCAAGAAAGCTCTATCCCGGCGCAGGTGACGGGAAAGCTTTTTGTTGAAAGCCGGAATTCCCCGCGAGGCGTGCTGCGGCACCCGTTCCGCTCCGAGGAGACGAATGGCGATCCAAACGACGGCCAGAGAAGCGGTGCCGAAGCCGCGCAACTACTATACCGAGCCGGCCTTCATCGAGGTCGAAGGCGTTCCGACGGCCTATCGCCGCAAGGGGACGGGAAAGACGGTCGTCTTCCTTCACGGCGCGGGCATGACGCGCATGTGGCTGCCGTTCTACGAACGGCTGGCCGCGTCGTTCGATCTGATCGCGCCCGAGCATCCCGGTTTCGGCGAAACGCCCATGCCGTCGTGGTTACGCACGTTCGACGATTACGTGTTGCACTATCACGAGTTCTTCCGCAAGCTCGGGCTCGCGAAGGTCAATCTCGTCGGTTTTTCGCTCGGCGGCTGGACCGCAGCTGAATTCGCGTCGTTCTATCCGGACATGATCGACACGCTCACCTTGATCGTGCCGGCCGGGCTGCGCGTCGATAATCCGCTGCCGGATATTTTCCAAGACGGACCCGATCTGCCGCTTCGCCTATTTAACGACTTGAGCAAAGCGGTCGACGTCGCGCCCGATCCGACGCCCGAAGAGATGACGTTCGGTTACGGCGAGGCCACCACGTTCGCACGGCTCGCCTGGACGCCGCGCTACAACCTCGCGCTCGAGCGCCGTCTGCATCGCGTGACGGCGCCGGCGCTCGTGCTCCGGGCCGAGGATGACCGGTTGCTCTCCGATGAGACCGCCGTACGATATCGCCGCGCGCTGTCGAATTCGCGCGACTTGATCATCCCTGGCACGGGCCACGCCCTCATCCACGAAGAACCACAACTTGCCGCCGAAGCGATTGCGCGCTTCATCTCGGAGAATGCCTCGTGAATGCGCTCGACTTTTTCGTCTTCAACACGATTCACTACCCGTACATTCCGCCGCCCGAGGAGAATCGTTCGAGCTGGGTGACGCTCTCGAATAAGTATTTCGATCCGGAGCTCGGCCATACGGTGTACAACGACGCGCTCGAAGTGAGCGCCTCGGCAGAAAAGTTTGGCTACGACGGCACGCTCGTCAACGAGCATCATTCGACGGCGTGGGGCATTCAACCGGCGCCGAATCTCAGTGCGATGCACATCGTCGCGAATACCAAACACATTCCGGTCGGGGTCATCGGCAACGCGCTTCCACTTTACAACAACCCGGTGCGTGTCGCCGAAGAGATGGCGATGCTCGACGTCATTTCGGGCGGCCGCATGATCTCCGGCTTCGTCGTCGGGACCGGGATGGAGTACTTCTCGCAGCCGGTTTCACCCGCGTATGCCCGCGAGCGCTTTTGGGAAGCGCACGACCTGATTCTGAAAGCCTGGACGCAGGACGGGCCGTTCATGTGGGAGGGCGAGCACTTCCACGTCCCGCACGTCAATCCGTGGCCGCGGCCGATCCAGAAGCCTCATCCGGAGATTTGGATTCCGGGCCTCGGATCGTCCGAGACGATCAAAAAGTGCGTTGAAAAAGGCTACCACTACATGACGGTTTTCTCGCCGAAGTGGATGGTCAAGGGGTTCTTCGACGCGTACCGCGCGTACGCCGAAAAGATCGGCGTCACGGTCGAGCGCAAGAAACTCAAGCTCGCCGTCATGCTCTACGTGGCCGAAACCGAAGCGCAAGCGCATCGTGAGGCCAAAGCGCATCTGCAGTGGATTTACAACACGGGCCTGCGGCATCCGCAACACTATCACGGACCGCCGGGCTATTCGACGAAACAGGGCTTCGCGTCGATGATGGCCCTGCGCGGCTCGCTGCCCGAACAGCCGAAGCTCACCTACGAAGAACTTCTACGCGATCGCTATATCATCGTCGGCACGCCGCAGCAAGTCGGCGAGATTCTTCATAAGGAATACGTCGAGGAACTCGGGATCGGCGGTATCATCGGCATGGGCACATGGGGCTCCATGCCGAAGTGGATGGCCATGAAGGGCCTGCAGCTCGCGGCCGAAGAACTGCTCCCGCTCTTTCGCGAAAAAGGCGGGAAGCCGGACTACCTCAAGAAGGCTCCGCTCGTCCCGGGTTCGGTCGCGGAACGCGCGGCGACGTTCGGGAAGCCGAAGTACCCGGCGATGAATAAGGTCGATGGGCTCGAGCATTCGGTGCCGCGAGAGGTCGCCCACATCGCCGAAGTGATCGACCCGTCGAGGAACGGCAAGCCTGCGGCGCCGGTCAGCGTTTAGGCAAGGCTATCCGTTTCGGCGGCCTTGAAAAGAGCCGTGAGGTAGGATTTCGCGGCTAGGTATGTCTCCCCAAGCTCTCGGGCGGCGTCGATGCTCTTCGAACCGATCTCGACGATCGCAACGGCTGCAGCGACGGCGTCCTCGTCGGCCGATGGTTTTGGACTGCTCATTCGGGTAAGATTCTCGGATTCGAGGGTGATACCCGCGGTCGTCGAAGCGCGCGCTCCATGCAATTCCGGATCTTGATCGTCGGCGCATCGGGCACGGTCGGCCGCGCCATTGACGCCGAACTGGGCGACCGCCACCACATCATTCGCGCATCGAGAAGTGGCGACGTTACGCTCGACATCACCGATACCGCGTCCATCGAACGCGCGCTCGACACGGTGGGCGAGCTGGACGCGGTCGTTAGCGCCGTGCGGTGAGGGCATCGTTTTTACTTGACGGCTGCAACCGGAGCTCGTTTGCCCGGATCGAACGTTCCCTTCGCTTTAGCAATCGGAAGCAACGTCGGGTAAAATTGCACGAACGTCGTATTCACGGCCCCGTGGGCCGAGTGGCACGAATAGCAAGAGGCAGCGGTTGGGATCATCGCGCTCCTCTTGTCGCCGCCGCCGAAAGCGAAGAAGGCCCACTTCCCCGGAAAACGCCGGTCGTCTTTCACGTGCACCTCGACGTCCATCACGCCCGTCTGAAAGTTTCCCTGCTGATTGATCGAGCCTTTGCTCTGCGCACCGCGGTGTTCGAGCACGAGCATCGTCCCCTCCGGCCACGTACCGGTTCGCTCGAACGCTGCGTAAGCCACCGGGTCGACGAAGACGTTGTCGAAGATGTGATGGCCCATCTGCATTCCCGCGCTATAGCTCATATCGAAGCCGGACGTCAGGTAGGTCCATTCGCGATAGTGCGCGGGGAACTGCAGTTGACCGTCCGCCGCATACCGCGGGCCAGGAACCGGAGCGCCCGTCGCGTCGGCCGGAGCGGCGGTCGCGTCCCGCAAGGCAGAGACGGCGACGAGCGCCGCGGCGAGAAGAAAGAGGCTTTTTGCGGCGGCGATCGGCATGCCCGGAGTATCTCATCCCGGCCGACCGCAAGCGATAGCGGCTCCTGCACGGTTCCGGCGATTCGCTGCATTTGCGTTGACTTTCGGTGAATCGGACGTAGCATCTCACTATGAAAGCCGCTGCAATTCGTCCGTGGACTCGGGGCTGGATGCCGATCCTATCCCTCTGGCTCGGCTTCGGAGTCTTCGACGCGATGCAGACCGTGCTCGTCATGCATTCGGAAGGAATGCATCACGCGTGGGTGCGTTTATTCTTCGTGACGGCGGTTTCGTGGCTGCCGTGGGCCTTGGCGACGCCGCTCGTGCGCCACCTCGGGCGGCGCTTTCCACCGGTGGGCATCAGGCCCAATCGCGGTTGGCTCGCCCACGTTGGAACGTGCCTCACGATCGGCGTCGTTTTCGCCGGCTGGACGGCGCTGCTCGAGGTGGCCTTCAACCCGTACGCCGACGCAACGGTTCCCGGTTTCGCAGCGCTCCTCGACGACAACTTCTGGAGCGGGCTTCTCTCGTCGCTCGTGCTCTATGCGGCGCTCCTCGCGCTGACCTACGGGCTCGACTCGCGCGTTCGGCTCGCCCGGGCGCAGATCGAAACGGCACGGCTGAGCGAAGGGCTCTCGCAGGCGCAACTGGGCGCCTTGCGGCGGCAGATCGCGCCGCATTTTCTCTTCAACGCGCTCAACAGCGTGGCGGGATTGATTCGCGAGGGCCGCGGCGACGACGCCGTTAGCGCCACCGCCGCGCTCGGCGACTTCCTGCGCAAGATGCTCGAAGACGGCAACCGGCACGAGGTTTCGCTCGGCGAAGAGATGGAGTTCGTAAACGATTATTTGAATATTCAGAAGTTCCGTTTTGCCGAACGGCTGCAGCTCAGCATCGACGTTCCGAGCGAATTCAATCCGGTCGCGGTTCCTAATCTCATCTTGCAGCCGCTCGTGGAAAACGCAATCGTTCACGGCATTGCCAAACGTGCCGGAGGCGGCGCGATCCGGATCACGGCCTCCGGGTCAGACGGCCGGCTGACCGTGCACGTTTTCAATGACGGCCCGGGGCTACCCCCGGATTGGACGCCGGCTCGATCCGGAATCGGCCTCTCGAACGTGCGGAGCCGCCTGCGGAGTTTGTACGGCGACGCCTTCGATGTGAGCATGCGCGACGGAAACGCGGGCGGCGTGGACGTGTCGTTCTCGGTGCCGTTGCGCCTCAGCCCCGTTCTCGCTTGATGCGCGCGACGGCGCTTCCGGCTTCGCAACGAATCCGGGCCGTCATCGTGGACGATGAGCCCCTCGCACGCCGCAACGTGAGCCTGCTCTTGCAGCGCGATTCGGAGGTCGAGGTCGTTGCGGAGTGCGCGGGCGGCGCGGAGGCGTTGGACGTGATTCGGCGCGCCAAACCGGAGCTCGTGTTCCTCGATGTGGAGATGCCGGAGTGCGGCGGTTTCGACGTGCTCGAAATGCTAGGCGCCGACGCGCCGGCGGCGGTCGTTTTCGTGACGGCGTACGATGCGTATGCGTTGCGGGCGTTCGAAGCCGGAGCGCTCGATTATCTTCTCAAGCCCTTTGACGACGCGCGCTTCGAGCGAGCGCTCGCGCGCGCGAAGCGGCAGGTCGCGGACGAGCGGCGTACCCCGCGAACGGCGCAGACGCTCGTGGTGAAGAGCGCCGGAAGCATCGCCTTCGTGAAAGTCTCCGACATCGATTGGATCGAGGCCGCGGATTACTACTCGAGATTGCACACGGGCGCTGCGACTCACTTACTGCGCCGCAGCATCGCGGATCTGGCCGAAGAACTCGACGACTCCACGTTCTGCCGGATTCACCGCTCGACGATCGTCAAGCTCGAGCGAATACGCCGTCTCGAAGTGAACGAGAGCGGCGAGTACGACGTGGTCCTCAACGACGAAACCAGACTCCGCTCGAGCCGTCGCTACCGCAATCGGCTGCAGTCGCTGCTGAACGTTCGACGCGAAGACGTTGCCTCGCAATAGGCCGCTAATCCCGCTTCACCGGATGATATGGCGAATTCGTGTAGTCAACGCAAAAATTCACTACCTGACAAATAATTTTGGGCGCCGGGAACCGCGCGGCTAAGGCTTGAAACGAATCTCCGTAAGGGGGATGCCCTTAATGAGAATTATTCCTTCGCCGAACGCGCGAGTCAGCCCGTGGCTTGGTCGCCTTTTGTTCGGAGTTGCTCTGTTCGGAACCGGCGCTGCCACGGCGCTCGTCGCGACCCATCCGGCCGCGGCCGCTTCGGCGCTCGAGGCGATCCAAACGACGGTAACCTGCGCGACGACCGGGACGACGCCCTGTCAGAGCTTCAACAATACGAAATCTGGCATCGGCGTTCTCGGTACGAGCGCGACGGGAACCGGCGTCCGCGCGTCGAGCCAGGGCGGCGTCGCGATGAAGGCCACCTCGACCAGCGGGGAGGGGATCTTCGGTGAATCGACGTCCAGCTACGGCGTCGCCGGACAATCTCTCTCAAATACCTCTGCGGGGGTGGCGGGGACGTCGCCCGCGGGCGACGGCGTGTACGGCTACACCTCGGCCACGTCGGGCGGAATCGGTGTCTTCGGCCAATCCGCGAACGGCTACGGAACCTACGGTAGTACGACGAGCGGTGAAGGGTACGGCGTGGTCGGAGAGGTGAGCGATGCGGGAGTCGGAGTCTACGGAGGGACCTACAGCGGCGACGGGGTCGACGCGGCCACGACGAATGGTTACGCCGTGTTTTCGCAAGCCTTCGGAACTGGAAATGGGATCGAAATCTTAACGGGTAAGGGCTACGGTCTGATCAGCGAAACGGAGGGCAACGTGCCGCTCTACGCGCGCAACAGCTCCGGCAACGGGAGCGATATTCAAGGGACGTACATCGGATTGCTCGGACGCGCCCCCGCGTCCGGCGGATTCCCGATCACGCTGACCGACAGCAACTCGAACGATCTCTTTTGGGTAACCGGCGCCGGCGACGTCTTCTACGGAGGCTCGTTGAATAACTTCGCGCGAACGGCGAACGGTTCGACCGTCATGGCGTTTACGGCCAAGACGACGGCACCGACCGTCGAGGACACCGGAACGGCAAAGCTCATCGAGGGCGAAGCCGCGGTACGGTTCGATCCGGCGTTCGCGGCCTCGATCGATGCGACGGATTCGTATCGCGTTTTTCTGACGCCCGACGCCGATACGCGCGGTCTCTTCGTCGCTTCGAAGACGCCGGCCGGATTCGTCGTTCGCGAATCGCAAGGCGGCCGCTCGACGGTGAGTTTCGACTACCGCGTCGTGGCGACGTCGCTCGGTCAAACGGGCCGCCGGATGAGCATCACGAGTCACGACGTTGCCGGATCTCCGCGCGCGCCCTTGCCGTTCGTTCGAAAGCATGGCACGCTGCCGCACGCGTTGCGAGCACCGGCGCCTCGATAAGGCGCTCGGCCGTGCAGGCGTCGGCACGAATGGCCGCCATGAGATAAGCGACGGCCGGCGCACGAACGTATCGTCGGATCCTGCGACGGCTGACATCGCCGAAGCCGGATCCCGAGAGGCAGCGCTAGATGCGACCTATAGCAGTGACTTCCGTATTCGCTCTTCTCATTTTCTTCGCGAGTGGTCCGGCCGCCGGAGACACCACCGTAAGATTCCCCGGTCGCATCGACGCGGTCGAACGCCACATCTACGTCGGTAACGCAACGACCAATACGATTACGATTTACGACGCAG
>Ga0116227_10013866_pt1 | contig 12508 bp, 11 predicted proteins | sample S1TSphgellanicum_FD_89693 | JGI IMG/M metagenome (GOLD analysis project Ga0116227, IMG submission 89693) | Host-associated microbial communities from peat moss isolated from Minnesota, USA - S1T2_Fb - Sphagnum magellanicum MG | ecosystem: Host-associated > Plants > Peat moss > Unclassified... | reverse complement strand
TATGAAGGAACGCTCAAATGCTTACCACTGCCGACCGCGTAAAACGTCATCGCACCATTCGTAAACTCATCCGTGTTGAAGTTGAAGTCCCAACCCAGGTTGATGCCTTGGCGGTGAGGCGCTTTGCTCAGGAGCGTCGTCGTCAGGCCCAAAGTCAGGCGGGCGCGCTTCCCGGCGCTAGCGCGGCTCACCCCGACGATGCCGTACCGCTTGACGAGCTGGTATCGACCCTTACCACTGATGCCCGCGGGGCCATTCGGCTTTTCGCCGATGCCCTGGCGGCGGCCAAAACCCCGACGCTTGTAGCGCGGGGTCTGCGGATCGCGACCAATTTCCGCGACGTGGCGCTCCGGCATGCGCAAATCCCTGACTTGGAATAGCCATTACATGACAGATAGAGCGCCAGCGACTCCCCTCCCCCTCGTCTTTCGGGGATGATACGTCTACGCGCCAGGCCACTCCCTCGATCAGCTTATTTGGTGGCAGCGATTTCGGCGGTTGCGATTGTCGCGATCGTCTGGCCCCACAAGCCAGGCGTCGCGATCCTCTACAACGATAGCGCCAGCGTGCCGCTTGGCTTCTGGATCAAGACTACCGACAAGGTACGGGTCGGGGCGGTCATCGGTTTCCGGCCGCCCCTGGCAGCAATGCCTTATGTCACCGCGCACATGCCGGCATATGTGAGGGCCAAGCTGATACTAAAATATGTCGCCGCCGTTGGCGGCGACCAGATTTGCCGGTCAGCCGATGGCATGTTCTCCGTGAACGGCCACAATCTGGGCCGGGCAATGGCCGCGGACAGGCACGGCAACCGCCTCCCGGTGTGGCAAGGTTGCGAGACGCTCGCCGGCGGGGACGTCGCCGTTTTCTCTGACCATATACCCGATAGCTTTGACAGCCGATTTTACGCGGCGATTCCGGCGGGCGACATTTTTGGCGTCTATAGGCCGCTCTGGACATGGAAGGATAACTAGAAATGGCCAGCAGTATCAAATCCCGCCACCTCGTTCGCGCCGCTGTCATATCGTTGGCGCTTGTGCCTGTACTCATCAGCCCAGGACTGGCCGCAACGGCAGCGTCGACAGCCAAGCGGGGGGTGGCGGTTGCGCCACGAGGGCCTGTAGCACCCGCAGGCGTGCCCCCTGTTGCCGCGGCGGCTGTCGGCCCGTTTATCGACGTCACGCTGAGTGATGCCGACCGGGAGGCCATCGGCAGGGTGGCTTTTGCGGAAGCGGGCAACCAGGCCGAGGAAGGATTGGCCGGAGTGATCTGCACAATCCTGAACCGCCTTCACTCCGGCGCCTTCGGTGCCAATGTCACAGGCGTTCTCGATTCCCCAGGGCAATTTGAGCCCGTGACCGATGTCGGGGGGCAGTGGTCAAATCTTCCGGCATTATCACCAGGCCAGGCGGTCGAGTTCAACACGATCCTGGATCTGATTTTGCAGGGCCGTCTGCCTGACCCGACCAATGGCGCACTTTATTTTCAAAACCCGGCGACGGTCGCGCAGCGCGCCGCCGCCGGCGAAGTCTCGGCGGCCCTGGTGAACTTTGGCGGCCAAACACCCAGCGCAATCATCCGAGACCACAGTTTTTATATCGGGACGCCCAGGCCGCGTTTATTCAGCGATGGTAGCGCCCCAAATTTGTTTGAGCCGTTGACTGGCATAGCATCCATGCCCGCCGGTCTTTTTGTGCCGATTGGAACGTCCTTCATGGCAGTACCTGCTTTCGGGACGCCGCCCGCCGCGCCAGTGGGCGCGGCGGGCGGCGTCCCGAAAGCTCAAGCGGTTGGGTACAGTGAGCACGCGAGCGGTGATGGAAACACGGATCATGACCCAAGCGGCGGGCTATTCGAGAGCAACGCGATACCGGGGATTTCGGTTAATCCACGGCCAGCGCAACCAAGCCCAGGCGCAATTGATGCACCCGTTCCCGGCGTAGCGAGTATCGGCACATCACGCAGCGCCAACGGGAAATAGTTCTGGAAAAAATTCGGCCATGCTTAAGATGTCGCGGGTCTCCGTGACCTGTTCCCTCATAAGTTTTAACACCACGTCACGATTCTTGTCATCGTCGCCCATGTCCCGAAGCGACGCTACGACCGCGCCACCCAGGATGATCTTACAGCGAGTTTCCCGCTTTCGCCGTGAATGTCTGTCGCGCGCAGTCCGTAATTCTCCACGCGCTGTCAGTTGAGCAATCTGGTGTTCGGTTTGCCTATATTCTTCGAGAATCGCGGCAAGTTTTGAGGCATGCTTTGGAATTGTTGATGGTTTGTCGGTAGGATGATTTGCCATTCTTCGGTTGGACCCCTTGGTGGCCTTGTGACGCGCCGTAGATGTGTCGTAGGCAAACGGATGGTTAGAGTAAACAGGGGAGGAATGGCGCACTTATACATCCTTCGGATGTTGCGCGGCGAGGGGCAGCGCCCCTGCACCCCTTCGGGCGGACCTGCCGGCCCGTCCGAGCCAAGGGCGATGCCCTTAGCGATCCGCTTTAGCGGTAGAAATGGCTGATTACCGGCTATCCGCTCAAATGATCGGCCGCTCCGAGGGCAGGAGCGCCGTCGCAGCGGCGGCCTATCGGGCCGGGGTTGCGCTATCTGATGAGCGAGTTGGCCTCGCACATGACTACACCCGCAAGACCGGCGTGCTTCACACCGAGATCATGGCGCCGAAGGATGGGCCGGCGTGGGTGCATGATCGTGAGGCGCTTTGGAATCATGTGGAAAGATCGGAGAAGCGGCCCGATGCGCAGGTGGCGCGGGAGATTCAGTTGTCTCTCCCGCATGAGATATCACATGAGCAGAGAGTCGCCCTTGTGCGCGAATTTGTTCAGGAAAATTTTGTCGCTAAAGGCATGATCGCCGACATCGCGCTTCATGCGCCGCCGCGTGAGGGCGACCAGCGCAACCACCATGCGCATATCATGCTGACGACCAGGCCGTTGAGCGCCAAAGGTTTTGAGAACAAAAATCGCGCCTGGAATTCAAGAGAAATCCTTGGACATTGGCGAGAGGCTTGGGCCGAAAATCAAAACCGGAATTTGCGCCAGATACTTGGGCAGCAGGCCCCGCAGGTTTCCCATAAAAGTAATTTGGAGCGCGGGATCGAACAGGTTCCTGGCCAGCATTTAGGACCAGCGGCTACCGGGTTGCAGCGCAGGCACGCTGCATCTCGCCGCAGTGAACTTCATCGGGCGACGCAAACGATCAACCAGCGCATCAAGGAAGTCCGGGAGACCCAGGACAAAATTATCGACCGGGTTCCTAAAGAAGAAAAAACTTTGCGGCAAATCGCCATGGAAATGTCGATGCTGAAGGACCGGTTTGCCAAACAGAAAGAGGAACACGTCAAGGAATTGGCCGATGTTCTGAAAGAAATGCGGACCAAGCGGGGTTACACGCTGGCGGTGATTGATCGCCTTTCACTTGAACCTTTTGAGAAAAAAGAGCGCGATGCCCAACGCGAGCTTGCGGCGGCGCAGCAACAAGCCCACGTTGCGGTCACGCCGAAAGCGATCATGCGGTGGTTCACCGATCCGGCCGGCTCGTTATGGGCGGCAGCGAAAAAATCGATGCAGACGGATGCGGCCGCAGGCCGGCTTGTCCGCGTACAGACGACAAAGGACGGCTTCAAACTGTGGCTTGAGTCCGATGCGGGTAAGGATTTTAAGAAGGCTAAGATCAAGAATTTAACCAACAATTCGGTCGAGATCGAAGCTGCCGTGGAAAAAATTCGTAAGGTTGAGAGGGAAAAAGGCCGGGCGAAAACCTGGCTGAAATCGGACGACGGCGTGAAATATAAAATCGACAAGGTGAGGGAGCTGCAAGGCGACCTCAGTCAGCTACGGACAAAAGAGCGCCGGGCCAGGAGAAACGTGGCCCAGCTAGACCGTAATCTGAAAGCTGTTGTCCGGTCCGAGAAGATCGCGACCGGCTTGGCGAACGCGGAAATTGGGCGAGGGCTTTTGATGCCGGAGCGAATTTTAGACACCACGAAGTATGTTCGGGGTGTTCAGATTGGCCTGAGCGACATGGTTAAGAAACTCACGCCACAACAAAAACTGTCATTGAGCCGCGTCCTGACATTGGGTCTCGGCATAGGGAGGGGCGATTAATTGGATGGACACCGGAAGTTATTTCTCGGCATTTTAATTGGCGGCATACTCGCAGGGCTGATCGGCGCCACGCAATATGTCGGCTACGCTTACGGTTATGACCCACGACTGGGATGGGCGCTTTTGCGGCTGCCCTCCATGTCAATTTATTTTCCGGGTGCGTTTTTTATCTGGATGGCGACAATCTATAATAACGGCCCGAACGTCATCAACATCGCGGGTTTGATTTTCATTTGCTGCATGATGGGGCCGTTTTTGCTGGCGGTTTTTCTCACGCGCACCGGCGCACGCGAAGTCCAGAAATTTGCGGTCAACGCATGGGGGAACCTCGCCGATGCTGAGGCCGCGGGAATCGTGCACGAATATCCCGTTGGCGTTGTTGTCGGCCGATTGCGCGATCCGGACCAGATTTTGAGCTACGATGGAATGGAACATCAGATGGTCGCCGGTGGTTCACGCTCCGGAAAGGGCGCTGGTCATGTCATTCCCGCCTTACTGACTTGGCCTGGCTCCGTCGTGGTTTATGATCCGAAGGCCGAATGCTTCGACATTACCGCAAAATTTCGCGGCAAATTCAGCCATGTTTTTTTTATAAATTTCACGCGCATGGACAGCGCCGCCTTCAATCCATTGGGCGAAGTGCGGCGCGGGGATAGCGAACTGGGTGACATTCAGAACATCGTCCAAATCCTGAGTGATCCAGGCAGCGTAAAAGATTCTCCCGGCTTTTTCGATTTATCCGCGGCAAGTTTGCTTACGGCCATCATCCTTCATCAACTTTACAATGCTCCGGACAATGAGAAAAATCTCGCGGCCGTCAGGTTACGGATGATGCGATTTCCAAAATTATTGGAGGAAATGGCGACGACCGCGCACCGCTACAAACAGGATCGGGATGCCGCGGACGGCCTCGCCCGTGACGAGCACGGCGAGCCGATTCGGGAAGCGCACCCCGAAGTTCAGGGTGTTGCGACGCAGTATATAGAAATGGACGCCAAACTTAAGAACAGCGTGGCGGCGACGGCATTGAGCTACCTGGATGTTTTCAAGGACCCGATCGTCGCCGAGAAGACGTCTCGCTCTGACTTTCAGCTTGGGGATTTGATGTGCAGCGATGCGCCAGTAAGCTGCTATTTACAGGCGCCGCCTTCGGATGCGGCGCGGTTAAAGCCGCTCACCAGGCTTTTCCTGTCGCAAATGGCCAAGTCGCTCATGACGCATGAGGGCACCGATGCCCAGGGCCGAGCAAAGAAGCACAAATTATTATTTGAGATTGATGAATTTCCGTCCCTTGGCAAACTGGGCTTTTTTACGGAGAATCTGCGCGTCATGGCCGGGTACGGCATCAAGGCTCATATTATCGTACAGAGTTTTAAGGACGTTACCGCGACATACGGGCGCGACAACACCATTTTGGATAACTGCCACATCACTGTGGCGTTCGCGACGGCCGACGATGACACGGCGGCAAAAGTCAGTGCCCTGGCCGGAAAAGCGGTAGAATATCGGATGAGCGATAGTCGCAGCTCAGGCAGCAGCGCGAAATTATTTTCTGGATCTCGGTCCCGATCCTATACCGAACATCAACGCAACATCATCGAACCCGGCGATGTGCGCAAATTGCCGGCGGATGAGCAACTCATCTTTATCACCAGCAACAAGCCATTTAGGACGAAGAAAATCAGATATTGGATAGACGCACCGTTCAAGGAACGCGCCACCAATATCCGTGCTGGCGAAAAGGGTCCCGACCAGGCCGCCTACCTGGACGTGCCAAAACCGGGCGGCGTGGTAAACCCCTGGTATGGCGTCAAATCTGTTGGAATGACGCTGCAATCCACATTTCCCAGCGTAGTGCCAATAACGCCAGGGCCAGTTCAGAATGACGACTCGCTCGCAACCGACCTGGGCCTCAACCCGGATGACTTCTCTGACGACGATTACAAAGACGCGGCAGAATGAACAAATCCGCGGGAGAGCTTCACGATGGCCAGTATCTTGACACTGGCCATCGGCACTGAAAATGCGCGGTGACGACAACACACAAACCCGAAAGATCGAAGCCCTGCGCCACGCCATGGGGCCGGTCATCGGTAACGCGCTTGATGACCCCAACGTCATCGAGGTAATGGTGAATCCCGATGGGCGTATCTGGATTGACCGTCTCGGGACCGGCATCGAGGCAACCGATGACGTTATCTCATCGCACGATGCGGAATCCATCATCCGCTTATTGGCGGATCACGCGGGAGTGCTGGTAACAGCCGAGCAACCTCGCGTCAGTGCGACCTTGCCGGTCACCAACGAGCGATTTCAGGGAGAATTTCCACCTATTGTCAAAAGCCCTTGCTTTGCGATCCGAAAGCCGGCTTCTTTTGTTTTCACGCTCGATCAATATGCCGAACGCGGTATCATGACACCGGCCCAGGTCGTGAGGATACGCCAGGCCATCGCCGACCACCTCAATATTATTGTCATCGGCGGCACCGGCTCCGGTAAAACAACCTTGCTCAATGCCATGCTCGCAGAGGATGCTTTGCTCAATGACAGAATCATCCTGATCGAACAGACCCAAGAACTGCAATGCGTCGCGCCGAACAAGGTTCTGCTCCTCACGCGCGAGATTGAGCCTTTGGTGACGATGCGCGATTTATCACGTGATTCTTTGCGGCTCAGGCCGGACCGCATAATTTATGGTGAGGTTCGCGACGGTGCGGCTTATGACATGGTGAAGGGCTGGAACACCGGCCATCCAGGCGGCTTGGGCACGCTTCATGCCAACTCGCCGGTCGACGCCCTATACCGGATCGAAGACCTGATAGGTGAGGTTGTCGAGCGGATACCTTACCGCGCCATCGGTTCCGCCATAAATCTCATTGTTGAAATCAAAAGAATCGGCTCAGCGCGGAAAGTCACGAGCATCTTGCGCGTGCTGGGTTACGATAAAGGAAACTATGTATATGAATCAGATGACGAAGGACAACAAATCGTAAACTGCAATCATAATACAGCAAACTTGCTAAGTATAGAAAAATAATGTCTGAGTGAACAAAGTACCTTCCGGTGCTGATAAAGGAGACGACACGATGTTCGAATCCGGCAATATGCGCTCGTTCGCCCTGCAAATGTCAACCTACGCGACACCTATAAAATCGGCTCTGGGCAGTGCCGTCATAATGGCGCTCATGGCGCCATCGGCGTTCGCGGCCGGAACGGGGATGCCGTGGGAAACGCCCATGGATAATCTGGAGCAATCTCTTACCGGCCCCATTGCCAAGGCCATCGCGATTTTCGCGATTGTGCTTTTCGGCCTGGCGTTCGCATTCGTGGAGCACGGCTCCGCACTGCGTAAAGGCATGGGAATCATGATGGGTATTTCTATGGCTTTTGCTGCCTCATCATTTGGCATGACATTTTTCGGCTTTGCTGGCGGAGCCGGTTTCTAGCCGAATTACGCCCAAGTGACGGTCTGACCGGGGAAGTAGTCGGCCGGCGACGTCATCGATAGGGAGGCACGCGCATGGACGATGAAGGTCTAGAGATTCCGCTGTTCCAGAGCCTCACCCAACCGATCCTGATGGGGGGCGTACCGCGCACATTCGCGATTCTGAATGCGATGTTTGCTATGATTCTGTCTGTGCCGCTACATCTTTTCTATATCGGTATTCCGTTCGGCGTATTCATGCACAGCCTGGCCGCCTGGCTGACGCGCCGCGATCCACATTTCTTTGAAGTGCTGGTACGCCATTTGCGCCAACCGCATTTCTGGAATTAGGAGTATGTGGAACCTTGGAATTTATCGCAACCGCAGGCCAGCGGGCGCGTCCCTTCCAACGCTGACAGAACATAGCGGTAAACCAACCGACCTCACAGATTTGCTGCCGTGGGCATTTTTGCTGGAGCCCGGACTCGTTATCAACAAGGACGGAGCATTTATGAAAATCCTGGCCTATCGCGGGCCGGACCTCGATAGCTCGTCCGGCGCTCAGCTCGTCGCGGCGAGGGGTCAGGTGAACAACGCGCTTCGGCGGCTCGGGTCCGGCTGGTGCGTCCATATCGAAGCCCGCCGGAAATCGGCGCCGCACTACCCAAATTCCCGGTTCCCGGACCCCATCACCGCGGCGATCGACAGCGAGCGCCGGCGATCCTTTGAACACAGCACCATACCCGCGTTCGAGTCGGACTACTTCATGACGTTCACCTATCTCCCGCCGGAGGAGCGTATCGGCCGCGCCGAGTCCGCGGTGACGGAAAACATGCGTCGAACCAGCGCCGATTCCGCCTACGCCAATGAGAAGGTCCGGTTTCTCCAGACCATCGAATCCCTCACCGCCATTCTTGAAGGTTTCATGCCGGTCGTCCGGGAATTGAACGACGAAGAAACACTCAGCTATTTACACGATTGCATATCTGAAAACCCCGGTGTCAAAGTTGCCGTGCCGGAAATTCCGTTCGGCCTGGACGGGTTGTTGCGGGACACCCCACTAACGGGCGGCTTCGAGCCGATGTTGGGGGCGCTTCACATGCGGACCATCGGTGTGAACGCATACCCCGGCCGGACCACGGCGGGGTTGCTGGATGCCTTTAACGGCCTGCCATTCGCCTATCGGTGGGTGACGCGATACATCCCGCTCGATAAGACCGACGCGGAAAAGACCATCACCACGATGCGGCAGCGCTGGTTCGATAAGCGCAAGGGCATCTGGACGATGATCCGCGAGGCGATTTCCGCCCAGGAAAGCCTTCTCATCGACGGCGATGCCGTCAACAAGGCAAATGACGCCAGCACCGCTCTTGAGGTGCTCGGCGGGGATCTGACCTGTTTTGGATTTTTCACCCCGACGATCACCGTCACCGATACCAACCTCGAAATGCTCGATTGGAAAATTCGGAGCATCAAGCAGGTGCTCGATCAGCAGGGCCTGGTATCGACGCTTGAGACCACGAACGCGGTTGAGGCGTGGTTGTCGTCGCTCCCTGGCCAGGCTTATGCCAACTGCCGCCGGCCCATCATGTCCGCCTTGAACGTCATTGACCTCATGCCGTTTTCCGCCGTCTGGGCCGGCCCGATCAGAAATGAACACCTCCAAGCGCCGCCGTTGTTGATGGCGAAAACGACCGGCAGCACGCCTTTCAGGCTTGTGCTGCATCAAGGCGATGTTGGTCACACAATGATTGTCGGGCCGACCGGCTCCGGCAAATCGGCGCTCTTGAATACGATCGCCCTGCAATTCCGGCGCTATGAGCACGCCCAGGTATTCATTTTCGACAAAGGCGGATCGGCCCGCGCCTCGACATTGCTTGTCGGCGGCCAGTTCTATCCGCTTGGCGATGACGGCCAGCAGGTCACCTTGCAGCCCCTCGCGGACATAGACCAGGTGGATGACCGCGTTTGGGCGGCGGAATGGCTTGTCGGGGTGATCGAGGCGCAGAAAGTGATCCTGTCCCCCGACCTCAAAACCGAAATCTGGACCGCCCTCAACAATCTGGCTGGACGTCCGAAAAAACAGCGCACCATCACCGTGTTCCGGTCACTGATCCAGAACACGCAGATTAAAGGCGCCCTGCAAGCCTTCACTCTGGATGGACCGCACGGCTCGCTACTCGATGCCGACCATAGCAATATCGGCGAGTCGGATTGGCAGTGCTTCGAAATGGAGGCCCTCTACAACCGGCCCCAGGCCATCGGTCCAACCCTCGGTTATCTCTTTCACCGGCTTGAGGGGCGATTCGATGGCCGACCGACCATCCTCATTCTGGACGAGGCGTGGTTGTTTCTTGACGACCCCACATTCGCCGCCAAGATCCGGGAATGGCTGAAAACTTTGAGGCGCCGCAACGTCTCGGTTATTTTTGCGTCGCAATCTCTCTCGGATATTCAGAACTCCAGCATCGCCCCGGCGCTGATTGAGAATTGCCCGCAGCGCATTTACCTGCCGAACGACAAGGCATTGGAGCCGACGACCGCGCAGCTCTACCTCATGTTCGGCCTGACACAGAAGCAAATGCAACTCATCAGCCAGGCAACGCCAAAGCGCGAATATTACATTCAAACGGCTACCGGCAACCGGATGTTTGAGCTGGGCCTAAGCCGCTTCGCGATTACCGTCGCCGCCACGTCATCAAAGACGGAACTCCGCGCGATGGACGTCCTTATCGCCCGCCACGGCATCGAAAATTTCCGCCGTGAATTTTTGGTCGCGCATGGCTTTGACCCGGAAACAATGGCGGACCTCACCGTTCCGCAGCGCAGAAAGGAAAACAGCTATGAACCGGCTTAACATCCTCGCCGTTGCAGCCTCGATCAGCCTCGCCGGCATCGCGTCATTGCCATCCAGGGCCAGCGCCCAGGGCATGCCAGTGTATGATAATACGAATTTTATTGAATTGGTTCAACAACTTCAGAACGGAACCCAGCAGCTTACCCAGTTGCAATCGCAGCTTTCCGCACAAATCAACATGATTAAATCGCTGCCTTCGACGCTCGTGCCTGGTGTCGGGCAGTTGGCGGAACAGACGCAACAGCTCATGCAGCAAATCAGCACGATTCAGAACATGGGCACGAATCTGCAATCCCAGATCACGGGTCTTTATCCAACCAATTTCTCGAATTTGAGCTCGGTACAGGGCGTGCTCTCGCAACTAGCGACGATGCAGGGAACCACCCGCAGCGCCTATCAAAACTCCATGCAGCTACAAAGTCAGGTGGCGGCAAATCAGCCCCAAATCTCAGCCGCCATCCAGGCCGCGGATGGGGAGTCCATGGGCGCTGCCGGTTCAACCGGGGCCGTCCAGGCGAGCAACCAGATTCTCGGAACCATGAGTCAGCAGCTTGGCGACCAGCAGGCCCTTTTGGTTGCTCAGTACAATGCTCAGGCGCAGCAGTATGATGAAGGGCAGGCTGAAAACGCGGCGGCGACTCAAGCCGGTACGCTCTCCTACACCCCTATGAACAATACTGGCCCATCGGTTGTAAATCCATTCGCCGACGTAGGTAACTAAGATGCCTATAATTTCTCGATGGATTTTCTATGCCTTCAGTGCAGTCATTGGAATATCGGTAGTTTCGGTTTTCGTTGTAAAGTTTGCGTTCACGGCGCCCGCCATAATTCCGCCTGCGCCATTGGCGCCGATACCTCACACCGTTTCATGGTTCTTAGAAAACCCCGCTGACCTCGCATCCACATATGGGGTCTGCAAAAATAATCCTGGCACATATGCCAATACGTCAGAATGCGTGAACGCCGAAGCGGCTGCGACACAGCAAGCGGGAACAGACTCCTTTGCCCCTATGAAAAATACCGGCCCTAACGTCGTAAATCCGTTTAGTGACGTGACAAATGCGGGAACAAAAAAACCATGACAAATATTGGCGTTATCCAAACATTTATGAATGCGTACCTGAATTCGATTAACATTGGATATTCGAACATTCAGCCAAGCGTGAATTTCATTATGAATTTTATGATTGTTCTGACGATAGTTACGACCGCCTTACTTACTTGGATATGGGGTGACTGGGAGTCCCTGATTCGGGGCTTGGTTTCTCGTATTCTGATAATCGGTTTTTTTCTCTTGTTGCTGCTTCATTGGCAATACTACACCGATGTCATCGGTGATGGTCTAACCTCATTGGGCCTTAAAGCATCGGGTTCTACTCAGTCTGCCACAAGCTTTTTACAAGACCCAACGTCTATCGTTCAAACTGGGTACAATCTTTTTTCGCAACTCATGGCGGCGGCAAACAAATATCCGACGGGCATCACCGGCTTCGGAAATTTCATAAATATTCTGTTGTACGGCATTTCTGCCATAATCATTTTCCTTGCTTATGTCGTCATCGCTCTCCAAGTTTTTGTTACCTATCTCGAATTCAAGCTAATAAACTTGGCGGCGTTGGTTTTGGTTCCTTTCGCCATTTGGCCAAAAACTACCTTTCTCTCGGATCGCGCTATTGGTTATATGTTTTCAGCGGGACTCAAACTTTTTGTGCTCGCAATGGTGGTGTCAATAGGGGTTACGTTCACAACGCAGTTTGTTGTTAGCCCGACCCCCGACTTTGCCAACGCATTCTCAATTTTGGTCGGAAGCCTGATGCTGATGGCGCTGGCGATATTTGTCCCACGTCTCGCTCAGGCTCTTATTACTGGCGGCCCTCAACTCGGAGCGGGCGAAGCCGCAATCGGGGCTGGTGCAGCAGCGGCACTTGTTGGGGGCGGCGCTTACTTTGGCGGGAAAGCCGCCGGCGCGCTCGCTGGGGCCATTGGTCCTAACAGGGGTGGCGGTGGTAGTGGCGGCGGCAACGGTGGCTTCGAGGCCATGCGCGCGGCAGCTACGGCCGGCACCAGGGCGGGCACGGGGGGTAATATGTCCGCTTTCTCCAAGGC
>Ga0116227_10013865_pt1 | contig 12508 bp, 9 predicted proteins | sample S1TSphgellanicum_FD_89693 | JGI IMG/M metagenome (GOLD analysis project Ga0116227, IMG submission 89693) | Host-associated microbial communities from peat moss isolated from Minnesota, USA - S1T2_Fb - Sphagnum magellanicum MG | ecosystem: Host-associated > Plants > Peat moss > Unclassified... | reverse complement strand
GCAAGTTTCGGTTAATAATAGTGTTTATTTTATTTTATTTTATTTTTTGCCCCGGAATTAACACCCTAACCCTACTTAATAAAGTTGGGGCAAGTGGTATTAAATTTCAACCCGCGTTTTGTCACTAATGTAATCCACCCGCCTCCAAAAGGATAATAATTTCAGGTGCATTCACACTTGGTGTTAGGGACTCTAGTGTTGAATCCCCTAACACCATGCTAGTCATTTAGGACTTACACCTATTTACCATGAACATTTTATGTTGAGTTAACATTCACTTAACATTAAGCTATTTCCCATTTAACATTGGGTGCAACCTAGGATGCCACCTAGATTTTTATTTACCATTGACTTAACATCAAGTGTGAATGCACCATTAACTTCCTCATAACCGGCCCCCTAGGTGAGAGAGAGAACCGAGGGTGGTTATTTCCGGGACTCCCGCCACTCCAAGGGAGTTAGCCCAGTGAACAACCTAGGTTACCCACACACAGTAAAATTATGCTTTGTAAATCCCATTTTGTCTTAGTGTAACTGTCATAAAGGTAACTCTCGCCACTCCAAGGGAGTTAGCCCAGTGAACAACCCAGGTTACCCACATACAGTAAAATTATGCAATGACAAATTATGCAATCCTAGGTGAAAACATGGTAAAATATACAACTAAATGTCCTTGAATTAAAATTAAATAAAAATTAAGAAAATTTTTGACAAAAACAAAAGAAAATGTATTCAAAATTTATTTTGAACCCACAATGCTTTCCAATGGGTTTATATTAAATTGAATAAAATTTTTGAGAAACTTTGGAATAATAAAAGTAAAGAATAAGTATTTTTGAATTTGACTAGTCATGAATATGGTGTTCAAAAGTACTTTTTCATTAGAAAATTTAATGAAATAGATTTGTGTGAAGTTATGACATAAAGATCATTATATATACAAAGGAAATAAATAAATAAAATTTATTTTCTCTTTGGTGGAATATACTTGACACATACATGAAATAAATGATAAATTGCAAAAAGTAGGCTTCAAAAGTTACTTACATTTAGAAAAGTCTACTTGAAACCTACTTTTACAATGCAAAATTAAAAAATGAATTCATAATAGTGAAGAAGTATCTTGTTTTTTATCATTTAAGTTAAAAGATTGAATGTATAATAATTTTGTAATCAGTTTTGGCCTTACTCCTTGTTAGTTTGACAAGCAAACTACCAAGGACATTGAATTATACATTTTACCATGCTTTCAACCTCCTATTGCTAAATTTAAAAACAAAGGAAATGATAATCTTTCCTCATTATTTGAATTTCTTCAAAAAGAACCAAATAATTGGTTATTGCATATATTTTTATCTAAATTTTATTATATCCATTCTATGATTGAAGAGATTTCCCAAAAATAATAAAATTAATTTTGGTATCATATTTTTTTTCCCAACATATTTATTTATATTACTAATAAGGAGTTCCTATGGGTAATGATAGCATTGTTAATGTGATTACATTTATAAGAAATGCAAACTTAGGAAGAACAAAAATAGTTCAAGTATTTATTTACTACTACTAGCAATATTGCAAAAATATTCTACGAGAAGGTTTTATGGAAAACATTAGGGAACATCAAGAATATATATTTTAAAAATAATTTTCACATTAAAATATCAGGGGAAAAAAAGGAACCCACAAATAACTACTTTACAACATATTAGCAAATCTAGTTTAAAGGGGTTCATTCATGGTTGGGGTTCCAAAAGAGAGTGTTTAGCTAAAACAAATTGTAAAGGACAATTTTTAAATTTTCATAATGTTTAGTATATTACAACTATGGTGTATTATTGTGTTCCTACTATTATATTATTGAGAAAATGAGGTTTAATAAAAAATCCAATAATTATTGGATGTTGTATAAAAGTCTTTTGGAGTCCTTGATTGATTTATGGTCAGCTTTCCATATTACAAATTTTAAAAAAAAGGAAAATGCATAAAATGATGCAATTTCAAACTTTTTGTACAAGAAAACCATGTTTCCCTTTATGCAACTAAATGGTGATTCTAAGGTCAATTTGATTTTTTAAAAATCATATGAAAATTTCAAAATCTTGAAATTTTGAAACAAAAGGACACAAAGGAAAGGATTCCTTTATTAAATCATTTGGCTAGTTTTTTATATTCATTATGTTCAAAATTTTGTAGGTTAGATGTGCAAGAAACAATCATGCAAAAAATGTGATTAGTTGATTTTTAAGCCCACTTTTGCATTCTCTACATATTTTTTTGTAAACCAAAATGTTCGTGCACAATTATGTACATAGGTGAAAAATCACCACCACTACATGAATTATCTTATATTGGACTATTCAAATGTTTTTAGTTAAATTTGTTTCATATAAGTTTGTAGAAAATAACCCTAAGAAAGTCTTGGAATCCTTTTTCCTTGTTTTGATAACCCAATCATGAATGGACCCAATGATTTACTCCAACCATAAAAAAATTCCCAAAGTTCTAGCTATACTAGAAATTATTATTCTCTCCACTTTTCAAAAACTTGTAACAAATTAGGAGGCACACCAAAAACAAATAGGAGGAAAATTTCTATGTTATGTATGGTAATTCATTTACATTTTGTTTACATTCATTTCATTTACATTCGTTTACACCATTTTGTTTTGCGTGTGGGAATCCTAAAAAATAAAAGAAGCTTGCTAGTGTTATGTTTACCAATGTCAATGCCTTGCACCTCATGTCACTACTACATAGTGCTATGGTACCATTTATTGTAGAGCTTGAAACATTTCCAAGTCCATTTGTTTTTTTTTCAGTGAACATGAAAGGTTTGGAGGTTTCTTATAAAAAACATTTTGGCCAATCTAAAGACACCACTGATCTCTTGCTCTATCCAAAACATCTTATGTCACAATATGAATTTGCTAATTATCATGTTCCATGAGTTGCACTTTTACATTTTGTCAACACTAAAAACTCCATGCAACTTGATATGCATGTGGAATGTACAAATATTTAGTACATAGATGTAGCACATAAATGAATGGTTTCCTAGTACAAAGATTCACACAAAATCACATTAAAAAATATCAAATGGACAAATGTGATGAAAAAACACTTCACAAAACATCATATGTTATTTACTAGTCCCAAAACATAAAATGACTCAAACCACTTTCAACAAAAACTTGCACTTGCACATACATAACAAAGAGACAAAATATTAGTTCAATGTCACATAATTAATGCAATGTACATATTGGACAAACATGTGTTTAATCAACAAAGGAATTTTTATTTTTATTTTTTTACAAATTGTTATCCCCAATTTTCTTTGAAAAACCAAGTGCAATATCCACACAATCAATGATACAAGGTTTATGTTTAATCACCAATTCCAAGGTGCATGTACAATGGTCATGTACTATATTGCATCACTTGTATGTGTAAGCATACAAGTAAGTAGAACAAACATGGGTGCAAACACAATAAAAAAAACCATAAGCTGTGAAACAAGTGCTTAAAACTATAATTTTATATCTTTGAAAAATCACAAGAGGAGCATAATAAATTTTATTTTCAATTTCTTTTCCTTTTAACATTCCATTACTTATAAAGTTTCATTATTCAAAACTTGATGCAAATTGTTGATGTTTCAAAAGTCCTTTTGCATGAAAAAAAACAACTAAGACAATGGTTTTTTCTTTCAAACGTTTTTTTTCCTTATGAAATGTGCACCATTCCTTTTCAAAATTGAAGAAGATTTCAACATTGACGATCATAAAAAAAACACTTGAAATTGGTAAAATTCATTTTTAAACACATTTGAACATATTTGTTTGAAACGTTTTTTTGACTTTGAAAATGTGTTTTTGATAAAAGTTTTTCATTTTTATGTTATTTAAACATAGATGCATTTTATCTAAATGATATAGGTTTAACAAGATATAATAAAAAAAATTATCATATTCAAAACACAACTATAAATTGGGTATGAAAAATGCAAAAATTAGCAAAATAGACCAACACAAGAATACCATGTGTCAAATGCAATCCTTGGAAAGGACTTTAACCTTGTAGCCCATGGCTCCCTTTATTGCATTTGCACCCATTTTGAAAAAAAAAAAACTTGGGCACTTCACACCTTCAATTTCATGATTTTCACCAACCCACACAACATGAACCATGATATGTGAAGGAGATCAATAGACTTCCATAGGTAGTCCAACATGGCACAACCAAGGATTAAATTATAATGATTTACTTATCAACCCACTCAAATGCTTCTATATCATCATTGATTCCCTTTAATGCTTGATTTGGAAGTAGGTAAACATGATCATTACCTTGAACCCTATGTTGTGCTAAGAGCATTGGAAACTTAATAGCCATCACATGGGACACATGGACATATGTAGAATGTGAGTTTTTAAGCAAGAAAACTATTAGCAAATCATCCCCATTTCTAATAAAGTTTACCATCTATAATCACAATGTTACCTACTTTCAACCTTGTTCCCTAATGACACATGTTAAATCATTTTCAACAATCAAAACAATCTCAATGCACATTATGATGTAGAATTCCACTCTTGCATTGTCCTTTTCTACTTTAATAGCAAAGTTGTCCCCAAGTTAAAAGAGTGATGCCAAGTGGTCACCATCTTTGCGATATTGATCCTAATCATTTTCTTCAAAAACTATTCCATGGCACCTTGTACAAAACTACATCATTATGAATCAAAACCTCCACATCCCATTATTTGGTCTGTGGCACATTCTCACATGTTGCAAAGTTTGAATCCATGCAAAACCAACAAAAACATGACAAGGAATTTTTCATCAACTTATTAACATAATGACTACTCACAATCTACTTCATGGAATGTAGATCCTTTGTTCCCTTGACTATTTCACAAGTGCATTTTGTAATTCGATCAACACCATTAAGTTTCACATGCCAAAAAATTATGGTTAACATGTTTTTTCTTTCCTGAATATGAGGATTATAGTCATGAACTCAAGTGATTGTGCAACAAATTAACCACATCCTTAACATTTTGCAAGTTTGGACCATGCACATCCAATTGGACTTGTTTAATGAACCTCTTAAAAATTGTGTCATTGTGTCATGTAGGCCCATCTCATGATGGCCACTACCAAAGAAATTCCACAACCACTAGTGATATGAAGATAACGACTAATAAAATGACATGGTATGTAACTCTTGCATTGTGAAAAACATCCATGTTTGACCAATTCTAGTGTTGTTTTGGCAAAATCCATTGTCCACCATATCTTGCTAATGCAAAACTAAACAATGCTCGACAAAATAGTTGTCATGACTTTTCTCATCTAGAATGTAAAAATGGTATTTCATCAATATACGAAAGTTAGGGTCATGAAGATCAAGGTTTAGTTTTTGCATCCAAAAAATGTGCACAAGTATGGTAATTTGATAATTATGGCAATGCATACTTTGCATCTCATTCTAGATTTCAAAATTATAGTTTTCATCAAAATCAACCATTAAATCCAGTATGTCAATTAAAAAATTCTCAAGAATTTTTTTGAACTATTGGTCCTACCACCTAGCCACAAAGTTGTGGCAAACAAATATTGAAGGTTGGGCTCAAATGTTCAATAAAGTCATTAAAGCTTGTGGACGTATTGACATGTTTGAGTTTTTTTCTCTTCACCTTTCTTTGTCACTATTATCTCCAAAGAAACATGTTTCTAGCATAGAAGGCAACTTGAGTTTCCTTCTTCTTTAATAGGACATAATGGGAAGTTTTCAACTCCACAGTTGGGTCCATTCATGATTGGGTTACCAAAAAGGAATGTCTAACTAGAAAAGGACCGCAAAGGATAACTTTGGATTTTTGTTTATCTTACATTATTACAATTGTAATGGATTGTTGTATGGCAATAGATAAAATGATGTCTTTTTAAATTTAAAAAACAAAAAATTAAAAATTGGATACTATGTAAATGTCATTTTGAGTCCTATAAACTAATGGAATCAAATGTCTAAAGTACATTTTTAAAAAAGTAATCAAAAGGAAAGCATAAAATCATGCAATTGTTTTCAAATTTTTTGTACAACAAAAACATGCCTTCTTTTATGAAAGTACATGTTCATTGGATGAGCTTGATGAAAAACCAAATCATACAAAAGTTTCATAGTCTTGAAATTTTGAAAGAAATGGCTGCAAGGCAAAGGACTCATTTTTTAAACCATTTGATAAAACAATTATGTTCAATGGGTTCAAAATGTTTAGTTTTAGATGTAGGTCACATGTGCAAGAAATAATCTTGCCAAAAAACATGTTTGTTTGTCCATTGAAACTCATTTTGGGATTTTTTAGGATTTTTGGCATTAAACAAAAATATTCATACACAATTATGTATGAATGTGAAAAATCACCATTAACATATGAATTGTTTTATATTGGATTATTCAATTTTTGTCATTTAAGTTAGTTTCATGTGAATGTTATGTGTAAAAAGTAGTTCTAAAAAGTCCTTAAATCCTTTTTTCCTTTTTTGGTACCCCAACCATGAATGGACCCAACTTTAACATTTTCCATATAAACATTCCTTAACATGCCATTTTAAGAGCTAATTTCGAGGACATACCACAAATTCCCATATGGTAGTTAAACCATAATATGTTGCATGGGAACCAATGCATACATGTGTATCCACCTGAGCAAATAGATGCACATCTTCACAAACGCATTAACATTGTGTTTTAAAGTGTATATCAAAGTTCATTTACATATAGTTCAAAGCTATAAATGCAATTCCTCCATTTTAATTTTTGATGTGATAAATGCAACAACAAAAATTGGGTGAAAGCACATTACACTAGCCCTTTTTTTGTAGTCAACTTGTACTATTTTTCTAGGTGGTCATTTTGAACCTAAACCATGTCAAAACTACATTACAAGATTTTCACAATGTTTTTGCATATTATGGTAAAACATAACCCATAAAAAAGAATAGTAAAAGAATTAATCATTTTTTCTTCATATAATGGTGGCTTGGAATATATTTGCATGAAAAAAATACATGTAATGACATATTCATAAATGCAAATATACTCCAAAAATGATTGAAATGATTTTTAACTTTCATGAAATTTATAATAATTATTTCACATTTTATTTCACATAATTTAAACCAAATTTGTGAACCATTTGAAAAGTTTGATAATTTTTATATCATAAATTGGGTGTTTATAACTTATGAAAGGGTTTTTGGAAATGTAAGAAAAACTCTATTTATAATCACAACAAACCAAATCAAAGTCTATTGATGTATTAAAATTTACTTATATGTCCCAAAACATGCTTTCAATTCAAAAAATACAAACTAATCACATGGCAATCCATGTAGTCACACAATGTTTACACAATTATCACAAAACACCCTTGTCATGCCCATATGCATGGCCTCGTACATGACGGTTGGTTATGGGCATGCCAATCATGCCTTTTAAGGTTAATGTGCGTTCTTAAGGTCAATATACGTTCTTAAGTTACTATACATTATTAGGTTTTTTAGGGTTATGGCTTGTTTAAGGTTTTAATTTGTGGCAATTGTATAAAAGGCCAAGTTTTTCCCTTCTTTTGTTAATTTTTTCAGAATTCCTTTGTTAGGGAGAGTTTCTTCCATAGTTGGATTGAATTTTTAGATGCTCACGATGGCTATTACACGGCCACCGTTTACATACATTATGTTTTTTCCTGCCAATTTGACTCCCGACCTTTCTTTTGGCCATAACTTGTGTTTCAGATGTCCAAATGGGTCATGAAAGCCCATTTTAGACATCTATGTTTTAATAGCTTTCCAATGATATAAAGAACTCCTCAATTCAATGGGTTTTGACCTGTGCAATCACTCCTTGAAGATTTGGGAGTCCATTGGGACTCCAACTCTCCAAGTGGGAGTTCACTTGGGAGTGTGAGGGTTCATTCTTTCACACTCTCTTGCACTCTTGGGAGTATAAGATGTGCTTCCTGGGCATCCTTATTATCCCGCACTCTTGCAAGCCCTTACCTTGGTCGTGAGCCCAAGGCTAGGGTTGCAACAGCTAGGTACCATTTCTTTGAGGGAGTTCAAAGCAACTTTCTCAATTGTTGTTTGTGAATTGGGGTTTAAGTATGGTGTTAATTACACTGAGGCGTTCGCATTCAAACATTTGGCCTGTTATGTGCACTATGAGGCATTGGATGTTTATGAGTAACATTCTCCAAGGATTTTGAGCGTCACCTAGATCCCCAATCCAATTTATGCCACAACAATCACCACCACCTTTCAAGCTACACTACAAGCTACCATTCCACATCATGGGATTGTGCCCAATAATCCAGATCTAGTACTTACTTCAGTAAACCTTTTTCCTCAACAACTCATTGCTACTACCGCAAACATTTTTCCCACCATCGATGCACCAGCTTTTGCTAATCTAGTGGGGGAATTCTTTTGAGTTCTTGAGCTGGAATTTTTGATGAAGAGTTTTGAAAAAATTCTACAACTCGGCACTTTTTCTCGGTAGAAGGATGAAACCCTCAAGATGTTCTACAAGAGGCTTCTCAAGCTCAAAGAGGATACTCAAAGCATCATAAACCTATAAGCTACCCATTAGTATTTTCGTTCATTGGAAGGTATTTTGACACTCCATGTGTGGGTTTTGTAACGAGTTTTTGCAAAATTTGGAAACTCGTACATTTTGCTGGATTTGTACAACATTTTTGACAAGTTGGAACTAGTTCATGCACACTATGATGCTAGTATTATGAGGCCTCCATCATGTTCAAGGCCTCAACCTCCACAAATTGCGCCAACTATATCATCACTTTTTTTTTCAAAGGCTAAAGTAGTGCACTCAAATGCACCCATCTTACCTTTTTGTAATTACTGTGGCAATCCTACCCACAAAGCTAATGAGTGCAACATTCCTTTTAAGGACTCTTTTGTGATTATTGTGGGAAAGAGGGACATCAGGAAGCTGTTTGTTTTGATAAGTTTTCGGAACGGAAGCAATTTCGATTACCATGGCAAATTCTACTAGCATTTTCCGTTCCCCCTCAACCAAAAGCCAAGGCACCTCAACCTTCCATTCATGATTTCCCCACCAAGGGTAATTTTAGTAAGAATGCTAAGAAAAAATAGCACAATGTTGACAAGCGGGAGGTGCTTTAAGCCCATGTCGTTTAAATTTAAATTGTCGTAACCCTAGCCTTGGGTTCGCAACCAAAGCAAGGGCTTGTGAAGGTGTGGGCCAAGAGTGAGCTTGGGGGTCACATTTCATACTCCTGGGAGTGCCAAAAAGTGTGAGGGAATGAACCCCCAAACTCCCAAATGAACTCCTACTTTGGGAGTTAGAATCTTCAAAGGGTGATCGTAGGGGGCAAAACTCATTAGATTGAAAAATTCATTATATCATTGGAAAGCTCTTGGAACGTATATGTTTAAAATGGGCTTGCATGACCCATTTGGTGTTGAGAATTCAAGCTCAACTAGTTAGGTTTCATTTGCTATTAGAGTAGGAAAGTAATTAGGTTTCTTTCACAAGGTTGAATTATTTTCTTTACTTATATTAGTTTGGTTACTTATGGTTTGGTCTTTTAGTTAAATGGTCTAGCTTTTTTTTTTTCATTACACAAGTTTGTGTATTTCATGTGACAAGAACCTTGAAGTGTTCTTGATGTTATGTTTTGTGTTGTGAGCATCATGTTATAATTTCCTTTCAATAATGATTTATGTTTGCACTTGAGTAGATCTCCTATTTGTTAACATGATATCAGAACTTAAGTTGTTGAATGAAAAAGTTACAAGAAATCTAGAGCTAGAAAGCTCTAGAACTAGAGTTTGAAAGTCTCTAGTAATATCATAGGAGTTTGTCAAGTGCAAAAGAGAAATGGGGAAAGGAAAGAATGTGAAAAGAAATAAAAGAAAAGAGGTGAGAGGAGATCAACATATCAAGGGTTGTGGAAGTCGAATCTTTAAATCTAGATTTAGATCTACTGTGAAAAGATCTTGAAGTGAAACTTGGAGAATTTATAGAAGACTATAAGACGCTTCTATTCTCAAATTTTCAAAAGGAAAGGATATATTTTGTAAGATTATGAACCTTTGAAAATTCTGTGTCAGATCTGATTTTCTAGTCTTATCTCTTTTATTTGAGCTTTTTTGGTTCTATGGCTTTGGGATCATATAGATCATAAAGGAATATATATGTGAGAGAAATTTCATGTCATTTGGATCTGTATTGAGAGAGATCCAAGCATCTAAAGTTTTAATCTAAGTTTTGAAGTTAGTTTCTTTTGAAAGTGATAACTCTTTGTGGTCATCATTAATAGAGTTGAAATTTTGACCAAATATAGAAGACATATATTTAATGTGTCTCTCAAAATCTCAAGGAGTTTGGAGTTGTTGAGAGCGAGTTGTAAGTCATTTTGTGTTTAGGTCCCAATTTGAGGTGATTTTAAGGAAGTAGCAGGATCTTTCATTTTATGAAGTTAAATAAATTGCAATTTTGAGGGATGGTAGTAGACATAGTTTTTCATGTTTCATTAGAATTTCAGATTGATCCAAGGTCATATGTGAACGGTGTAACTTTGCAAAGTTGTTGTGACAGAAGTTTGTTTTGAGAAGACATCAAAATAAATTTTTGAAGTGGAGCAAATACAACTTGGGAAAACTTGAAGGAAGGAGTTTGAAGATTGGGAAGCACAAATACATTATCAAGACCTTCAGACAAAAGTGTGGTATATAATCATGTATTTAATACCATACGAAATATTATACGATATACATACATATATGTAAAACCCATGTATAGTATAGAATTTCGTATAATACTCAAGACATACATACATATGCAAGGTCCATCTTGTTCAACCCTAACCTTAACCCTAATATTAGAAACTTAAGGAAGGAAAACCCTAACCTTAATCATAGAAACTCAAGGAAGGAAAACCTTAACCCTAATCGTAGGAACCCAAGGAAGGAATTTAAATCATTTGTGAAACCCTAAGAAGACATTGAGTGGTGCCTTGAGAGATGGCGGACAGTCTTTCTCAAATTGCAATTGAGAAACTAAACAAGAATAATTTCCAAGTGTGGAAATTTAGGATTATGAATTTCTTGATGGGGAAAGGATACTGAGAATTCATAACTGGTGATGAGAAAGAACCTCCTCTCCCAGAAAACCCCACACAACAACAAATTCAAGCCAATAAAACTTGGCATGAAAAAGCAAAAAAAATCTTATATTGACTTTCAGTGAGTGTGTTTGATTCCATGATTGTGCATATTCAAGATGCAAAATCACCCAAGGAAACTTGGGATACATTGGTGAAGATGTATAACACTAATACACAAGCCCACAAAATGCAGCTCAAGCAAGAGTTGCATAATCTACAGAAAAACAAGATGAACATTAGTGACTATTCTACAAAGGTGAAAAACCTTGTAGATGTTCTTGCATCTATAAGAGCCTTTATAGATGATGAAGATCTAGCGGCTGTCACCTTGAATGGACTTGGAAAAGACTTATAACCAGTTTCGTACTTCAATTGCAATTCGAGAAACATCTCTCGATTTCCAAGACTTAATAACACTACTTATAAATGAAGAGGTGAGAATTGTTGGTACTTCATCTAATGGAGGATCACAAGAAAGTGTTTTCTACTCAAATATTAATAAAAGTAGAGGTAGAGGTGGTAAAACTTCATTTCGAGGTCAACACGGAAGCTTGCATGGTGGACATCATCAACATGAAAGTCAAGCTCATGGAGGTGGACGAAGAAACTTTGGAGGAAAAGGAAGTTGAGGAAGTCGTGGAAGTCGTGGTGAAAGTCATCGAGGTTAACAACCAAATAGCGACTCAAATTGGTATTATTACAAGAAACCTGGGCACATGGCAAATAACTATTATCAAAAGGAGCATGATGCACGAAATGGAAAGCTGCAACAAGGGAATTATGCATCAACTAATAATCAAGGTGATGAGCAATTGTTTGTGATGCAGCACATGGCAAATTCAATGATAGGAGGTGTATCAGATAACAATGTTTAGTATGTGGATTCTAGAGCTTCAAACCACATGACTAGTCATGGAGAATGGTTTAGAGACACAAAGGATTTGAAGACACCATGGTTTGTGGAAATTGGTGATGACACTACACATCCCATCACACAATTTGGCAAGGTGCCATTGTCCATGCAAGATGGGCAAACAAAGTACTTGAAAGATGTATTTCATGTTCCAACCATAACAATAAATTTGGTTTCCGTAGGCCAAATGGTGGAACAAAAGAGGTGATGTCAGAAGTTTGTGAAACATGCTAATTGGGGAAACAAGTTAGGCATCCATTCCCAGCTCAAACAACTCATGTAAGTTCCAAACCTTTGGAAATGATCCACTTAGATGTGTGGACCACGAAGATAGAATCCATTGGAGGATGCAAGTACTACATGAGTTTCATTG
>Ga0116227_10013864_pt1 | contig 12508 bp, 8 predicted proteins | sample S1TSphgellanicum_FD_89693 | JGI IMG/M metagenome (GOLD analysis project Ga0116227, IMG submission 89693) | Host-associated microbial communities from peat moss isolated from Minnesota, USA - S1T2_Fb - Sphagnum magellanicum MG | ecosystem: Host-associated > Plants > Peat moss > Unclassified... | reverse complement strand
TCCCACCCGGCCAGCGTGCTGGGGGCGAAAATCACCGACGGCTCCTGGCCCAGGCGCACCGCATCCTGCGACGGCCTGACACTGCGGCCTAGCCTGGGGCGGTCGGGGTTGGCAGCCTCCAGCCTGCGCATGGCTTGGTAGAAGCCGTACGAATGCGGGGCTGACGCCAGGCGCGCCAAAAAATCTGATTGCCAGGTCAAGGAAGGACTTGTTTTTTGAAAAAAAGAAGCAAAAAACTTTTACAAGTTAGAGGAGAGGCCGAACTCCCAGGCGCATTGGCCATCGCATGATCTCCCCTCTTTCCTGGCTGCGCATCAGTGTTTCGGTGAAGGCGTTAATACTTACATACTTGGCAAAAAAACGGTCCAGCACGGCCGCCAGCACAATGCCCCCTGCCCCGCCGAATGCGCCCTCGTCCATCGTCAGCGTCAGTTGCAACCCGCGGCCGGCCGCCACCGGACCGGCGCCGGGAATGCGGCGCACAATCGGCGTGCACGCCACCGATTGCAGCCCCTCCAACTGACGCGCGTGCGTCGAAGTCGCCGACGGAATATACAGCCGCAGCAGCTCGCGCAATGCTGCGGCACCTTGCACTTCGTCCGTATCCACCAGGGACAAATAATTCAGCCCGAGGTGAGAGATAAAACGCCACGCATAATCACCCTCCCCGCGACAGGGTTTTGGCGCCGTCGGGCCGACCAGGCAGCGGATGGAAGATACCGGCGCGTTCGTGGCAATGGTGAAATCCGTGTGCTGCTTGCCGACCGGCATCGACAGCGCAAGATCCCGATTGGTGCAGAGCAAATCCAGGCCGATTTGCCGCAGCGCATGATTGAACGGCGCCTGCTCCGGATCCACCAGCGACACAAACGTCTCATGCCCCAGATAGCTGGAGCGCGGGCCGCGCTGACGGGCGCGTTGCGAGAGCAGGCGCGGCTCGCGGCGGAGCAGAAAATAGCTGCGGTGATCGGGGTTACGGCTCAAATCATTGGCGGCGTAAAACGGCAGAAATGGTTGCGGCGGCGAGCCGTCGGTGGCGTAGCCTTCGATGCCGCGCACGGCGAAGACTTCGTAATCGAGCGGGCGCATGCGGTCGGCGACGATCATGTGCTCCACTTCGCGCTCGCTGATATTGATGCGGTCCGAGCGTTTTGGGAACAGATTGATTGCGGGGGCGCAGAAGAGTGCGAAATGATCGGGGCCGAAGCCGGCCGCGAGCGAGGGTTCGCTGCGGGTCAGCAGAAAGACGATATCGAGTTCCGTGCCGTTGCTGCGGATGGCGGCGCGGTCCAGCCCGTCGAGTTCGACGAACAGATAGCGCTCCGGCATGGCGTAATATTCTTGAATCAGCCGGTAGCCGTCAAAGGATTGCGCGGCCGGCGGCAGCAGCGCCTCCTCCGGCTCGAAGCCGAGGGCGCGGATGTTGGAGGGCGCCAGCCGTTCCTGCCACGGCAGCGGCCGTTCCGTGGGGCGGACATAGACGCTGGCGACGTTGGCGATGAGCTGTTCATAGAGGCGCAGCCTGGCGTTTTCCGGACCGCCCATGAAGAAGGTGAGTTTGTCGAGGTCGATCTTGGCAAAGGGTGCGCCGCCGGTGCTGCGCAGGCGCAGGCGGATGGCGGCCTTGACGTTCTTCTGTTCCGGCAAACCCAGCGCCGAGACGGCCGCGGGCGAGGCCACATATTCGGCTTCGGTGATTTCCACCGGCAGCAGTTGCACGGCGTGACCGGTGCGGAAATCGCAGTTGGTTTGATCTTCGGTGCCGAGAAGGCTGCGCAATTCGGTGCCGGCCGGCAGGAGTGCCCCTTGCGGCATGGCTTGCAGGGCGGCGTCCGGGTAAAACCTGACGACAGCCATGGATGGCGTGGGCGCCATGTAATGCGGATAGACCATTTGCAGCAGGGACTGCGTAAAGGTCGGGAATTCCGCTTCAAGTTTGAGCTGTACGCGCGCCGCGAGAAACGCGAACCCTTCCAGCAGCCGCTCCACATAAGGATCGGCCACTTCCAGGCTGCCCAGATTCAGCCGCCCCGCGATCTTGGGGAAATCACGCGCGAACTCGCCCCCCATATCGCGCATAAACGCAAGTTCGGACTCATACAGGCGGAGAAGGCGCGGGTCCATATTATCGACCCGCGGCCCAAACAGATAAAAGTTTTTTGGTTCTTTTTTTCAAAAAAGAACGCCTTGCTTTCATCCCCGCACCCCAACCCGCGCTGCATCCGTCACAACAGCCAGCCGCGTTTCAATTTCGATGCTGGTTTCCAGAAACAATTGCTGCGGCACCGGCTGCGCCCATAACTCGCCTTCAATCAAAAAACTCAGGGCGGGCAACGGATTATCTTCGGTCTGGTCACGCGCCGTGACGCGCAGGGTTTCGGGTTTGATGCGCGGTTCATAGAGGCGGATGGCATCTTCGATGGCGCTTTCCAAAGAGCGCAGGCTGCTGCTGTTGGCAATCATGCCCGTGAAGCCGGGGATGCCGTAATTGAGTGTCGAAACATTGGTGAGCGGCAGACCATCGAGATCGTCGGTGGTGGCGAGATTGGTGCTGTTGAGCAGCCAGGCGAGGTCACGCAACACGGCCTGGCGCAACGCCATCATGCTCAGCGTTTGCTGGTCGAGGTTTTCGCGTTTGACCTCGGGGTTGTGATCGGTGAGCCGGTCCAACAGGGAAGGTTGCAGACGCTCGCGGGTGACGAGGGTTGCCATGCTCTATGCGGGAACGTCGAACACCATGGCGCGGATGTCGAGCAGCGCGTAGTCCCCGGCATCAGTCGTCAGCATGCGCTGCCCCAGGCCGGTAAACCAGGCGCCATTCTCCACCCATTCGGTGCGGCGCGCCATGGCGAGCGCCGGGTCCGCGTGCGCGGATCCTGGGTAACGGCTGGGGATAAAACCCGCACTTTCGCCGCCCGTGGTCCAGGTGAAATGCGCCGGCATCCATACATAGTCGCGCAAATCGGCCGGCGCTTCGATATCGATGCGCGACACGCGCGTGAACGGAACCCAATAGTATTTGCCTTCGACGATGGCTTCCAGCATCGGGCCCAGCCGCGGGTCGGCATCAGCCAGCCATTCGAATTTTTCGCCGTTGATGGTGCCGGTGACCGTAGGGGCGGCTTCGAACGCCGAATCGCGCAGACCCAGCGCCTCGTCCGGCTTTCCCTGCGCCAGCACACGGTTGGCTTCGATCAGAAGCGGCATCCAGTCTTCCGGGCTGCCAAAAACCGTGGGCGTGCGGACGCCGGCGAAAACCCGCTCGCGCAACATTTCACAACGGATGGCCGCGCGATAGGCCTGAGACATGGGAAGTGAAGCCGGATCGAGTTCAGCGGTCACCGCAAGCTGGGTGAGCGCGCGGTCCCATTCGCCAAACACACAAAACATTTGAAACAGGAAGGTCCGCAGCCTGGCGTCGCGCGGCGCGGACCGGACCTGCTTCTTGAGTTCGGCGAGGGCGGCAACCGGATCGCCCCCGCGCAATATCTCCCGTGCGTCCATCGCCGGCTGGACGGTAACCACCATCAGGACTTGGTGGTGATGTCGGCCGTGACGTCCTGATCCTTGATGTTCTTGACGCGGTTCCAACCGCCGGGAATTTCAGCCATGAGCGAGCCGTCCGGATTCTGTTGGGCGTAGCGCATGATCAGGCCGCCATACATGAAATCCATGCCTTCCTTGGGGCTTTCCTCGTCGTGCGACCAGTCGATGGCTTGCGCCGCGACCAGTTTGAAATCGAAGCGGAGGAAGAACAGGCCCGAGGTGTCGCCGCCGGAGCTCTTGCGAAAGCCGAGAGCCACACGCTTAAACGACGTGCCGGAGCAGCATTTTTCGTAAATCAGCGGCGAGGATTTATCGATCTTGCGGTCGATATGGAAGGCTTTGAACACCACCTTGCCGGCGCCGGCGCCGCTGCTCTGGCTGCCGATGGTCACCAGATTTTCGATGCCGAAGTTGAAGCTTTCGATTTCGAACACGCAGGTCGGATTCGCGACAAAATCCTTGCCGAGAGCCGAATTGTCGCCGGTGAAATCGACCTGCGATTCAGCCTTCAGATAGGTACCGTCATATTGCATGAACATCATATAGGAATCTACGGCCATGTTACATACCTTTCATTGCGGGGAGGGGCGTGGGCAGCGGCTGTAGGGCGCGGATACGGGGCGCCGCTGTGCTACTTGGGCATACGCGATACCAGGCGGAGCGAAACGTTGAGGCCTTCCAACTGATAATGCGGCTTGAGAAAGAACTTGCTGCTGTAATAACCGGGGTTGCTCTCGTCTTCCTCGATCGTCACCTGGCCTTCGGCGAGCGGATGGGTAGCCTTATATTCCTCCGTCGAACTGTCCGGGGAGCCGTCCACATAAAGGTTGAGCCAGGATTGCAGCCACTGCTGCAGCTGCGCCTTGGTCTTGGTGCTGCCGACCTTATCGCGCACCATGCATTTCAGATAATGCGCGAAACGGCAGGTGGCGAACAGATAGGGCAGACGCGCTGCCAGATTGGCATTCGCAGTTGCCGCAGGATCGTCATATTCCTGCGGCTTTTGCAAGGATTGCGCGCCGATGAAAGCAGCGAAATCCGAGTTCTTCTTATAAATCAGCGGCATCAGGCCGCTCTTGGCGAGTTCCGCCTCACGCCGGTCGCTGATGGCGATTTCGCACGGGCATTTCATCGCGACACCGCCATCGTCGCTCGGGAAGGTGTGCGTCGGCAAGCCTTCCACCGCGCCGCCGCTCTCCACGCCGCGGATGCGCGTGGTCCAGCCATACATCTTGAAGGCGCGTGTGATGTTGGTGGCCATGGCATAGGCGGCATTTGACCAGCAATATTTGCTGCTGTCAGCGCCCTCGGTATCTTCCTCGAACGCGAATTCATCAACCGGTTCGGTCTTGGCGCCATAGGGCAGGCGCGAGAGGTAGCGGGGCATGGCCAGGCCGATATAGCGGCTGTCCTCGCTCTCGCGCAGGGAGCGCCAGGCGGCATATTCCGGAGTCTGGAAAATCTTTGTCAGGTCACGCGGGTTGGACAGCTCGTTCCAACTGTCCATTTGCAGCAGACCCGGCGAGGTGCCTGCAATGAAAGGCGCATGCGCGCTGGCGGCAATTTGCGCCATGTCGCCGAGCAACTGCGTATCCATCGGACTATGGTCGAAATAATAATCCCCGACCAGCAGGCCAAACGGCTCGCCGCCGAACTGGCCGTATTCCTCCTCATACACTTTTTTGAAGATCGGGCTCTGATCCCACGCGGTGCCGCGAAATTTCTTCAGGTTTTTCCCCAACTCTTTCTTGGAGATATTGAAAACCTTGATTTTGAGGAACTCGTCGGTCTCGGTATTGTTGACCAGATAATGCAATCCGCGCCATGCGCTCTCGAGCTGCTGAAAGCTCTCATCATGCATGATGAGATTGACCTGCTCGGTCAGCTTGGCATCGATGGCGGCGATCAGCGCGGTGATGCTGGTCAGCGCGTCGTTGGAAATGATCGCGGCATTGGCCAGCGCGGTCTGCGCCAGCGTCTGCACCGCGCTTTCGACCGCTTCGCGTGCCTTGTCCGAACGGGGTTTGAATTCGCGCTGCAACAAGGACGCGAAGTCGCCGCCATCAAGCGTGGCGACGCCGGCCGCGGCGCCGGATGCTGCTGCCTGTGTGCCCGACATATCAATCCTCCTTGGCGCCGGTATCGGCCGGGCGGGGTGCGGCCGCAAGGGTCGCCAGCAGGGCCGGATCGGCGAGCACCTTGCCGATCAGCTCCTCGGCGCCGGTCTTGCCGTCCATGTACGTCATCAGGTTGGACAATTGCGTGCGGGCCTCCAGCAGCTTGTTCAGCCCCTCGACCTTCTTTGCAATCGCGCCCGGCGTAAAATCGTCCATGCTTTCAAACGTGATATCGACCGCCAGATTACCCTCGCCGGTCAGCGTGTTGGGTACGGTGAAGGCCACGCGGGGCTTGATGGATTTCAGCCGGTCATCGAAATTATCGACGTCGATTTCCATCATCTTGCGGTCGGCCACAGGGGGCAGAGGCTCGCTCGGCTTGCCGGAAAGATCGGACATCACGCCGACCACGAAGGGCAGTTGCACCTTCTTTTCCGACCCGTACGTCTCCACATCGTATTCAATCTGGACGCGCGGTGCCCGGTTACGCTGAATAAATTTTTGGGCGCTAGCCTTTGCCACGTGACGATCTCCACCGTTGGTGCTGTTCTATCAAATCATTGCCCACCACGCTACGGGGAAAGCAACTATTTCATTCATCCACGACACCGAACAGCCGCTGAGCGGACTCCACACCCTCTGGCGCCATGTCGCGCAAAATATCTAAGAAATTCTTGTCCGCCAGCCGGCGCGCCCGGCCGATCAGATAGGGCAGCGGGCTGGAGGGCTCATAGCGCTGATAATAGGCGGTCGCCAGATCGAGCAGCCGCACGGCATCCGCCCGTGTGGTCACGGCGCCGAGCGAGGCAGCAGTCACACCGCGCCGCTTGCCCGACCTTGGCGCCGCCTCTTCCCCACCCCCCCCGGCATCGGGATCGGCGTCGGCATCGCTATCACCACCCTCCTCCGATTCGGCTTCCTCGACCGTGTCGTCTTCCGGGGTCTCTTCGACGGGCATCTCAACAGCCGGCGCATAACGGTCGATATAGCGCGACATTTCGCGCAGGAGTCTGGTCAATTCCGACAGGTCGGGGCCGGTGCCGTAACCGGCCTGGTCATCGAATGCGGCCGGAATGGCAATGGTGTCAGCAATCGCGGCCGTCAGTGCCTCCCGCAGTTCAGCGAGCCGGTCGCTGTCCGCGTCGGAAAAGGCGCCGCGGATGGTGGATTCGGTGAGCTTGTCGCGGTCGTCCGGCGGCTCGATGGCGCCGATGCTGATGCCGATGTCGCGCCAGGAAATTTTGCCGGCGCGGCCGGAGACCACCAGCGGCAGGTCGCGCAGCACACGCAGCACGCGGCCGCTGTCGGCCAGGCTGAACAGCGCGTTGGCGCGCAGGGTGGGGTCGTTGTCGTCCTCGGGGTCCAGTTGCGGATGCACCTGGGTCCAGTGGTTTTGCAACTGTTCGCGGATGGCGCCGAGCACGTCGGCAAAACCCGGCAGGCCGCGCAGGTTGAGGCGGGCGACGGCGAGGATTTGCAGGATGCGCAGATCGTGGGTCTGCTCCAGCAGGGCAGTGGCCTGGGCGTCCACATCCTTCCAGTCCGGATCCTCGGCCGGGATGATGACCGAGCCGGCCTGCTGCTCCGGCTTGCCGCGCGCGGCGCGTTCCAGGGCGCCGAAGGCGGAATCGTTTTCCAGGTTTTCGCCGGCGGGGGCGTCTTCAGAGATGGCGGGGAGGTCTAGCACGCGGGTTTCATCCACAGATTTTACGGATTAACACTGATTATGGCCGGTGCGGTTCCTGGACGAAAGCGGCAGCCGTAGGGTGGGCTTCAGCCCACCACCTCCGCCCGCCGCCGGCATGGTGGGCTGAAGCCCACCCTACGCTCATATTATAGTCCCGCGAGTTTGGCACTGGCGCCCATGCCTTCACCGATCACCGCCAGTGCGGCCCAATAGAACGGGTGCGCCTGCACGGCCAGATCGCCCTTCGCATCGTCCAGCATGCGCCGTTGCGCGGCCGCCAGCGCGCCGGCCAGGCCTTCAGTGCGGTCCTTGTTCGCGCCTTGCAGAGTCAGCGCCACCAGATAGGCGGTCGTGCGGTCGTTCACCGACCAGTGCGTCACCAGCAGCGCCCGCGCGCCGGCATAGAAGAAGCTGCGCGCCAGGCCGGTCAGGCTCTCGCCCGACAGCGTGCCGCCGCCGCCGGTGTTGCAGGCGGAGAGGATGATCGCGTCCGCGTCCAGATTCATCCCCGCCACGTCGGACGCGGTGAGCAGCGCGCCGGTGGCGTCCTGCGCGCCGGCCGGGTCCGAGGTGACCAGCGCCGGCTCGGTCTGGCAGCGCAGATCGGTGGGAAGGAGGGCGTGGGTGGCGAAATGCAGCACCCGGTATTGTTTTAGGTCGGCCTTCTGAACCGCGGCCGCGGTAAAGGCGGCGCCCAAAAGCTCGTCGGTGGAGGAGGCGCCGGTGATCTGGCGCACGGCATTGAGCTCGATCTGCGCGCCGGGCAGCGGCGGCAGTTCGGCCAGCAGTTTGGCGCTATCCCCGCAGGCCGCCGGCGGGTAGCTGCGCTCGGCCTGTGCGAGGGTGACCGGGTGGAAATCGCCAAACCCGAACCACGGCCTGCTCGCCCGCGACGTGCCGGCCAGCTTGCGCAGGCTGATGAAATTGGCCGGCGCCGGCACGTGCTCGATGGTAAATTGCCGCACCAGAAAGGGCGCATGCGCCAGATCATCCTGCTGCGCCGGACCCGACAGAAGCACCTCGAACGGCAGCGCCAGCATGGGACCCGACGGCGCCACCGACAGGGAAGTCGCACCCTGTAACGCCGGCGCCACCCCGCCCAGCACGAGTTTATACAGCGCCTGGTCGGCGGCGATATCGAACGGCGGCGGCGGCTCCTGCTCCGCATCCATAGTTTTGCGCACCTGGCTCACCAGGGGTGCGACCGCCTTCGAACCACCCGCCACGGCGGCCACCGTGATGCGGCCGTCGCGCAGGACAAAACTCCAGCCGGTGTCGGTGCCGAGCATGATGGCGGCGAACGCCTCGTTGGGGTGCAGCGCCGCAAACACGTCTTTGGCGGTGACCACCTGCTGCACGAGCTGGCCGAAATTGGGCGAAGCAGCTTGCAGCGCCTTTTCCGTATCCGCCTGCTTGGCCTGCAACGTCGCAATATCCTTGGCGAGATCGGCGTCCTCCGCCGTGGCGCCGTGGCCGGCGGACTTCTCCTCGTCGCGCTGCTCATACAGCGACGCCAGCTTGGCGGATTCATCGTCGCGGGCGCGGATCAGATCGGCGACGCGGGGGTCGCGGGCATTCTCGGTCAGGCGGGCGCTGGCTTGCGCGATCTGCTGGCTGGTGATGCTGGTCTGCGCAAGCTGCGCCGCCTCGAACATTTCGGCGAACAGCGATTGGGTGTTCGCCGGGTCGTGCGCGGCTTCATCGTGCAGGGCGACCAGGCAGGGTTGCAGCAATTCGCCGGTGGTGCCGGCCTTGGCATCACGCAGCACGGCGACGGCGGTGCGGCAGGCGGCGAGCGCCTCGGCGGTGCGGCCGGTGCGGGCGAGTTCGGCGGCCCAGAGCAGCCCGGTCTCCGCATAGGTGCGGCTGCCCGGCAACGCCATCGCATAGGCCGCGGCCGATTCCGAGAAGCCGGCCAGCGCCTGCGCCTGGCGCCCCTGCTGTTCGGCAATGACGGCACTGGTGCGATAGAGGCGCGCCACCAGGCGCGGCTGAGTCATGCCGCGCGCCGCCGCGAGGTCAGCGGCGGACTGCGCCGCCTTCGCGCTCTCTTCCGTGCGGCCCAGTTCTCGCAACGTCACCGCGCGAGCGCGGCGCGTCTCGATCACGCCGAGCAAGGCGCGGGTGACGATCGGGTCGGAAAAAAGATCCTGGTTGTCGAGGCTGGCCGCGAGCCCGGCGCGGCCGCCCGAAGGGGCGCTTGCCACCAGCGAGGCGGGGGGCAGCAGCGCGGTATAGCCGGCCTCCGCACGGTCGAGCAGTTTCAGCGCCTGGTCGGGATGGCCCTCGTTGCGGGCATGCAGCGCCTTGTAATGCAGCAGCAGCGGGCCGGCCGCCGGATCGGTCTCGCCGGCCGCGGCGGCGAGTTTGGTGGCGCGGTCGAACACGCGGTCGGCCTCGGCGAACCTGCCCTGATTCGAAAGTTGCAGCGCCTGGGCGGCCAGCGTGGTGGCCAGGGCCGGGTTGTTGCGGCCGAGGATGCGCTCCTGCAACGCCACCATGGCGCGGTAGAGCGACTCGGCGTGGGCGTAGTCGCCGGAGAGGTTCGCCTGCGTCGCCGCGAACAGCATGTCGTTGTAGGTGCCGATGTCACTCGAGCTGAACGCCTGGGCGGCCAGGCGCTCGGCGGTCAGGCCGGCGCTGACCGGCTGGGTGGCGGCCGCGGCGGGCGTGACCTCGCCGGAGAGAATGCCGATGGACCGCTCGATGGCCGGCAGCGCGGGACGCACCCCGTCGGCCAGCCAGATGCGGCCGCCGGCTTGCGCGGCAATGGCCACCTCCGGCCAGCCGCCCTGGCGCGTTGTGCAACTGAGCACCATGGCCGGGTCATGGCCGAGGATGGTGCCAGCATCCGGCGCGTTGCACACAAAGCGCCGGTCCAGCCCGTCGCGCCAGGAGCTGGTCGAGGCGATGGTTTGCAACGCGGCACCCGGCTGGCTGTCGAGCACCACGCGCGCGCTGGGCTGCTGCCAGGTGCCGCAATAGACGGCGGTTTCGGAATCGCCGGGATGGCCGTCCTGGGTGCAACTCTCGCCGGCGCTGTTGGTGCCGACCGGCACGGTGGCGGCGTGGGCGCGGGTTTTGGTGGAGACGTACGCTGAGGGGGGCGGGGTGGCGCAGCTTGCCAGAAGGAAGAAAGCAAGAATGTTCTTTTTTGAAAAAAAGAACCAAAAAACTTTTGCACATTGGCGTGCGTCTGATGGGTAGGGGCGCGACACTCGGCGTAGGATGGGTCTTGACCCATCATGTCGCGCCCAAACCGAGGCGTCCGGGCCGACATGATGGGTCGAGACCCATCCTACGGTTGCCCAAAACTGGCTGCGACCAAAAAAGAACATTTTAGAAATCCTGCTCGCCGACGTTGGGAATGATCAGGTCATCATCATCCCGCCGCCGCCGCGGCGTGCTCACCTCCACATCCTCCACCGGGTTGGTCACCGGCACGATCACCGGCGAGACCAGGATGCAGTTGATGGACTGGATCGGGCAGGTGTTGAACCGGTAGTCGGAATTCGGCTGAAGTATGTAGGCGGCGCCGGCGGCGGCGGGGCCGGTTTCATTGTCGATGGTGCCGAACAGGTCGGTCAGGCTGGTCGAGCCAGGCAGCACATAGGACAGGCTCAGCCCCGCCACGTCGATATGCCCGCTCGCGACGCCGAAATTCAGGTTCAGGAACAGCTCGCTGCGCGGCGCGACCAGGCCCGCACTGTAGGAGGTGTCGAAGCTGACCGTGCCGTTGCGGCGGGCGAGCGAGATGTCGATCACGCTGGCGCGGTTGTTGGGGTTGATGCGCGTGGTGCCGGTCTGGGCGAATTTGTCGGTGAGGATGAAAATCCCCGGCTTCGACCCGTTCGTCGGCGGGAATTTGGGGTCGTGCGTCGCCGGCAGGATGCTGGAGCCGGTGATGATCGTGTTGCCGTTCATCACAACCTCGGCCGGCGTGATCTCCGTGTCGCCGACCAGGATGGTAGGCGCGTCGATCAGCCCGTCGAGCGAAATCATGCCGGGGGCGAGCAGCGTAATGCTGCCGGTGGTGGCCGTGTCGCTTAAAATGCCGGTGCCGGTGGTCGCACCCGACGCCTGGGTGATGTCGGCCGCGGTGATGGTGATGTTGCCGGAGGTGGCGTTGAGGATGCCGTCGAGCGAAATATCGGAGACGTCTTGCAGCGCGAAATCGCCGCCGGTGGTGAAATCGCCCACCGCCAGAATCTGGTTGGTGCCGGCGAAATCCGCACTGCCGCCGACGCTGCCGGTGAGGTGCGGGGTGCCGATGCTGCCGGTCTCGCCGATGCTGCCCGGTGTGAGCAGGTCCAGGCTGGTGGCCGCATCGATGGCGCCGGCCACATTGATGCCGCTGGCGCTCAGCGTCATGACGCTGCCCGTGACACTGCCCGATCCGGCGACGGTAAGCGCATCGGCGTCGGTCAGGGTGACGTAGGCCTGGCCGTTCACGGCGCCGGTCACCGTCAGGGCAATCTGGTTGTCCAGCGTCAGCCCCGCGGCGGTGATGTTGCCGAGCGTGGCGATGCTGTTGCCGCCGGTGAGGGAGGCGCTGCCGCCGGAGGAGAGGTCGAGCACCCCGGTGGCGATGCTGCCGGACTCGGTGATGGTGCCGGTCGCGGTGAGTGACAGCGTGTTCGAGGCTGCGATGCTGCCGGGAATATCGATGGCGGCGGCCGTCAGGGTGACGAGGGCGCCGGTGACCGGACCAGTGACGCTCAGCGCCGAATTGTCGATCAGCAGGAAGGGGGAAGCGGTAAAACTGCCGAGCGTAGATATTTGATCGGTGCCGGTCAGGGAGGCGCCGCCGGTGGCGGTGCCGGTGAGCAGGCCGGTGATGAGCGTGCCGGTGCTGGAGAAGGCGCCCGTGGTGACCTGTAGCTGCGTCGGCGCATCGAGCGTGCCTGTGACGGTCAGGGCGTCGGTGGTGAGTGCGATGGTCGCCGCCGTGACCGATCCGGTGACGGTGAGCGCCTGGGCGTCGGCCAGTTCCAGCGTGGCGGCGGTGAAATTGCCTAGATTGGCGATGGCGTTGGTGCCGGTGAGGTTGGCGTCGCCGGTGGCGCTGCCGGAGAGGAGCGCCGTGGTGATGCTGCCGGTTTCGGTGATGGTGCCGCTGGTTGCGGTCAGCACCAGCGTGTTCGCGGCGGTGATGGCG
>Ga0116227_10013863_pt1 | contig 12509 bp, 4 predicted proteins | sample S1TSphgellanicum_FD_89693 | JGI IMG/M metagenome (GOLD analysis project Ga0116227, IMG submission 89693) | Host-associated microbial communities from peat moss isolated from Minnesota, USA - S1T2_Fb - Sphagnum magellanicum MG | ecosystem: Host-associated > Plants > Peat moss > Unclassified... | reverse complement strand
GGAAATCACTCGGGGTTTGGAAATGTGCGTGTCTTTTCTTCGATCTGGTACGCACTTTGGATGGCTTTAGTTTCAAGAAATTCAATTCGTCTTGCTCTCATTTGTGTCCTTCCCTTTGGTTGCGAAGGATGAAACACTTCATGCTCTCTGAATTATTTCTTTGAAATTCCAATCTTTTGCTGTTACAAAGAAAGTCTCTTGTTGTTGTAAACAAAATTTCTTGCTGCTGCAAACAAATTCTTTTGCAGCTACAAACAAAACCTCTTCTTGCTGCAAAGAATTGTCTGGGTGCTGCAAAGAATTCTCTTGTTGCTGAAAAGAAATCTCAGAAACTTTTTGCTCTCTCGCTCCTTCTCTGATCCCCCGCCATCGCCAGCAAAACGCTGCAAAACGTTGTGCTTAAATCATGCAGGTGTGAAATTTAAAATCATTTCTTCTTACTCTGATTTTGAAGGACCCTTATACACCCATCTTGACTCGATCGAAGTTTGAGTTCATTGCTTGAAGAAAATGGTCTGCAGGATTCCTGAGCTTTGGACACGAGAAGCCTGAAGCCGCAAAATGCTGCAACCAAAAGAAGAAGACACACAGACACACAGAAATCATAAAAAGAAAACCATAAGGAAGGAAAAAATCATCCTCTTACCATTGCCAAAATAAAAATAAAAATCCCCAGAAATCTCAGAAAGTCTCTTGCTATTGAAAAGTGTTCTCTTGTTGCTGAAAAGAAATCTCAGAAACTTCTTGCTCTCTCGCTCCTTCTCTAATCCCACGCCATCGCCAGCAAAACGCTGCAAAACGCTCGCTTTCTTTCACAGACGGATAGATAATTATTTAGGAACTGTCCGTCCGGCTAGATGGATGACGATTCCAGCTGGATGGATGACGGTTCGGGCGAAGGTTGGAACTTGGAACTTGGAATGGGGTAGCGTTCTGCACCAAAATGTCACGTCATAGACAAACGTAGTGAATTAATATATAAGATACACCTTAAGTTGTTTCTTAATTATTATTGGTTATTATAAAGTATTCCACCATATGTTATTTTTGGTTATTTTAAGTTATTCCACCTTAACTTGTTTTTAATTATTATTTATTATTATAAACTATTCCCACTTTAGTTTTCTTTACGTTATTCAATTTCAAACCTTTTTTTTAAATTTGAAGTTAATCCACATTATGTTATTTTGAATTATTTTAAAGTATTCCTGTAACCAAAAAGGAGGGATCCAGAGAAACAGAGAGGACACAACACTAACCAAACCTCTCCCGACGCCACTTCGCTCTGACAGAGCGAGCACAATGCAATCCCACAACTATGCAGCATACAACTCAAACGAAATGGATCTCAGAGGCAAAATTCCATAATTCTCATTACACATAATGTCTCGTACAGAACCCATTCTTTTGCCTCCTCACAATTGCTATCTCGATTCCTTGTTTCTAAATTCTCATAAAGCTTTCCTAGATCCAGGAGCTGAAAATCTCTCAGGTCACTAATCGCAGCGGAAAAAGAGAGCGACCAGACTAGCATTCTCTAAGCTCCTTGATTCTTCTGCCAAAACCCAGTAGTGTCCCTCCCACTAATCATCCTCCTCTTCATCCTTGGATCCAGCTTCCTGCACAAGCTTCCTCCTCGTTTTTCTCACCAACGGCTTCCCTCCATCCCTAATCAATGTGGCGCCGCTCCTCTTCATCAAACGCGCCGCCATCTTCCTGTCCTCACATCCCACACAGGCAAACCACCTTCTCCCATGCACCCCATGCATATCCAGTTTCCCTCTCAAACTAATGAAGAAGAAATCCGCCGCCACTCATTAATGGAGGCGGCGAGATTACCCTGATCAAGGAGTTTGTGTTCACACTAACTGCACAGTCACAGTCATGGAGTAACTGTCCTGCCACCCGTTGTTCGGCTACATTCCATCTTGTGCTAATTTTGGTTATTTTATTATAAATTATTATAAGTTGTTTCACTTTAAATCATTTTAGGTTATTTTATTTTAGACTATTATCAATTATTGTTAATTATTCCACTTTAAGTTGTTATAGGTTATTTTCAACTATCGTATATTATTTCACCTTATATTATATTCTATGATAAATTTTATTCCATTTTAGATTATTTTATGCAAGTTATTTTAAATTATGTTATCTTAAGTTGGTTTAGGCCATAATAATTTAAATTATAGCCTAAGGTAAAATAACCCAATGTAACCTTAATTGAAATAACTTCAAATAATAATAACTTAAAATCTCTTATAGTGAATTAATTTAAAATAATTTTGTGTCGACTTAAAATAATGTAAGGTGAAATAACTTACAACAATAATAATATAACTTAATGTATAACAATTTAAAATAACCTATGTGGATTAACTTTAAATAGTCAAAAAAAAATTTTAATTTAATAACCTAACATAACCTAAAATATTTAAAATAAACAAAAATTAAAAAATTGGAATAATTTATAATAGTCAAGATGGACGTAAAATAAATAACTTACAATAATTGAAAATATCTTAAACTAACCTAAGGTGAAATAAACTAAAATTAAAAAGATTAATATAAATAGGAATAGTTTTAAATATTAAAAAATACAATAACTTCAAATGAAATAGTTCACAAAAAAAGAAATAGTATAAAGTACAATTTAATTTTAAATAAAATAACTAATAATAATATTTAAAATAACATTATGAAATTTATTACCATAATAAATTATTACAATTAATATTGACTTATGTCAACTAATAATGAAATATAATGATTACATAATGACCTTATAATGACAAACCTTTACACATAATGAAATGATTAGAATGGGAAGAACATAATCCACTTTTAAAGACTCATAATGATTTAAGATAATGAATTTCACTACACTTTTAAATTAATAAACTATTGTCATGACATAAATAATTAGAATTATAATCATGAAAAAATAACATAAAAATAAAATTTGAATTGATTACCTATTCATGTAGTTGCTAAAGCATATATGACTAAGGTTTATAATCATGGATTGGGCATGGATGACAACTTTGGCTAAATGCTTTTGGGGTTGTTATTTTTTTAATTTGATTTATAATTACATGTCCCCAATCCATTATATATTTCATTCAATTCAAAAAAAAATTCAATTTAATGTAGTTCGAATGTTGAATCAAATGCATAATAAAATTAAGACATGTTTTAAATTAAAAAAATTATATGTAAAAAATAAAATTATTTACTTACAGGTGGTGATTAACATTACAAGGTTTATACGAGTCAAATTTAATATGATAATAGTCAAACTCCACCTTAAAACAAAAAAATTCATATATAACAAACCATTGAATGAAACTTAAAAATTCATAATGTGTTAAGTTTTTTTTATATTTACTTTACTTTTAACGATTTTTTATTAACATCTTCAGTTATTCCAATTATGTTTTTTTTATCACATTTAAAAACCTTACTACTAAATTGTTTATTTACATGTTATTGATGAAATTTCAATTAGTATCAAAAACATTTTATCATTGCATTGGCATTGGCTATTGATTTGCATAAATTAATATTATGTGTTATGATTTGTTATATGACACTTTATAATTTCAATTTTTATTTAATTAAAATTTATATATTGATTTATAGTTAAACATAAATTTATTTTTTCTCCTTAAAAATTTTCCAAATATAATTTTCAAATTTAAATTGATTAAATTATAGTTGAAAAGTTTACATTCTAACATTATCAACCATATTATAATGATTATAGTATAATGATGATACACAAGATAAATTTTTTTTTTGTCACATCATGGAAATGCACATGAAATATTTCATAAATGAGATCATTTTATTGATATATTTGAAAAATATTACATCATATAACAATTTATATTTAATAACTATATTGTATTGAAAACATTTTTTTTCATACTGAATATGTTTCACATCATAACATTTCAAATTTTTTTCCCATGATTTATATTATGGATTTTATAATTTAAAAAAATAATTAAACATTGTAACTTATTTTATAAAATAATCATTTTCATAATGTAAGACAATATGACAATATCATTATTTTAGATTTCTAACATGTGTGCATGAATATAATTGGATTTAATAAAATTAGTTTTCCTACTAACATGTGAACAATAATCATAATATGTGTCACAATTTAAATATCTAATTTATTTGTTAATGGAAAATTAAAATCTTACCAAAAATATTATCATTTTTTTTTAATGATGTAAAGATGATGAATTACTAAGGACAACCTTTTCATATGAAAGACAAAATGTCAAAATCATTCAACATTTTCATTTGTTAGGTTTTTTCATTTAAAAATATATTAAAAAATAATAAGGTTGAAACATAAGATAAAAGAAAAACTAGACTTACAAAATGAATTTGAAAACAAACAATTTTCATAAAATTTAGGAAAAAGTTTAATAATAATACTTGATGGAAAAAAAAAAATAGCATTCTTTTACTAGATTCCATATCATCAAATGAAGTTAATGAATATGATAATCAAATTTGATTCTTTTATGAACATGATGAAAAACTAAAATGAAAACAAACAATTTTCAAATTTAAAAATGAAAATGTTTGGGCATCAAAATTGACAAAGTGATTACATTGCATAGAATAAGTTTTATATAATGAAATTTTTATATATGATTTACTTTTTATAAAGTTATAGAAATGTTTGACATCATAATTGGATTAACAATTTTAAATTAAATCACATAATGTTTTCCTAAGTACTAACATTCACAAAAACATGTTGATGTAAAAAACATTATTAACAATAAGAGGTTTAGGATTGTATAAACCCTAAACCCTACAAAATTATATGTGAAAAATCACATCATACCCCATTTTTTCTCATGATTAAATTTTTTAAAAAGATTGTACCCCAAAAACTTTCATTAAAAAAAAAAGATTTTGAAAAGGGACCATTTTCATTACAACACTATTTATTAATAATTATAAATTTTTTTTCATTATGATAATGATTTTTTTTTTCCATAATATTATAGTTTACACAATGTACATTGTTCATTATTTTTTCACATGTTTATACGATTTCATTGTTCTATATTTTTATCAAAGAATTCAAGATTATAACATTATTTTTTTGGATATGAATGTTTTAAGTGATGATTTCACCAATGTATAGTTTATTTTATCAAAATATAAATTTTATTTTCCAAGCTCACCATGAATCTATTCACTAATTGAAAACAAAAAAATATAGCATTTTATAATTGATTAAAAATCATTTTTATATATCTCTTAGGATTTTTTTAACAAATATCTTCCCATAAAATAAATCATTTCCATAACCATATAAATTTAAACTTATTATCTAAGCATTTTTGCTTATGGTTGAAATTTGATTTTTAATGTTTTGAACCTCTTGCTTTAATCAATTTCAATTATCTTAAAGTAGAAAATGTTTTGTATTCAATTTCTTTTTTCTTAATGAACCTCTAAAATATTCAAGTTTGTTTTGATTTAAAAAAAAATTTAAGCTTAGGGTTTTATGTCAATTGACTTGAATTTAACTTTATATTTTGAAACCACAATGTGCTAACCTTAGGTGTTTTCATTAAACTATATTTGACATTTTTATAAATTAAGTAAACTAGAAATCATATGATTTTACTTTGAACAAAAAAAGATGTTTCAAATTTGTGAAATACATCTAACCCTTTTGGTATTATTTTATAGGTGGGCGAAGATTTTGAAATTTACTTGTATGGGGAAAAATCATTTCAAAACTTCAAAAATGTTTTATCACATATATATGGGGGTATAAATACATGATGATTAAACCAAGTTGTAATTTATATTATATTAAATTCAATTTTTTAAAATTAACATTTTTTGGTGTGATTTCAATTTATCATCATTTTTCAAAATGAAACATAAAATCTACAAACAATCTACACATTTTTACAAATTCATATTTATTAAAAAATGATTAAGAAAATAAATTGACTTATTAAGGCAATTCTAATCATTATTCTTAACAAGTTACAAAAAAATCATTCAAAATTTTATTTGTATGAAAATTTTATTTCAGGGAAAAAAAACATGTAATTTTAATATAAATACAATGTCAAAACATGGCATTTATGATTGCAAAAATTTAGTTAAATGTGTCATCTATGGTTAAAAATGACTACATCACTACTAATCCTTAAAACCACATCGTAAATGCCACTAATCACATTAGTCACATCCATACTAATAATTATGATTTACCATGACAATAATCACAATTTTTTTTAAAATTAAAAATACACAATTTTTCTTTCTAATCAAATATTGCCACTTGCTAACCTTTTAACTTAGGGGACCCAACCTAGGAAGCCTAACCTAGGCCACCGACCCTAGAAAACTTACCCTAAACAACCTAACCTATATGCTAAAAAAGCTTCATAAGTTAAACAAACCACCAAAATATCTAAACATTTAAATGTTTAGGTGTTTAGGTTTATAACTAAAACGATTTGAACTCCTCACCTCCACCTTGGGAACAAATGTTTAACTATTATGCCACAATATTTCTTTGTGATAACTATTATTACCACTAATTATAAACAATAATTTTTTAAACTCAAGTTAACCTAACTCACCTTAAATTGATTTAAGTTGACCTAGGTTAAATTAGGCCACCTAACAGCTTAGCCTTAACTAACATAGGTTAACCTAAAATAACTTAGGCATTATATACTTAATGTAAGCATGTTTACCATTAACTAATGTAGATTAAACCATGCTAGAATATTTTAAACTTGATTAAATTAACATCAATTATGCTAAACACAATTATTAGGGTTAAACTTGGCCAAACTTTGAAAAACTTGACAAAATTAATATTAATTAAGCAAAATTAAACAACTTAAAATAAATTTAATTAGATTTAACCAACTTAAACTAAACTAAAGCATTAAGACAAAATGTGGCAAGACATGATTACACTTAATAAATTTTAAATAAATTCAACTAAACTAGGGATAAACTTGGCAAAATTTAACATAATTTAAATAAATTAGGCTAAATTAAGGTATGAAGGAAAAGTTTAGCTAAAGATGGTTATTTATGTTAAATTGGCAAAACTTAACATAATTTAAATAAATTAGGTTAAATTAAGGTATTAAGGCAAAATTTAGCTAAAGATGGTTATTTATGTTAAATTGGCAAAACTTAAATAAATTAAGTTAAATTAAAGTATTGAAACAAAATTTGGTTAAACATGGCTATTCATGTTAAACTTGGCAAAATTTGGCTAAACATAATTATTAAAATTAAACTCAGTTAAACTTCGCAAAACTTGACAAAACTTAGCTACATGTGAAAAAATTTAAATAAATTTGATTAAATTAGGGTATTAAAAATAAACTTGGAAAAACCTAGATAAATTAGGTTAAATTAAGGTATTTGTAACAAAACTTGGAATAAATTAAAAAAATTGGCTAAACATGGCTATTTAGGTTAAATTTGGCTAGATTTGGCAAAATTTGGTTAAACATGATAATTTAAATTAAACTTGGCTAGATTTCGCAAACTTAGCAAAACTTGTTTATTTAAGTTAAATATGGTGACACGGAAAACTTAAATAAATTTGGCTAAACTAAGTTATTGAAAATAAATTTTGTAAAATTTATAAATTTGGTTAAATTAACATATTAAAGCACAAATTGGCAAAAATTGGTTAAACTTGGTTAAACATGGTTATTTACATAAAACTTGATTACATTTGGCAAAAATTAAATAATTTCAACTAAACTAAGGTATTGAAACCATACTTGGCAAAACTTGGCTAAACATGGTTATTTAGCTAAAACTTGGTTACACTTAATAAAACTTATAGAAATTAAACTAAATTAGAATATTAATGCAAATTTTAATAAAATTTGGTTAAACATGGTTATTTAGATTAAATTTGGCTAGATTTAACAAAACTTAAATAAATTAGGCTAAATTAAAGTATCAAGGTTAAATTTGAGTAAACATGGCTAAACATAGATAAGTTAGGCCAAACTAAAGTATTGAGGTTAAACATGGCTATTTGGTTTTAAATTCATTAAACTTGGAAAAACTAAGTTAAATTAGGGTATTTAAACTATATTTAGCTAAACATGACTATTTAAAAATTAAACTTGGCTAAATTTGGCAAAACTTGGGTAAGTTAATTTAAAATATGGTATTGACATTAAATTTGGTTAAATTTGGCTAAACATGGTTACTTAACCTAAACTTGAATAGACTTGGAAAAACATAGTTAAATTAGACCACTTAGGATAAACTTGGGTTAATTTTGGTTAAATTTGCTTCAATTTGATTAATTTTTAAAAACTAACTAAAATTGGTAAAACCAAGTTAAACTAAGTTACTTATATTTTGTTAAGTTAAAATTAAGATAATTGAACTAAGATAAATTATTTTAAATTATATTAAAGTAAGTTACATTAGGTTAAGTTAAATTAAATTGTGTTAAAGTAGGTTAATATAGGTTATGGAAACTAAATTGAATTTTTTTATAGTATTTCAAATTCAAATATTACTTCAATATGAATACACTAATTGTATAGTCATATTCTTAGTCATAATTATTTTTATCTTAACTATAATTGTATGTATAGTCATGTAGTCATAATTTTGACCATAGTCATTAAAATGGTAATGACTAAAGGTTATGATATATGACTACATGACTAAGTTTGGACATTAGTCACAAGATGTTTTAATCATAAAAACCACATTTTGGCATTGTGAATGTAATGTTTGTGGTTTTTTTAAGTGTGTTTTAACCCAATATGCAAAAGGATGTTGAAACTTTTCCTTCCATCTCTCCTTCCCATTCTTCATGTTTTTTTCTTATATTCCCAAGCACCAAACATATTAATGTTTATGGAGTTTCAAGGTTTGAAAATCATAAGTTGATAAATGTTACTAAACAAATTAAAAACATGTTTTGCCAAATTATTTTGTAGCTTTGTCTCCATAGGATAAATCAAATTCCTCAAAAATCTCACCATTGATTTATAAAATCAATTGGTATGTATCTCTAAGATGCATTAAAACAATCAAATTGTGCATTACATCTTGAATCATATTGCACCTTGATGAAAAAGTTGTTATTAAGTTTAAGAAAAAAATGTTGTTGGGTTTTGAAATTCTTTAATTACATCAAGGATATCATGCATAATGCATGATCACATACATTTTGAATCATCTTGTAACATTTTGATGTTCGACAATGGGGAGTCGAATTCAAAACAACCCAAGGAAACATTCATGAATTATCTAAAAGGCTATTACCATTATGATGAATTGGTCATTGCCCACCACTTTTCTTACAATTCAAAGCATACATTTTTTCTAAAGGATCTAATTGACACCTTCATCTTTCTTTGAAATATCAAAAATTACCTTGCTTATCAAATTGATTGGAAACATTTGATGAGCTTGAACTTAGTGCACTAAGCTTGTAAATGGTTCATCTTAGACATAGTTTTTGTTGACACCTTGAATCTTTCGAGATGTATGCATGGGTTGATTTCATCAATTCTTTTTGCCATTTTATTTATTTGAAGTATGTGCATGGGTGTAGTTTGTCCTTTTCAAGTGGGGGGCATATGGAATGGGATGTCATGGGAAGCATTTGTTGGGTATTAAAAAAAATAAAGTTCTAACCCAAGGGCATTCCCACCCATCCTACTAGTGACAGTGGTCCTTGTTTGATACGCCCCCCGCCCCCCCCAATCATATGAATCATATATATTAATTCTCTTGTCTGTCTGTGACATGCCATTCCGACCCGTTAATCTGCGAGGCCGATTCTGCAACCCCCCAGTTGACAAAAACAAGGTTCCGACCTGTTAATTTGCGAGGCCAATTCTGCAACCCCCCAATTGACAAAAACGAGGTCCGGAAAATCAGGTGCGGGTCGTGGTGGCGAAGAGAAACTGGAAACAAGGTCCCACTGTTTATTTTCAGATATTTTATATATTAATTCACTACGTCTGTCAGTCAGTCTGTGAGTCAGTCTGTGATGGCGGTTTTGGGGGGTGGGGGAGGGAGAGGCCGGTGAAGCAACGAGCGACCGATGTTAGTCTGTGACGGGGGTTGGACCACCACGGTTTCCGTGTACAAACCGTCTCCACAAAACATTGCAGCCGTCCGAAGGGTAGGAATGACGGTCGGATCGATCCCTCTCCCACCGCACCAGAGGCGAATATAAAAACCTTCCCCTCCCCCCCCCCACTACCGAAAGAACTGGCAGTTATATAGAGGAGCGTGTTTTCGGAAATTTCCAAAACTTTCAAGGACCAAGGTTCAAAATGTTAGAACTGGGGTTTTGGGTTTTTTCACGTCGGGTAAGGGAGTAAATACCCAGATTGATAACTTGAGGGTACACACGGCTAGTTCTGATACCCGCACAACGTCGGTCGGGACCACTGCGCATTTGGGGTGGCTGGAGTGGCGTAGCCACAGGTGTCTGAAGGTTATGGGTACCACTAATTAAAAAAGAATATGAAGAATCTCCAAGTGGTTTACCTCCCTTATTACTTAATAGTGGACAACTAATGTGTTACCTTTTTGAAAGCACTCCCTGATTGGTTGAATAGATGAAAACATCCCTTATTCCCCTTTATGGTCTTTCAAGTTGATTTGTTTTGTTGGACTTTATTTTAATCATAGTCTTGACATCCTTATCACCTAAAGATGATAATATTACGGCTTCAAATAATTGTTTCTTGCCTACCTTAAATATTATTCAAAGGATAACTAAGAAAGGTTACAATAGATTAATTTTACAACCAAAAGTTTAGAAAGTTTTTATATTATTATTGGGTGCAGAGTTTTATAGTTTGTAGATACAATATAAATAATCATAAGAGAGGCAAATTTCATCTAGCTCCAAGAAATCATAGTTTGTTGTACACCTAATGTTTGCACAAAAACAACATACCATTACTTAATTTGGGATGACTTTGACCAATTTTATACATTGATCACTTCTTCCCAAAAACTACAAACATATGCATTTCACACATACCTTGACCTTTCATAATTTTTAAAGAGTTGGGGAAAATATAAAAATTCAATTATATACCTCTTGCATGGCTAAAATACACACCCCCACCATGCTAGAAATTGGGGCTAAGGGAATTTAAATCATGACATTGTTGAATGTGTTTCAGAAAAGGCAAAATGGATTAAAGGACCAACCAAGCTAAAACAAAAAAAAATGTCCCACCATCTTTTGGACAATAACTAATAAAAAAACAAAGTTTTAAAAGTTAATAGATGTAATCTTATGAACACTAAAGGCAAATGGACCAATGAAGCATTAGAGGATGCTATGGATGTAGTTGAAAATGGGACAACTTCATTAAAGAAGGTAAGTAAGCACTAGAACATACCTTTTACCTCATTGTTTAATCACTTATATATGGGAAAACAAAATTTAGGAAACTTGGGTGAGGGGGTGTGCTAACAATAAAAAAAGTTAAGTTGTGGTTTCTTGGGTTTTAGCTTGCAAAAAATTAGGCATTCAATTAGCTTGCAGTAATTAAATATGAAAGTGGCAAAACTCAGTTAGATAAGGCCAACACCTTTTTGAAGAGGAATACCAAGGACCTCTTGGTGGTATTGGTTCAAGTGGAGACATCCTAATTTCAACATTCATTAAGTTAAGGGATTGGATATTAACCAAACACAAAGATTAACAACCCAATCTTACCAAAAATTTTATTAAAACATACAATCCTTATACAACAAGCATAACTACGTTGCAAATCACATCTTGAATTGAGAATTTGGAGCAACCTTCATTAAATGAATAAGTAGAATCAAAAAAATTAAAAAGATCAATTCAAAAGGCATTGGCACATTGTAGCTATCACAATTTGTCGTCATTGCCACATCTGCTTGAAAAAAGGACGAATGGAAAAGAATTATTAGTGGATAAATTTTCAAAGGCATGTTTTGATTTTAGAAGAAAATTTGAGCATTATGTGGCGAAAGGCAATGGATAAGGAAGTAGTAGAACAAATCAAAAAAAAAAGAAAAAAAGGAAGAAAAACATTTATAACATTGACTACAATTGAAAGATTGGTTGAAAGGGAACTTGCAAAACAACAAGCCAATTTCATTGCTACTTGGTCATCCATAGTAGTTAGAAAGGTAGGAGACATAATTAACCTTAATTTCAAGGAGGGTATGTGAGCTCACCTTCTTGGATACAAGGCTTTGAACCTTGGTTCAACAATAGAGGTGCATAAACAAGCCCAAAAATGAGCTAGGGTTTGAATGCAAATGAGAAGGGGAATCACAACATCCTTACAACAATTTTAGACACACAACTGAAATTTAAAAAGTGGAGGGGGGGGGGGGGGGTTATTTTCAAAAAAAAAAAAAAGGAAAAAAAAAAGAAATTGGGGGTGGGGTTTAGGGTTTAAAGAAATGAAAAAATGGTGTTAAGGTTT
>Ga0116227_10013861_pt1 | contig 12512 bp, 9 predicted proteins | sample S1TSphgellanicum_FD_89693 | JGI IMG/M metagenome (GOLD analysis project Ga0116227, IMG submission 89693) | Host-associated microbial communities from peat moss isolated from Minnesota, USA - S1T2_Fb - Sphagnum magellanicum MG | ecosystem: Host-associated > Plants > Peat moss > Unclassified... | reverse complement strand
GAGGTTCACGAACAACGTGAACGTCAGCGCGACCGCCGCGTAGCGATAGCGGCGGCTATAGAAGATCAGCGGCGTCGCGAGCAGGACGGCGTTGAAGACGTAGCGCTCGTGCATGCGCGTCGAGAGCACGAAATAGCCGAGCGACAGGATCATCGCGGCTTCCACGAGCGCGATCGAATCGCGCCGTTGCACGTAGCGCGACAGCACGAGCGCCACCGCCGCCACGAAGAGCCCGATGCCCCACGCGTACTGCGGCAGCCCCAGGATCAGCGTCGAATCCGGCTGCCAGAAGTGGTTGACGAACATCACGTAGAGGTTGAACGCGTTGACCGAATTGTAAGGGTACACCCCGGAAGCGTAGGCGTACCGGCCGTAGAGCCAGGCGAACTCGGCGAGCGGATTGAGATTCCCGTTGAACGCGAATGCGGCTACGTACGCCAGCGCGAACGCGCCGACGACGCCCAGCGCCGTCGCGTAGGCGCGGCGCAGGCGTAGCGCCGCGTCGTCCGTCGTGAAGATGTAGGCGAGAAACAGCGGTGCGACGACGATCGCGGGCGGTTTGATCAGGACCGAATACGCGAGCAACAACCACGCGCCGGCGATCGTCAGCACTTGCGCGCGGCCCGTCCGCCGGTCGGCGTCGAGCATCAGCAGCAGCGCGCCCAAGGTCAAGCCGGCCGCGACCGAATCGACTTGGCCCCAATACGCCGAGATGAAGATCGCGGCGGGATTGAACGCGAAGAAGGCGGCGGCCGCGAAGGCCCAGGCGACGGACGAGAAACGGCGCACGATCGCGAAGATCAACGCGGAATCCACCAGGTCCATCACGATGGCCGGCAGCTTGACCGCGATCTTGAGATACGTGTAGTTGGGATCGTTGTGGACGAGCAGCTTGTAGGCGTGGCCGACGAACCACAGCACGAAGAAATATCCGGGCGGATAGTCGGCGAAGCCGGCCGTTGCGAAGAATTGCCGCAGCGGATGCTCCGCGAGCGTCAGCGACCAGCTCTCGAACGTCGAGACGTCGTTCTTGAAGCCGTCGGCGCCGATGAGCAAGAGCCGGACCACTAAGCCCAGGAGTAGCAGGCACCACAGGGCCGGTGCCGTGGACACGCCCTGGCCTTCCCGCGGTTCGACCGCGCGCGAGGCGGCGCCGAGCGCGCTACGCAACGCGACGCGCTCCCTGTGCCAGAAAATCGCGAATCGTCCGTTCGACGTCGATCTCGGCGTCGCGGGCGATCCGGTCGGCGTCGTCGAGTGCCCGGTCGTGCGCGTCGTCGGCGGCGCCGCGGGCTCCCAACCGTTCGAGCGCCGCGATCACGTCGTCGACGCCGTCCGGGTCGAGCCGAGCGTTGCGCGCGTACGCGCGCGCGACGACGTCGCGGTCGGGCGTGGGCGGCGTGGCGAGCGCCCAGACCACGGGAAAGCTCCACTTGCGCCGCGCGATGTCCGCGCCGCTCGGCTTGCCGGTCACGCTCGGCGCACCCCACGTGCCGAGCACGTCGTCACGAATTTGAAAGGCCAATCCGTAGGCGCGGCCCAGGCGCGCGTACTCCTTGGCTCGAGCCGGATGCGCGCCCGCGGCTAACGCCCCGAGTTCGCACGAAGCCGCGAACAGCGCGCCGGTCTTGCCGGCGATCATCTCGAGATATTCGGCCATCGTGACCGTCGTGCGGGTTTCGAAGCTGATGTCGAGCCCTTGCCCCTCGCACATCAAGAGGTTTGCTTCGTGCAGGACGTGCAGCATCTCGACGACCCGGTTGGGCGGCACCACGGCTTCCTCGTGCAAGAGCGTCAGGTAGCTGATCGCGCAGAGCGCGTCCCCGGCATTGATCCCGTGCGGGATGCCGAACTGGGCCCAGATCGTCGTGCGGCCGTGGCGCAGTTCGTCGCCGTCCTCGATATCGTCGTGGACCAGCGAGTAGTTGTGCAAGATCTCGATCGCGACGGCCGCGTCGAGGGCACACTCGACCGGCCCGCCCTCTTCGAGGGCGGTACGCAGGAGCAATTGTGGTCGCAGGCGCTTACCGGTTTTCGTGCTGCCGGGTGCGTCGTAGCCGAAGTGGTAGCGGATCATCTCGTAGATCGGAGATGAGCCGCGGTGACGTTCGAGCGTCTTCGCCAGGTGCGCCTCGATTACGCTAACAAGCTCGACGGCTCAACGCCTCCATCCGCTCCTCGACGCGGTCGACGAGCCAGCCGGGCGTCGACGCGCCCGACATCAGACCCGCGACGGTGACGCCTTCAAACCACTGCGGCTGCAGCTCGTCGGGACCCTCGATGTGATACGAACGAGCGCCCTTGGTGGCCGCCAAGTCGGCGAGGTGTTTGGTGTTGGCCGACGTCTTGCCGCCGACCACGACCATGACCTCGACTTGTTGCGCGAGATCTTCGGCTTCGGATTGCCGGTTGTGCGTGTCCGTGCAGATCGTGTTGACGGCGCGCACTTCGTAGTATTTCGAACTGAGCTTGCGCACGATGTCGGTGAAGCCCACGCCGGACCACGTCGACTGGACGACCACGCCGACCCGGCTGGCCCGCGGCAGCGCGTCGACGTCCTCGGGCGCCTGGACGATCCAGGCTCCGGGCACGTGCGAGAGCGTCCCCTTGACCTCCGGGTGGTTCGGATCGCCCACCACGACGATCTTGTAGCCCGCGGCGCGCAGTTTTTCGGCTTGCACGTGGATCTTGGTCACCATCGGACAGGTCGCATCGACGATGGTAAGCCCTTTGGCGTTGGCCTTCTCGAAGACTTCGACGGGCAGACCGTGGGCACGCACGAAGAGGGTGCCCGACTCGACTTCGTCGACCGAGTGGGCGTTTCTCAGACCCTTTTCCTCGAACGAGGCAACCATCTGCGGATTGTGGACGATGTGACCGAGCGTCGTCACGTTGCCGCCGTCCCGCGCCGCGACGGTCTCCTCCGCCTTCTTGAGCGTGATGGCGACGCCGAAACAGAAGCCCTGCGTCTTCGCCTTCTTAATAGTCACCTAGTCTTCTCCCGGAGCGCGTAGATTCGTTCCATCAAGTCGTCAGTCCACTTCGCCAAGTCCTCACGACTCGCTTTCCGTCCCAGGTCAAATCGCAGCGGTTCGCCGAAAACGACCGTGATGCGAGACAACCGTTTGGCCTGCGCCGTGCCCGCCACGTAGGCCGGGAGCACGGTGGCGCCGGACAGGGACGCCAAGAGCGCGACGCCCATCTGAGCCTTTCCCGTTCCGTCCGTATTGCGCGTACCCTCCGGGAAAATCCCCAGACACGCGCCGGTTTTCAAGACGCCGACGGCGGTCCTGATCGCCGCCACGTCGCCGCGGCTGCGGTCCACCGGGAACGCGCCCAGCCCCGTGATCACCGGTCCGAGCACGGGAATCCGGAACAACTCCTGCTTGGCCATGTAGGTCACGGGACGCGGCGCCGCTCCGCCCAGCGCCGGCGGGTCGAGGTACGAGACGTGGTTGCAGGCCAAAATCAGCGCCCCGTCACGGGGGACGTTGGCGGCATCGATGATCCGGAACCGCCAGAGACCGCGGAAGACCAGCCGCACGACGGCGCGCGAGAAGGCGTAAAAGGCGCGGTTCACGGGTCGGCGGCCGCCGGTGCGCCGACCAGCCGCGCGATGCGCTCGACGACGGCGTCGATGGTCATGCCGCTGGAATCGACGACGACCGCGTCGGACGCCGGCCGCAGCGGCGCCACCGTCCGCGTTTCGTCGAGCCGGTCGCGTTCCTCGATCTCGGCCCGCAAGGTCGCCGGAGCGACCACGGTGCCGCGCCGGGCCAGTTCGGCCAGGCGCCGTGCCACCCGCTCCCCCACGCTCGCCGTCAGGAAGATCTTGTGCGGAGCGTCGGGGAGGACGACCGTTCCGATGTCGCGCCCCGCCATGATCACCGGCCCCTCGGCGGCGATGGCGCGCTGGCGTTCGACCATCAGCGCCCGGATCGCCGGTTGCGCGGAGACCGTCGAAACGATCCGGCTCACGTCGTTGCCGTAGAGCTCGTCGCCGAGTTCGACGTCGCCCGCGTACACGCGAAAACCCAGCGGCGAGTCGGCATCGAGCACGACTCGTACCGGCCGCCGGCGCGCAAGCGCCAAGACCGCGTCCGGGTCGCCGGCGTCGACGCCTTCCCGCTCGGTCGTGTAGGCGACCGCGCGGTACATCGCGCCCGTATCGAGGTAGAGAATCTCCAGCCGCCGGGCCAGAGCCCGCGCGACCGTCGTCTTTCCGCTGCCCGCGGGACCGTCGATCGCGACGTGTGCGAACCCACTCATGCGGAGGCCCGTTTTTTATACGGGCGGACACGGTCCCGCTTTAAACGGGGGACACGTCCCCCCGATCCCCCGGCGCGCGGCTCTCCATGGGCGGGCCACCTTCGCGTGGCGCCGCGCACCAGCGGCGAATCACAAGGGCCGCTGTTGCGCTTAGTGCGGGTGCTCACAGACTGCCTCCTTGCCTGCTTCCGGCGGGCGCGAGGACGCGACAGGTGACCCCCTCGAGACGATGGTGGAGTATGAGGCAGTTCAGACCGGCCGGACGTAACGTATTCCGCTTGGGCAGCGGCGGAGCGGACGTGTCGGCGACCGGTCGCCAGCGGGCGTTTGTGGCGGCTGCGTTCCTCGTTCTCGCGCTCGCCTCGGTCCTGGCGGCCCGGTTCGGAACCGGACAGGGACCCCGCAGCCCGGCGTTCATTCCGGTGGTGGCGACCATCTGGTCGCTCGCCGATATGCTCACCGCGTTCTTATTGATCGGGCAGTTCGCTTTCAACGGCCGCATCGCGCTCGGACTGCTCGCGGCGGGCTATGCGTTCGACGGTCTCATGACCTGGCCGTATCTGGCGCTCTTTCCGGGCGTGCTCGAGCCGGGCCCGGCGCCGCTGGGACAGCAACAGGTCTCCGCGCTTCTCTGGTGCACGTGGCACTGCGGTTTCGCGCTGTTGGTCATCGGCGCCGTGCTGGCCGACCGGATCATCGGCTTCGTCTTTCCCCGCAGCGCGATCCGCTCGGCCCTCGTGACGATCGTGGCCGGCACGGTCGCCGCGGTGATCACCATCGCCGGCTTTCTGTTCGCCTATCGCGACCAGCTCCCGCGGCTCGTGATCAACGGCCACTTCCAACCCCTCTGGAGCGAGGTCTTCGTACCGGCGATCATTCTGGCCAACGTGCTCGGCTGCGTCGCCTTGCTCTCGCGCCGGAAGGAAATGACCGCGCTCTCGCTGTGGCTCGTCGTAGCCTTGCTTTCGGCGTCGCTCGACGCGATCTTGAATTTGTCGGCGACGCGTTACTCGTACGCGTGGGACACGGGGAAACTCATCGCCGTCGTCACCTCGAGCACCGTGCTCGCCATGATGCTCTGGGACATCGTCGGGCTCTACGGGCGCCTCGAGCACGAGGCGACCGTCGACGCGCTGACCTCGCTGATGAACCGGCGCGCATTCGACGCGTACGGGTCGGCCACGTTCGGCAAAGCGCGCCGGCTCGACACGAGCATGGCGCTGCTGATGATCGACATCGACCACTTCAAGACGTACAACGATTCGCACGGTCACATGGCCGGCGACGAATGCTTGCGGCGGGTCGCGAAGACCCTGCTCGACTCCGTCACGCGACCGCTGGACGTGGTCGCGCGTTTCGGAGGCGAAGAGTTCGTCGTGCTCTTGCCCGACACGCCGGCCGAAGGCGTGCTTGCCACGGCCGAGCGCATTCGCGCGGCCATCGCGCGGCTCGAAATCGACGGCTGCGCGGACGGGTTCGGCAAGACGACCGTGTCGATCGGTGCCGCCTTCGCAAGCGACACGTACCAGGGCGACCAGTCGACCTTGCTGGCCGCGGCCGACCGCGCGATGTACGCGGCGAAACACGCCGGCCGCAATCGGGTCGCGCTCTGTTCGCTCGACGAGTCCGTGCCGCCCCAAGCGTGGAACGCCGCCGTGGCCGCCGCCTAACGCCCGTCGCCGAGTCCGAACACACGGCCAGGACGTTGGCACTCCGCCCGCCTACGATTACGGCATGGCGAAAGTGCGGGCGGTCTTCTTCTGTTCGGCGTGCGGCCACGAGTCGTTGCGCTGGCTCGGCCGCTGTCCCGCCTGCGACGCCTGGAATACGTTCGCTGAGGCGCCGGCGCCCCTCAAGCCAAAAGGCCACGCGCCCCCGCGCGCGCTCGGCCCGGCGGTCGCCCCCGTTCGCCTCGGCGACGTCTCCAGCGGCCGGGTCGCGCGCGTTTCGAGCGGCCTCGCCGAGTTCGACGCGCTGCTGGGCGGGGGCATCGTGCCGGGCAGCCTCGTGCTGTTGGGCGGCCCGCCGGGCGCGGGAAAATCGACCTTACTGCTCCAGATCGCGGCGCGATTGGCGGAGCGCACGAGCCCGGTCGTGTACGTCTGCGGCGAAGAGTCCGCGGCGCAAACGAAACTGCGGGCCGACCGTCTGGGCGCGAGCGGCGACTTATTGCTTTTCGCCCAGACGGACCTGCGCGCGATCCTCGACGCGCTGGAAAACCTGCAGCCGAAAATCCTGGTCGTCGACTCGATCCAAACGCTGGCGCTGCCCGAGGTCGAATCGTCGGCCGGCAGCGTGGTTCAAGTTCGCGAGTGCGCGACCGCCTTGATGGAGTTCGCCAAACGCACCGACTGCGCGACCTTCATGGTCGGCCACGTCACCAAAGACGGCTCGATCGCCGGACCGCGCCTGCTCGAGCACATCGTCGACACCGTCTTGTATTTCGAGGGCGACAACGGCGCGGAGTACCGCATCGTGCGGGCGCACAAGAACCGGTTCGGCAGCGCCGACGAGATCTGCGTCTTCTTGATGGACGAACGGGGTCTGCAGGAAGTCAAGAATCCCTCGCAGCTGTTCTTGGGTCGCGGCGGAGCCGCGCCGCGGCCGAGCGGGTCGTGCGTCGTCGCCAGCATCGTCGGCTCGCGCCCGGTGCTGGTCGAGATCCAAGCGCTCGTCGGCGAAACCAGTTACGGCACGCCGCAGCGGCTGGCGGCCAACGTCGACCGCGCGCGGATGGCGATGATCCTGGCCGTGCTCGAACGGCGCGCGGGCATGCACCTGGGGACCCACGACGTCTACGCTTCGGTCGCGGGCGGGCTGCGCGTGAACGAGCCCGCGGCCGACCTCGGCATCGCGCTCGCGATCGCGTCGGCCTTCCGTGGACTCGCGCTGCCGTCCGGAACCGTCGCCTTCGGCGAACTCGGGCTCTCGGGCGAAGTGCGCGCCGTCGCTCAACGCGCGCGGCGCGCGAGCGAGGCCCGCAAGCTCGGGTTCACGACCGTCGTCGCGCCGCCCGGGGGCGCGCGCGATCGCGACGAGGCGACCGTGGCCGTTAGCGACATCGCGGGCGCGATCGCCGCCACGCTCGGCTGAAGGGATGCGCGTCTTCGAGTGCGTCCCTAACGTGTCCGAAGGCCGCGATGCAGCGCTGCTCGCGGCCTGCGCGGCGGCCATCGAAAGCGCCGGCGTCCGGCTCGCGCACCGGACCAGCGACGCGCTCCACCACCGCAGCGTCTTTACGTTTTTCGGCACGCGCGAGCCGGTGTTGGCGGCGGCGCTGGCGCTCGCACGCGTCGCTTGCGGCGCCATCGACCTGCGCACCCACCGCGGCGCGCACCCGCGCATCGGCGCGCTCGACGTCTTACCGTTCGTGCCCTTTGGAACGGCCACGCCGGCCGACGCCGTGGACCTGGCCCACGAAGCCGCCGCGCGCATCTGGGCCGAACTTCGAGTGCCGAGTTTCTTCTACGGCGCGGCCGCCGGCCGGCCGTCGCGAGCCTTGCTGGCCGACGTCCGGGCCGGCGGCTTCGAGGGCTTGGCGATGCGCTCGGATCCGTACGACGTCGGGAACGCCGCCCATCCCGCGGCGGGCGCCGTCGCGGTCGGCGCGCGCGGGCCGCTGGTGGCCTTCAACGTCGTGCTCCGCGGCGCCGATCTCCCGCTCGCGCGCCGCCTCGCGCGGCAACTGCGCGAGCGCGGTGGCGGCCTGCGAACGCTGCGTTGCCTCGGCCTCGACCTCGACGGCGGCCGCGTTCAAATTTCATGTAACCTGACCGACCCGGCCGCGACGCCCTTGCCGCGCGTGTTCGGCTTGATCGCAGCGCTCGCCCGGCTCCACGGAGCCGCCGTCGAACGATCGGAACTGATCGGACTGGTGCCCCGCGCGGCGCTCGAGGCCGTCGCGGCCGCGGCGCTTGGAATCGAGGTCATGACGGACGGCGCGCAAAACCCCGCGTAATGCCCCTGTCCCCGTCGCTGCCCGGCTTAGTCCGCCGCGCCCTTTGTATTTTCTTCGCCGCCGTATTTTTCTTCTGGGCCCTGACGCCGCCACCGGCCCGCTCGCTCGAGAACGCGATCGAATTCAGCGAGCGGACCTTGCCCAACGGTCTGCGCGTCGTCGTGGCCGAGGACCACGCGGTGCCCGTCGTGCAAACCGCGATCTGGTACCGTTTCGGTGCGAACCAAGAAGTGCCGGGCAAGAGCGGCCTCGCGCACGCGCTCGCCCACATGATGTTCAGCGGCACGCCCTACCTCTCGGCCTCGGGCCTCGACGATCTCGTCACCCACCTGGGCGCCACCGAAACGGCGACGACCGCTAACGATTACACGGTCTTCCGCTTCCTGTTCCCCGCCGACAAACTCGAACTGATGATGCGCGTCGAAGCGGATCGCATGCAGCACTTGCTGCTCGACGACGCCGCTTGGGCCGACGAACGCGCGCGCCTGCTCGCCGAATACGATGCCGACCTCAACCAGCCGTTGACGAAGCTCTATGCCGCCGTGTGCAAGGCCGCGTCCCCGGCACCCGTGTGCGCGCTTTCGGCCCTGGGCACTCGGCAAGACATCGCGGGCGCCAGCGCTCAGGACTTGCGCTCGTATTACCAAGGGTACTATGCACCCAATCAGGCCACGCTGGTCGTCACGGGCGACGTCCGGGCCGCCGACGTTTTCGCCCTAGCCACCGCCGCCTTCGGGAACATTCCGCGAACCGAACCGCCGCCGCCGCCGCTGCATTCCGGACTGACGGCCTACGACGCGCACGTCAGCCTCAGCGGTGATTTTCCGTACGAGGTCGTCGATCTCGCCTTCACGGCACCGGGCACGCGGGATCCCGACGGCGGCGCGATCCGGATTATCGACTCCGTGATCAACAACAAGCGTTCCGACTTCTACAAGGCGCTCGTGCGCAGCGGCTACACGGTCGCATACTCGACCCAACTCGACCAGAACGAGCACTCGGGCCTCTACCACGTTTTCCTGGTCACGGCGCCCGAGCACTCGAGCTCGCAAGCGCGCGACGCGTTCGCCGACGTGATGCGGACCGCCCAGGAACGCGGCTTTCCCAGCGACTTGATCCGCGCCGCCAAGACGGCGATCGCCCGGCGCGCGACGTACGCGCGCGATTCGGTGACCGGACTCGGCGAGCGGGTCGGCTACGCGGCGGCGGTCGAAGACGTCGACAATCCGGCCGACGACGACGAGCGCCTCGCCGCGTTGCCGGAGTCCGAAGTGACGGCCGCGGCCCGCCGCTACTTCGGGATCCCCGCGGTGACCGGCTTGCTGCAGCCCGGCAAATCGCCGGGCGGCGAACCGCCCCAGCCACCGGTTGCCAGCGTGACCGACGACTTCAGCGGCCGCGCGCCGCTGGGCAAGGTGATCGAGGCGCGCTGGGTGCGCGACGCCCTGCTCAAACCCGTGACCCTGCAGACGCACGTGCGCCCGACCGCCTTTTACCTCGACGACGGACTCCGGGTGCTGGTCCAGCCCGTGCGCACGAACCCGACGGTCTTCATCGACGGGACGGTCGAATCGTCGGCGCGGTTCGACAAGCCGGGTAAGGAAGGCACGGGCGCGATGGTAGCGACCTTGCTCGGTTCCGGCGGCCAGAAGTACTCGGCCGATGCGGCGCGCGCGCTGGCCGACGGCTTAGGCGCCACCTTGAACCTCGGCACGGACTTCAACGCGCACTGCCGGACCCAGGACTGGCCCAAGCTCGTCGACGTGATCGCCGACTCCCTGCGGCACCCGTCGTTCGCGCCGGCCGACGTCGATTTCGTCCGCGGCCAGACCTCGAGCGCGGTCGGGGAACGCGACAGCGATCCCGATTACCGCGCCAGTTCGGATTTCCAGCGTTTGCTGCTACGACCCGACGATCCGACGTTGCGCGAACCCACGCGGCAGTCGATCGCGGCGATCTCCCGGGCCGACCTGCGCGAGTACGCCGACGCGTTCATCCGTCCCGACCTGACGACGATCACGGTCGTCGGCGACGTGGAGCCGGCCGAGGTCCGCGCGACCTTACAAGCCGCCTTCGCGGGCTGGAACGCGCACGGGCCCAAGCCCAACGTCGATCCGGGCCCCATTCCGCCCGTCGAGCCGGCCGCGCGCTACGTGGTCACCGAGCGGCGCTACGTCGAAGCCCACCTGGGCATGCGCGCGGTCGCGCGCCCAAACCCGGATTACCCCGAGCTCGACGTGATCGACGAGTTGCTGGGCCCGGACGGCGGCTTCGACACGCGCCTAATGGACCAGTTGCGAACCAAGCGCGGCTTGGTCTACGGGGCATCCAGCTCGCTCGAAGCCGACCGCTTTCGCGGAACCCTGGACATCCGCCTCACCGCCGAACCCAAGAAAATGAACGAAGCCGTCGAAGTCCTGCGCGAGCAGCTGGACCGCTTGCAAAACGATCCGGTCGGCCCCTTCGAGCTGGACCGCGCCAAAACCAAGATCGTGGCGGGCGGGCTCGTGGCCGAACAGTCGACCGAAACGATCGCCGCGCGGGTACACGAACTGGGCATGGACCGCCTGCCGCTCGATTACGAGGTGAACCTGCCGGCCCGTTACGGCCGCATCGACGGCGCCGACATCCTGCGAGCGGCGCAGGAATACGTTACCCCGCACGCCCTTATCGAAGTTTACGAGGGACCCCGACCATGAGCACGACCGTCGCACCCACGGGCAGCATCGAAACGATCGACCCCGCCACCGGCCAAATCCTGGCGACCTATGAAGAGCACGGGCGCGAGGCGATCGACGCCGCGCTCGCGCGCGGAACCGAGGCGCTGGCGGGCTGGCGGCACCGGACCTTCGAACAGCGGGCGACCCTGCTGCGCGCCGTCGCCGGAGCCTTGCGCGGCCGCAAGGCCGAGCTCGCGACCCTCGCCTCCCGCGAGATGGGCAAGCCGCTCGGCGAAGCGGAGGCCGAGGTCGAGAAATGCGCGGCGGCCTGCGAACACTACGCGGAACACGCCGCGCGCTACCTGGCGCACGCCGAGATCGCGACGAACGCGGCTCGCAGCTACGTCGCGTTCCGGCCGCTCGGCCTGCTGCTGGGGATAATGCCCTGGAATTTTCCCTACTGGCAAGTCTTCCGCGCGGCGGCTCCCGCGCTGATGGCCGGCAACGTCTTCGTGCTCAAGCACGCCGCCAACGTGACCGGCTGCGCGCTCGCGATCGAGCGGCTCTTTCGCGAGGCGGGCTTCCCCGAAGGCACGTTCGCGACGATCGTGGTGGCCGGGCGCGACATGGAAGCGATCGTAGCCGATCCCCGAGTGGCCGCGGTGACGCTGACCGGCAGCGAGGGCGCCGGTAGTGCGGTCGCGGCCATCGCCGGCAAACACCTCAAGAAAACCGTCCTCGAACTGGGCGGTTCGGACGCCTTCATCGTCCTGGCCGACGCCGACGTCGAGGCGGCCGCCAAGACGGCAGTCCGGGCGCGTTTCCAGAACACGGGACAGAGCTGTATCGCGGCCAAGCGCTTCATCGTCGAAACGCCGGTCTACGCCGCATTCCTGGAGGCCTTCGCCCGCGAGACCGCCACCTTGCGGCCGGGGAACCCGCTCGACCGCGCAACGACGCTCGGTCCGCTCGCCCGGGCCGACCTGCGCGACGGGCTGGATCGGCAAGTCCGCGAGTCGGTCGCGGCCGGTGCGCGCGTGGTGACGGGCGGCAAACCGATCGACGGTCCGGGCGCGTTCTACGAAGCGACGATCCTGGCCGACGTGCGGCCGGGCATGGCCGCCTTCGAAGAGGAGACGTTCGGCCCGGTCGCCGCGGTCCTCGAGGCGCGCGACGCCGACGACGCGGTGGCGCTCGCGAACGCTTCGCAGTACGGCTTGGGCGGCAACCTCTGGACCCGCGATCTAACGCGCGCCGAAGCGCTCGCGGCGCGCTTGGAATCGGGCGCCGTCTTCATCAACGGGATGACGGCCTCGGACCCGCGCCTTCCATTCGGCGGCGTCAAGAAGAGCGGCTACGGCCGCGAACTCTCCTCGTTCGGAATCCAAGAGTTCGTCAACGTGCAGACCGTCTGGATCGGCCCCGCGGCATAGGCCGTGGCGGATTCAGCCGGCTAGCGCGTCCGGGCCGAATTCGGCGGACTTCGCCAGGGCGTCGCGGGCGGCGATCAGCCTTGCGCAATCCGGACACTTCCGCGACTCCGAGAGCAACGCATGGGCGCTGGCGGCCATCGCTTGCGAATGGGTTGCGATCAGGTGAACCTGCAGCGCGCGCTGAGCGACTTC
>Ga0116227_10013860_pt1 | contig 12515 bp, 7 predicted proteins | sample S1TSphgellanicum_FD_89693 | JGI IMG/M metagenome (GOLD analysis project Ga0116227, IMG submission 89693) | Host-associated microbial communities from peat moss isolated from Minnesota, USA - S1T2_Fb - Sphagnum magellanicum MG | ecosystem: Host-associated > Plants > Peat moss > Unclassified... | reverse complement strand
TTACAACGCACAGCTTGGTGTTTCCATACCGATCACCGACAAGCTCGCGGTGCGGTTCGCGGGCCTGCTCGATGGAAACCGCAACAACGATGTGCGCGATATCAATCGCAACAACCAACGCTCACAAAGCCGCACCGAGAGCGAGCGCGTGACACTGGGTTGGAAGCCGACAGACACCATCACGGCCTATCTGACCTATCAGCATCTCTATGCTGACAATGTCCAGTTTCAGCAGGTCGTCGGCAGCGGGGGCAATCCCTATGGCGTCTACGAAACTGAATTCGGCACGCCGGTGTCGTTCCTGCCGGCGGCCTATGGCGGCCATCCATTCACGCCCGATACCACGGTGCGATCGGGGCCACCGCTGACGGCGTCCGACTATGCTGCGGTTGCCGATGGCGAATTCCGCAACGTCAACAACACCCATATCGTCAATCTGAATGTGGCGGCGGATCTGGGTCCGGCGACGTTGTCGTTCGTAGGCGCGCATCAGTATTCCAAGCTGACGATTACCCGCGATCTCGACGTGACAAATGCCTTGCCGGGCTACGACCAGTATTCGGACGTCATTTCGCCGTATATCGTCAACACCGCTGAAGTTCGCCTGACGTCGAACAATCGGGAAGGCCTGGGCTGGGGCTTGGGCGCGTTTTACACCAAGCAGACCGGCACCACGACGGTTTCGCAGGATGCCTCGCAATTCTGGTATCCGGTCGCACCCGGCGCGCAAGTCAATCTGCCTTATGCCGCGATCGGTGTACCGCTTGCCGGATTTACACCGTTCACGCTGTCCAACACGCTGGGTATCGCGACATTCGTCAATGTACCGGTAAGCAACCAGACTTGGTCGTTCAACGGCAATTTGCGCTACAAGACCGGGCGGCTGACCATCGAAGGCGGCGTGCGTTATTCGCTGTTGCGCATCGTCCAGACGACCCAGCTGACGCTGAGTGGCGCGGTGACCTCTGGCCCTTCGGAAATCATTCCGGCGGCGCTGCAGAGGAACGACCACAATCCGCTGACCGGGGGGGCGGATATCAGCTATGCCTTAATGCCCACGCTCAATATCTTCGGTGCATATGGGCATTCCTATCGTTCGGGCAGCACCGGGGTATCGACTCCGGACGGCGTATCGAACGACCTGCTTCAGACCAAGCCGGAACAGACCGATTCGTTTGAAGTCGGTTTCAAGGGGTCGGCGCTTGATCACCGGATCAACTTCAGCATCTCGGCCTATTATCAGACGCTGAGCAACTATCTGTCCTTGTTCCCGAATATCTACTACAATGCGCCTGCGGCCCAGCCGACGACCGGCTTTTTCCAGTTCAACTACAACGGTAATGCCAGCATCAAGGGCATCGAAGCATCTGTCGACAATCGCATCACGAAAGATTGGGACGCGGGCATCAGTGCGTCCTACAACCATGCGCGCTACAAGAACGCTTTGCTGCCCTGCAACGATTTTGACGGTAGCGGTACCCCCAATCAGAACGGCGCGCCTGCCGTCACCGGGGGCGGCAATGTCAGTTTCTGTCGCTCCAACGGTCCGCTTGCCGAAGTCCCCGATTTCGGCCTGACCGCGAACACGGAAATGCGTTTCCCGATGGGCGCGTATACGCCTTTCGTGCGCGCCTTGTTCACCTACCGCCCGCCGTTCTATTCCCAGCGTGTGCAATATCAGTACCAGGATCGCGAACTGCTGAACCTGTTTGCCGGCGTGCGCACCGAAGATACCCGCTGGGAATTCGACGTGTTTGCGCGCAACCTGCTCAACCAGCAGCGCATTACCAATACGACTCTGGGTGATGTCCCGATCAATGCGCTGCTCGGGGGAACGTTTAATTCCGGCTATCGCGAGGTCAACGTCATGAACCCGCGTGAATTCGGGGCTACCTTGAAATACAAATGGTGAGCGCTGCACTTCGGTGATGGTACCAAAGCCGCTGCGACCTGTCGCAGCGGTTTTTTTTAGGCAGATGTCTCGCGATGACCGTTTCGACCAAGAAAACAATCTTTCTGACCGGAGCCACCGGCAACATGGGCAGCGCCACGCTGGCCGAACTGCTGGCGCGCAGCGACCGTTTTCGCGTGCGGGCGTTCGTTCGGCCCGAGGAGAAGAACCATCCGGTGGTAAAGTGTCACACCGGCACGGCCGGGCTGGAATGGGTGTGGGGTGACCTGACCCGGTATGACGATGTCCTTGCCGGCGTGACCGGGGCCGATCAGGTGCTGCATATCGGCGGCCTGGTTTCACCGCTCGCCGATCATGTGCCCGAATTGACGATGAACGTGAATGTCGGTGGCGCGCGCAACATTGTCGAGGCGATCAAGGCGGCCGGGCAGGCGGAGACCACCGCGCTGGTCTATATCGGCACCGTCGCCCAGACGGGACACCGCAACGCCCCGGTGCATTGGGGCCGCACCGGGGATCCGATCAAGATCAGCCGCTATGACCAATATGCAATCAGCAAGACCCAGGCCGAAGCGATCGTGGCGCAATCCGGCTTGCGGCGCTGGGTTTCGCTGCGCCAGACCGGCATCCTCTATCCCACCATGTGGAAGACGTTCGATCCGATCATCTTTCACAACCCTTTCAACGGCGTGTTCGAATGGGTCACGGTCGGTGATTCTGCCCGGCTGGCCGCCAATTCCTGTGAAGACGCCGTGCCCGACGCGTTCTGGCGGGATTTCTACAACATCGGCGGGGGCGCGGCGATGCGCCTCGTCAACCACGAGTTTGCGCGGCTGACCGGCAAGGCGCTGGGCGTCGCTGATCCGTTTTCCAGCTATCGCCCGAACTGGTCGGCGACACGCAATTTCCACGGCCAATGGTATGCGGATTCCGACAGGCTGGAAGCGCTTGTACCCTTCCGGCGCGAAACGATGGACGATTTTGCCCGTGGCGTCGCAGCGTCCATGCCCGGCTTCATCAAGCTGATGGCGCGGTTGTTTCCCGGCGCGGGCCGCAAGCGGATGGAAAAACTGGCACGAGGCCCTGGCGGTACGCTGAACTGGATCGCCAGCGACGACCGCGAGCATATCAATGCCTACTTCGGATCGCGCGACGCGTGGGAACGGTTGCCGACAGATTGGCAGGACTTCCCATTCCGTCAGCCTTCGCGCACCATCTCGCTCCTCGACCACGGATACGATACGACAAAGACGGCCGATGCGTGCAGTCCCGCAGACCTGCAGTCAGCAGCCGCGTTCAGGGGCGGGGCCAGTCTTGGCGAAACGCGCGATCCTGATGCGCTCGCGCCGTTCCGCTGTGCGCTCGGCCACGAATTTTCGATGACGCCAAGGCTCTATCTCAAAGGCGGGCACTGGTGTCCGCACTGCATGATCGACCATGGCACATATGAAGCCAACGCGGCCAGAAACCCGTTCTTTGCCCAAGTGTGGCCCGACAACGACTGATCCTATCGCACGGCGATCCTGTGGAGACCGAGTCAGCGGTTAGCGGCGCCCGGGCTCGCCAACGCTGGCATGGCTGCCATCCATCGCCCACATGCGCACCGTTGCTTTCATCAGTTTGCCATTGGCGTTGCGTGGCAGCGGACCAGCCACCGACGTGATATGGTCGGGCACTTTGTAGTCTGACAACTGCGCAGCACAGAACGCGCGCAAGTCCTGTTCGGATATGGCGTTGTAAACGACGACAAACGCTTCGACCCGTTCGCCCAGAACCGGGCAGGGGCGGCCCACGACCGCCGCTTCCGTGACCGCGTCGTGCGCCATCAGGACGTTTTCGACTTCGGCGGAATAGATCTTGAACCCGCCCCGATTGATCATGTCCTTCATCCGGTCGAGCACGCGAATATAGCCGTGCTCGTCCATCGAGCCGATATCGCCCGATTTCCAGTAACCACCGGCAAAGCCGGCTTGGGTCGCAACCGGATTGTCCCAGTATCCCGGCACTGTCATCGGCCCGGCAATCCATATCTCGCCCTGGTCCCCGGGGCGGCACTGGCGGCCGTTGTCATCCATGATCAGGATCCGGGCATAAGGCAGTGCGCGCCCGACTTTGTCGGAATGCGTTTGCCCGGCGCCGAGCGGCATCATCACGGCGGGTGATGTGGTTTCGGTCGAGCCATAGGTATTGACCAGCGACAGGTGCCGAAGTTGCATCGCCAACGCAGCAATCGTCGCCTCTGCCATCGGCGCACCGCCATAGGCGCCTATGCGCCAGTGACGCAGGTCAAACGTGGCAAAATCCGGCTCCATCAGGCACAATTTGTACATCGCCGGGACCAGGATGGCGAAACTCATCTTTTCGCGTTCGGCCAGTTCGAGAAATGCCCTGGCTTTGAATCCGCGCTGGAATACGACTTTCCCAGCGATCCGAATGCTCAGCATCAGGACGAGCAGAATTCCGGTCACATGCGACGCGGGCACCGCCAGGATCATCGCCTCTGCGTCACCCAACTGCATATGCCGCTGCGTGCCGATGCAGCCGGTGACGATGCCAAGGTGAGTCAGCACGGCTCCTTTGGGACGGCCGGTTGTGCCCGAGGTGTACAGGATACAGAACGGATCATCTTCGCCGACGGCCGACCGATCGGGCGCAGGCGGCAGATCGTCCGTCGATTGGGCCCAGGCGCTTTGCTCCTGCGTGAAAGGCAGCCAATGCCTGACGGCGGGCGTATCGCCGCGCGGCGGAAGCTGGTCAATCAGCGCGTCCTCGTAAATAACCGCAACGGCGCCGCTGTTTGTCAGCGCATAACCCGTTTCGGGCGGGCGCTGGCGCATGTTCATCGGTACGCATATTATCCCCGATCGCGCAGCCGCGAGCAACAAGGTCAGGTAATCCGGCCGGTTGTCGAGCAGAATGCCAAGGCGATCGCCGGCGACAAGACCCCGTTCGGCAAGGCGCCATGCACAGCGATCAATCCGGTCGGCGAGCGCGGCATACGTCCAGCGTTCGTCGCCATCGACCGCCGCAACGGCGCCGGGGGCGCGGCGCAGCGCGTCCATGAACATCGCGTGGATGTCTGCAGGTCGGTCCACGTGACACGTCACGACCCGGCCATGGTGCAATTCCTGGCGAAAATTCAAAGTATCCACGCGACCCGCCTGTGCGATGACGAAAAAAAGGGCCGGTCTCGCGATGTGCGATTCCGGCCCTGCAGTTTGCGGATCATCAACCGGTGGGTAAACCGGATGATGCCGGGCCTCGATTCCGCAACACATCGCGCATTGTCTGGCGGGGCATTGCCGATTCCATGGAAAATGTCAGGCTGCCATCGTTTCTGCAGGCTCGGGCGGAAAAATGCTCGGCTGACCTGGATCATAGACGCGCGTCAGGAGGGCGATGAATGTGCGATCGGTCATTGGATCGGTCGGCATGTCAAAGGCGATGCCGCGCGCCTTCATGTCGGCGACGATCCGTTCGAAGACCATGTCGTGCGTCAGGTCGTCGGTATGATCGAGCGCGCAGCGCAGTTCGGCCATATCCATATAGATGTCGGCGCCCCAATGCACCAGAAAGCGGAATTCCTGCTCGGGAATGCGTTGAATGACCTGCCCGTCGGTGGTGATCTGCCAGCCGGTTGGATCGTCGGGATCAGCCGCCATCAGCGACTGGATCGCCAGGCCAGCAGGGCGACGCATGGCCGGCGGACCGTTGGTTTCGGCCGTGTGGTACATCATTTCATTTTCGACGACAACGGCGCGGCCCCACATCGGCGCCGTGATCTGTTGTGGCGCCTCGTGCGGACCTTTTGGCCAGCACGTAAATCCGCCGCCAATTTGCCCTTTGTAATACCAGGTTATGATCTGCGCCTTTTTCGCGCGCCATTTTTCAAACAGCCCCGTTTTGACCATGGTGTTCATTAGCCAGATCGGCGTGTTGTGCATGGAAATCCCGCGAAAGCGCGTGGCATCGACATGCGGGCTGCCGCCGCCCTGGCAGGGGCCCTGGATGTTGAACAACATGTTTTCGGCAGTGGCATATTTTGCCCCCCAATAGCCGCGCACCATGTCGAGAAAACGGGTGTTGAGAAAGCAGTCTTCGATTTCGGGATAAAACGCGGTCGACGCCTTGCCCAGATACCCGCGGAAGACCGGGGTCAAAAACATGTCCCAGGTCGGCGTGAACCCTTCGGGAATCATGCCGCTGGTCGTTGCGATGACTTCATCGGGCGATTTGAAATGCTGCGCCAGAATAAGCTGCCACGGGCCGTTCTGCCGCACAACGGACAGCATGCGCGCGTGCTCGTCGGCGCTGAACGCGCCTTCGAACACATGAGGATCGGCCACAGGGCGAAAGATCGAGCCAGCACTGGTCATGCCAAAATATCCTCTCCATTTGCGTGTCAGCGTGCCGTTTGGAGCTTTGCTGCACTTAATGTACGGAATCGTACGATTGATGGCATTACCGGGTATGTCATGCAACCGGTAAAGCGGGTTCAAGATCCTCCGGCCCCCAGAATGCACGCAGCGCAACGATCAGTCCGTCTGCACGAAACCGAAAGGCGTCGGCGCTGCGGATACGCTGACGCGCCGACCCGGGCGGGGTGAATTCGACATCGAACACCAGTAGCGCTTCGTCACCATGGCTGCCGCGAATGGGGGCAACCGGCGTGATCCGGGTCGAAAAGGCGGCCGTGTCGGCAAACCAGGCGGAAAGCTGCTCGCCGGTTTTGACCGCGCTGCCGATGGGATCTTCAATCACCGCTTCGGGTGCGAACAGGTTCAGCACGCCTGCGGCATCGCCGGCATTGATCCTTGCAACATAGGCATTCAAGGCTGCGTCCATTGCATCGCGCGGGACCGTCATTGTTTGCCAAACCTCATTTGCGGGGCCCGGCGCCGGATTTTGGCGCTGGTTCAAAGCTCGACCACAGAAAGAATATGGCTGGCCCGGTCCGGAAAAACGTAGTCGAATTCGAAAATCATCGATTCACCGAGTTGCCCGCTGCGCATCAGATCGGTTTCGACAAACACCTGCACGCCCGCGCTGCCATAGGCAAAGCGGGTGGCATCGCCGAACACCGGCGACCTATCGAGCAGCGCATCGATTTCGGCATCGCCGCGCCGGGCACGGTTCATGCCGATCGTCAGACGTCCCTTGAACGCGGGGTTATTCGCTTCGAGGTCGCGCAGCGCCAGCACGAGCGCCTCGATTTCTTCAAGCGCGGGGACGAGAAACCCGAAGTGGAAACTCGCCTCGAAATCGTGCGCCATCATCGCGCGATAGGCTTTGACTGCCTCGTCCTCATGATCGGTACCGACGTGCAACGCGCTGTGGATCGCCGCGATGAGGCGTGCCTGCGGTTCGGGCAGGCATGATAAAAAGACGATGCCATCGCCGCGCGCAAAGTGACCTTGATTGGCAACAAAGCGATAGAAGTTGCCATTGGGCAGAGGCAGAACTTGCGTTTCCACCAGTCCCATCAACCGCAACAACTGCGAGGCCAGCGGGCCATCTTCCGGCGTTGCGTAGTGCAAGGCCAGGTGGCCCATCGACAGGCTCGTATCGGAAACTGGGCCTGGAAGATCTTGGGCGAGCGTCGCCATTTGATAATCCCTCTCTTGCGCGCAGGGGCTGTCCCACCCGGCAAATTATGGTTGCCAGAATATCAGGGCTTTATGCCCAGAGCAAGAATTTGTAAGTGCATGCTTACATAAATTGCGCCGATAACGGCAGGTCGATTGAAAACGTTCAGGCATCGCGGAGCCGCGCCAATTCCGCGGACGTCAAGACGAGCGCGGCAGAGCCGACGCTGTCGCGCACCTGTTCCGGGCTGGATCCGCCAAAGATCGCGATCGTCTGCAACGGCTGGCTGGTCATATAGGCCAGTACGATCGCGTTGATCGACACGCCGTGGACGGCGGCGAGGTCCTGCGCGACAAGGAACCGTCGGTCATTGACCGAATTGCCATAGCGTTCGGCCAGCGGGCCAAGATCTGAGCCGTTGGCGCGCTTGGTAAAATAGCCGCCCGATTGCGCCGCATAGGCGATAATGGGCAGACCGGTCGCGTGCAGCGCTTCGTAGGCGCCCTCGTAATAGTGCTGATAGCCTTGCGCTGCGGCCGCCGCGACATCGGGCACGGCCAGGCCCCAAAACGTTTCGGAAGCCACAAACCCCGGTTTTCCGAGCGAAGCCGCGTAGGCATTGGCCGCCGCGATCCGCGCGGGGGCCCAGTTCGATGCCGCGAAATGGCGGATGCGCCCGGCTTCGCGATGCGCGATCAGCATATCGATGATCGGCTCGACGGGCGCATCGGGATTGTCCGCGTGCAGGAAATAGAGGTCGATCGTGTCGATCCCGAGGTGATCGAGGCTCTGCATCAGATCGGCCGTCACATCTTCGGGCGTAACGCGGTTGCGCCAGTCGCCCACGCGCATGTCGAAAAAGCCGCCCTTTGTGGCGATGACGATATCGCTGCGTTTCCGGGTTTGCAGCCAGGCACCCACTGCGCGCTCGCTGGCCCCGACGGGTGCCTCGGGTGACCAGTCGCCATACGAACGCGCGGTATCGACGAAATTGCCGCCAAGCTCGGCAAACGTGTCGAGAACGGCATTCGACTTGCCTTGATCGAGCAGCCAGCCGAGCATGTTGGTGCCATAGCAGAGCCTGCTGACCGACAGATCGGTCTGACCGAGGGTAACGGTTGAAAGCATTGAATACGTCCTTTGGCTAGGCCACTTCGTCAGATGACCGGGATGGGTCTCAACTCTGGCATTTTGCTGCCACTTGGCGCGCACGATCAGGGGCGCAGGGTATAGGACCCATCCTCCGGTCGCCGGGTCTCGTTGAAGAAATCGACCAGGCGCCAGGGCCACGACAGGAAAACGCGGCCCTTCGCATTGTTGTAATAGGAATTGGCGCGCGGGTGGGTCCAGATCATCTGAGGCATCCGCGCATCGACCTTCCGGTTCCAGGCATCGAATGCTTCCTGGGTCACTTCGAACGCGCGCGCGCCGCCATCGGTCACGCGGTCGAGCGCTTCGATGATCCAGTTCACCTGCACTTCGGAAATCAGGTTCTGCCCCGCGGCGTGGTTGGGCGCGCTGTTGGGCCCCACGGTGTGAAAGTAGTTGGGAAAGCCGGGTATGACCATGCCCAGATAGCTGCGCGGATCGTCGGCGCCCCATTCCTGCCCGAGATCGCGACCGCCGGTGCCCTTGATCGTCAGATTGCCGACCATCTGTGCGACATTGAACCCGGTGGCGCAGACAATCACGTCGCAGTCGAACACACGGCCGTCGCGCGCCTCTATGCCGTCGGGCAGGATTTTCGCGATGCCCTTGTCCTCAAGATGCACGTTGGGCCGGGCGAGCGCATCGAACCAGCCGTTGTCGAGGATGATCCGCTTGGAAAAAATCGGAAAATCCGGGGTGATCTTTGCAAGCAGATCGGGCCGATCGGCGAATTTGTGCTGCATGTACTGCAGAGCGTATTGCCGGGTCATCTCGTTGCCTTCGGACACCGCCAGCATGTTGTCCGCCCACGCCGGGTCTTTCAGCACATTGGCGAACAGCCCGTCCGCCGCAGCCCAATAGACCCGGAAGCGAAACCACTGCTTGAACGTGGGAATATGGGCGAGGGCCCATTTCATGCCGTCGTTCACTTCGTGCGCGATTTCGGGGTTGTGAAGCACCCAATGCTTGGTGCGCTGATAGATCGTCAGTTGCGCCACGTCTGGGGCGATGGCGCCAACAAGTTGCGCAGCGCTGGCGCCGGTGCCGATCACTGCGACTCGTTTGCCCGATACGTCGAGATGTTCCGGCCAGCTTGCCGTATGAATCACCGGGCCGTTGAACGTTTCAAGCCCGGCAATATCGGGAAACTTGTAGCGATTGACTGGCCCGTGCGCGTTGATCACCGCGTTGGCGACGATATCCTCGTGCGCTCCGTCCGGGCGGCGCACGGTCACGGTCCAGGTCGCGCTGGCTTCGTCCCACACCAGCGTTTCGACTGTGGTATCGAAACGCATGTTGCGCCGCAGGTCATATTTGTCGGCAACCGTGCGCATATACGTTTGCATATCCGCACCTTTGGGGTGGTAATGCTGCCAGTCGGGCCAGATTTCCCAGCTGAAGCTGTAAAAATGGCTAGGCGTATCGACCCCGACGCCGGGATAGCGATTTTCGTACCAGGTCCCGCCGACGTCGCTGTTCTTTTCGATCACGACAAAGTCGTATCCCGCCTCGCGCAATTTGGTCGCAGCGGCCATGCCGGTCATCCCGGCGCCGATCACCAGAACCTTGAAGCCGGCCGGCCGCGGCGCCCGGCCGGGCAGGGCGCTACGATCGATCCATGGCTGAAAGCCACATTGGTCCTGCACCAGTTCGATGAATTCATCGTCGACCGGTTCGCCCACCGTCACCGACATGATCCGCTGCAACACGGCATCGGAGGGCGGCGAGGTGGCGACGCCTGCGCCCGTGGTGAGCAAGCGACGCAGCCTGACGCGCAATTCGTCGGCTAAATCGGCAGGAATGTCGGTTGGCGGCTGCGAAAATGCCGGCCGGATGTGCGGCGCAAAGCGTTCGAGGAACGCAGTGTCCTGCGACAGGTAGGCATAGGAAGCCAGCAGGGTGGGCAGATTGGCGTCATCCAGCGCGTGGGCCAATTCGGGGGAATCATCGATCGGCTCGAAAGCCGAGGCCTTGGCTGCCAGACTTGTTGCCATTGCGTGCATCATCCCGTTCGCTGTTTATAAGTATGTACTTACATGATGAAGCGAGAGCTGAGAAGCCTGTTTTCTCGCTTGCCGCCGATCTGGGTCTGATGGCGTAGAAATGGGCACAGGCGAGCGAACGCGTTGCGAAAGTTCAGCGCAGCGCGGCGAGACCTGCAGCAATCCGGTCTAGCGCCGCGCGGGTCAGAATGTCGGGCATCACGGCCTGCAAACTGCGCAGCCGGGTCTGCGGAAAAAGCGCCCGCTGCGGCGCGCTTTCAAGCCCCGGCGCCTCGCGCGCCAGGATTGCCCGGGCGGCCGGATTCGCCAGCAAGTCGCTGGTCAGCGAATCGATGTCGAGCGCCGTTGTGTGCGCCCGGACTTGTACGGATCCGGGCGTAACCTTGAGCTTTGCAAGCGCGGTATCGATTGCCGCCATTCGGGTTTCATCGAGTGCGCCCCCGGCAAGGCGCTGCACATCCTCGAGCGTCATCCGCTCCCAGCCGTGGAGCTGCGAAATGCCGACGAGCAGACCCGGCGCCGCAGCGTCGAGCGCGGCGCGGCCACCGGGTGTCACGATGATATGGCCGATAAGTGATCCCCGGGAGAGCGGTGCGTCGGGGATTGGTGGCAGCGCGGCGAGAGCGGCGTCGGACAGGTTGGAGGCGGCCGTGGCCCGGGGCAGGGCAGGGAGCGTGCCCACGCGCCCCACGATGACCTCCACCTGCGACGCACCGGCAAGATTGCGCAGCCGCAGGCGTGGCGCCCCGGCCGGCGAGATGATCCGGGCGCCGGTTGCGGTCGCGCTATAGCCTTGGGGATAGTTTACCTCGGGAATCGCAATATCCGTCTCCAGCCCGGCTGAGGCGGTTCGTCCGGATGGCAGGCGCGTGGCGTAGCGCAGCCGCATCGTTCCGCTGTCGGGATCTACAGAAAGCGCGACGGGCGTGCCGGCGACCGCCTGCGGATAGGTGCGCGCATAGGCGCGCAGGATAGCGCCGCGATTGCCGTTGTCCCGATCGGGCAGGCTCGGATCGACAAGCGCCTCAAAGGCGCCGCGAGGCCAGGCCAGCCATGAAATGAGGCGCGCGTCAAAATCGGCCGCCTGACCCGCTATCGCCACGGGATCATTGTCGAAACCCCACTCGGTATTGAGCAGCGCGGCTTCGCTCTCGCGAGCGTGGGCGAGCGCGCCGTCATTCACTTTGTCGCGCGTAGGCTTGACCGGCCCGTAATTGTGGTAGGAGAGCCCCCGCGATCCCGGCGGCGCAAAGATCGGCGTATGAAACGGCGTGCCGAGCGCGCCCTGCAGCATAAACGGTTCGACGAAGATCAGCATGCCGGGCGCCGCGTCGGCAATCGCGCGGCTGGCTTTCTTGTAGAACGGGGCGAGCAGCCGCGGCTCAAGATCCGGGCATTTCGCTGCCAGCGCCGGATCGGGCTGGGGACAGAGCGAGCCCGTAGCCGGTTCGTTCATCACATCGATCCCGATCACCGCGGGCTCGCTGCGAAAGCGGGTGGCAACTGCCGCGAGCGCCGCAACATAAAGGTCCTGAACGCCTTTGCTTGTGCCCGGTACCGCATGGTTGGCCCAGAAGTTGTCGAACGCATGCTGGACCGCTGGATCCTGGAAATAGCCCATCGGGAAATCGATGCCCGGCATCCGATTATGGCCGTCGGTAAACACCGCCCAGCCCGGCATGCCGCGCACACCGACGACCGCGCTGTATTCATCCTGGTGAAAATCGAGCAGCGTGCGGATACCGTATGTGGACGGCCCCCTCCTTGCAAGAACATTTAGGCAGTATTGATCTGATCGCTTGCTTTCGTATGTCCGGCCTGTTGGTGCGCTCGCACATGAACGCTGGCCAAGATGGTTTCCGCTA
>Ga0116227_10013859_pt1 | contig 12516 bp, 10 predicted proteins | sample S1TSphgellanicum_FD_89693 | JGI IMG/M metagenome (GOLD analysis project Ga0116227, IMG submission 89693) | Host-associated microbial communities from peat moss isolated from Minnesota, USA - S1T2_Fb - Sphagnum magellanicum MG | ecosystem: Host-associated > Plants > Peat moss > Unclassified... | reverse complement strand
CGCCGAGGCGAACCGGATATTGCCCTCCGTGTGCTGCACGATCTGATGGATGTGGCCGTTCAGCACGGTGACGGCGTCGAAGCGCCGCAGGGCCGCCAAGACGCGCGCGCCGTCCTCCGTCGTCCAGCCCCACTGCGGGTAGAGCGCGTACAGCGGAACGTGCGCGAACACGACGATCGGAGTCGAGCGCTTCTGGGCCGCCAAATCCCGTTCGACGAAATCGAGTTGCTCGGCCCCGAGCTTTCCGTCGATCTCGAAATTGAAGACGTTGACCAATGCGACGAAATGCACGCCGCCTCGATCGAACGAGAACCAGCCCTGCGGCGCGCCGGCGCGCTGGAACGCGGCGAAGAAGCCATCGGGCGAACCGATGACGTCGTGTTCTCCCGGGAGCACGATCAGCGGGGCTTTCAGCGTGCCGAGCATCTGCTTCGCCGTGTCGAACTGGGCGGGCTTGGAAAGGTGGGTCACGTCGCCCGTGTGCACGACGAACGCCGGTTGCGCGGGCAGCGCGTTGATCGCGTCGATCGTCTTCTGCAGCGTGCCCGTCACGTCGGGATTCTCGGGCCGAGCGAATCCGATATGGCTATCGCTGATCTGCACGAACGAAAGCCCGCCTTCGGCCGCCTGCGCGTCGCTCGCGCTGAAGACCCCGGTTGCGGAGAGCGACCACGCGATGCCGGTCCCGGTCCACGCGACATGCTGGAGGAAATCCTCGCGTTTCATGCGGATGCCTCAGTTCGCCGGTGCGGCCGCAGGCAGGACGACGATCGTCGCCTTCATGTAGGGGTGCAGTTCGCAGAAATACCGATACGTGCCGGCCTTGGCGAACGCGTGCCGCCACGAGCCCGCGCCGTCGAGCCCTTCGGAATCGAAGCTCTTATCGGTCGCCGTCACCGTGTGTGCCTCGTCGTCATCGTTGAGGAAGGTCACGGTGTCGCCCGCGTGCACGGTCAGCGGCGTCGGGGCGAACTTGAAGTCTTTGATGTGGACGATGGCGTTCGTGCCGGAGGCGGGCGCCGCCCCATTCGCGCCGGAGGCGGGGACCGCGGCACTCGCGCCGGTAGTCAGGGTGAGGGCCAGCAGCGCGGGCCGCAGGCCGATCTGTCGTGCGTTCATGCCTCTCATATGCCGCCCGCGTTTCAAACGGATGAGTGGCTCGGACTCATCCAAACGCGGCTCGGCGGCATAATCAAGGTGTGAACCAGCCGGCGCCGTATGCGGCTCGCGAAGTGGACCCGCTCGTAGAGGACTTCGCCGCCCGCCGGCCGGCCGGTCTCGAGACGGCTTATGGCCTCTGGTCGCGGCTCTTCGTCAGCATCGCGCACCACGCGCTCGGCGACCGCGCGCGCGCCGAGGACTGCGTTCACGATGCGTTACTGCGCGTCTGGCGCGCGCCGAATCGATTCGAAGGGAACCGCGCGATGTTGAAGGCGTATCTGGCCGCGAGCGTGCGCAACGAAGCGCTCGCGATCTTGCGCAGCCAGGGCCGGCGCGACGCCCGCGAACTGCGGGCCGCGCGGCTCGTGCCCGAAACGAGCGTCGATCCGCCGGTGGTCGATCCGGTCGAAGCCGAACGCCTGCGTGCCGCACTCGCGCGCCTCCCCGAAGAGCAGCGCATCGCGCTCGAACTCGCGTACTACGGAAACAAGACGCACGTGCAAATTTCGGAACAGCTGGGCGCGCCGCTCGGCACGGTAAAGAGCCGCATCGCGATGGCGATCCGCAAACTGCACGCCGAACTCGCGGTATCCGGTGAGGCTCGCGCATGAGCGAACATCTCGGCGACGACGCGGAGCTCTATCCGCTCGGCCTGCTCGACGACGACGTGGCGCGCGAGGTCGAACGTCACATCGCGGGTTGCGAACTCTGCGCCGAACGCGTGTCCGCGGGACGAACCGTCGCCGCGTCGCTCGCGTCGGCGCTCCCGGCGGTGGAACCGTCGACCGCGCTGCACGTCCGTCTACGCGAAGCCGTGCGTCCGGGGACGCGCGCGGCGAGGCCGCCCGCGAGTTGGAACGCGTGGGGTTTCGCCCTGGCCGCGGTTTTCGCGCTTGCCTTTCTCGCGCTCGGCTGGAAAGCGCTCGCGTTGCGCGGGCAACTGGCCGCCGACGATCTCGCTCTCGTGACCGTCGTCCACAGCCATTTCAATCACGTTTCGATGACGCCGCAATCCGCCAACCCAGTGGCGGCGAAGATCCTCTACGCACGCGACGGTTCGTGGCTGTACGTCATCGCCGATAAACCCGGAGGGACGCTGCGTGCCCTCGCGCACACCGCCGAGGGGCCGGTCGACCTCGGCGTGCTCGCAACCTCGGGGCGGACGGCGGGCCTGCTCGTTCGGCCCGCGGCGCGGGTTGAATCTCTCGTGCTGGAGCGGGCGGGAATAACGGTCGCGTCAGCCACGCTCGTCTACGGAGCAGCAACGACCAGCGTCCCGAATCGCAAATGAGGCGACCGTCGCTCGCCTCTTCGCTCTCTCTGCGTGTCGCGCCGCTTCAGAGTCGGGACGCTAAAACAGCTGGCCTTGAACCTCATAGGTGATGCGGCCGCCTTGGCTCCCCGATGCGACGTTGAAGCGGAAACCCCGGTATTGCAGGCCGACGCCCGAGTCCGCGCGCCATTGAAAGGTCGCCGGGGCGAACGGTTGATTTCCGCCGCGAATGCGGCTCGAAGCCGTTTCGGTAAAGAGAATGACCTTGAAAGGACCGGGGCGCGCGTCGGCGATGCGGAATTCGGTTTGGAAGAGGTTGGTGTCCGTACCGCAGGTGGCCTTCGCGTAGCCGAACGTGTAGGCGCACAAGAGAGAGCTCGTCGGCAGCGCGCCGCCCGTGCGACTGGCGGCTCCGTGAAACACCAGCGTCGACGAACCGACCCGGTTGTACTGCGCGACGTCAGCGAAGATCGAACGATACTCGCTGTCGGCGCCGAGTCCGCCGACGCTATCGAAGCCCTCGACGCGATACTGCACGTAGCAGTTCGGCGGATACCAGCGCGTCGGTGCGACGGGGCACGTATGCGAGAGTCCCGCTTCGAGCGTCGTGGTGCGGACGGCATTATCGTACGTGTCGATCAGCGACGGCGCCACGATGTTCGTGGACTTCTGGCTCGACGCGCGCGACGTGCGAAACCCGAACTCGATTTGGTTGCCGTCGGTTCCACGCACGAGGTAGAGTGCCTCGTCGCCTTCGATCCAGCTGTAGACGTCTTCCGTGAAGGGCTGGCTCTCGCGGAAGACGCCGCGCGCACCGTAGGTGTTGACGATGAGATCGCCTTCGCGGCCGGTCGCCGGGTTCACCCACAAGGGCTGGGTGTAGATGACGCGCGCGAGTTGGGCTCGCAACGCGACTTGGGTGACGAGCGACAGGTTCGCGCCGGTCTTGTCGAGCGGCGGCGACGTCAGCACCGTGCCGAAGCCTTCGATCGGGATCGATAGCGGTTGGTCGCCGTAGAACGGATGATCCGTTGGTTCGAAGTCCGGACCCAGGACGATCCAGTGTAAGGAAACCTCGCCCGCTTCGGTGCCGTGCCGGATTTCCAGGCGCGTGCGAAAACCTGCGAGCCTCGAGAGATTCGTATAGTCCCGAAGGACCGCGCTTTGCGTTAGGACGTCGCCCTTGTGTAGCACGAGATAGCGCGTCGCGAGCTGCGGGTTCGTGGTGCCGTAGGCCTCCACCGAGACGTCTTCGATTCTTGCACCCTCGTCGGCGCTCGCCACCTGCGGTGGCGGCTCCGGCGCGGCGCTGGCGGGATGCCGGCCGCTCGCGCAACCGATAATTAACGCGCCGGCGAGTGCGACGACGAATCTGTTCACGTTTACAATACGCCTGAAAAAATCGAGGGGTTTCAAGGTTGCCGGGCGACGCCCGGAGCTACGGGCCGCTCGGCGTCGCACGCGAGGAGTCACCGCGGAACGGCACGCCACCAAGGCGGCAAACAAACGCCGAAGCAGTTGACTCACTTGGATCCCTTCCGAGGCGTTCGTACGCTTCTCCGCTCGCAACGCACGTGGCAAATTCGCCAAACCTCACGATAGCACCGCCGGCCCGTTCGCAACATCGTTAAAAACACGGATCACGAATAAGCTCGACTTCTCGATTTACGGTAACCGTCCGAGCGGTTGGGACGCGCATCCATCAGAGGTCGACGACGCGGAGCGGGTTGACCGGGCGATAGCGCAGGTCGCAGATCGAGGCGTTCACGTAGGTGATGCCGTCGCGCGCTTCGAGGCCGGCGGCTTCGTGGATGTGGCCGAAGGCGTGCACCTTGGGCCGCACGGCCGCCACGCGTTCCAGCAAGTCCGCGCAACCGGCGTGTTCCCCGCGTGAGGTCCGATCGAGGATGCCCATCGGCGGTCCGTGGGTAACGAGCACGTCCGTGCCTTCCGGAATCAACGCCCATTTAGCCGCGAGTTCGGGTCCGCGCTGCAGGTTGAACGCCCAATCGAAGAACCACGGCTGCCAGGGCGAGCCCCAGAACCGGACGCCGTCGATTTCGACCGCACCGTCTTGCACGTACACGAGTCCGTTGCGCTCGGCGTCGAGCGCGGCCAGCGCGGCCGCCGGATCGTCCTCGAACGAGCGATCGTGGTTGCCGGCGATCACGATCTTGTGCGCGTGCGGCAGCGCCCCGGCCCAACGGCCGAACTCCGCGACGTGCTCGGCCTCGCCGAGCATCGTGAAATCGCCGCAGTGCACGAAAACGTCGCCCGCGGGAACGACGAGCCCGGCATGTCGCGAATGGGTGTCGGACGCGAACACGATGCGCACGGCCCCTATCCTAGCACGAGCCGCACACGAAGACCTCGCCCCGGCGAGGAGTATTCGCAAGTCGCGTTAATCTGTCGATTCCCTACAAAACCTTTATCGAGGTCTTGGTGTTGCGCCGTTCCCTTCTGCTACCGGCACTCGCGGCGACGGCCTCGCTAATGGCAGCGTTCGCACCGCTGCGCGCGCAGACCGGGGAGCCTCCGGTCCCCGCTTCCAGCGCCTCACCGACGATACCGGCGCCTTCGCCCACGCCCGCGGCGCCTTCGCCCACGCCCGCGGCGCCTTCGCCCACGCCCGCGGCGCCCGCCACTCGCGTAACCGCCGCGCCGGCCGCATCGCCGCCGACGTCTGCGCCCGCGGCATCTCCTTCACCCGCGCCCACGCCTGCACGCTCGGCCTCGCCCGCGCCCTCAGCCTCGCCGACGCCTCCGTACAATCGGCTGGGCTGGCGTTCGGTGGGGCCCGCGATCTCGGGCGGCCGCGTGGCGGCGGTCGTGGGTTCCGCCCGCAATCCGCTGCTGTACTACGTGGGCGCGGCAGGCGGAGGCGTGTGGAAGACGCATAACGGCGGCGCCACGTGGCAACCGGTTTTCGACAAGCAAGGCGTCTCGTCGATCGGGGCCATCGCGCTCGATCCAACGAACGACGACGTCGTCTGGGTCGGTACGGGCGAGACCAATCCGCGCAACGACGTCAGCTATGGTTCCGGACTGTACAAGTCGACCGACGGCGGCAAGAGTTGGAACGCGGTCGGCCTGGAAAAGACGCTGCAGATCTCCTCGATCGTTATCGATCCCGCGAACCCGAGTCACGTGGTCGTGGGTGCGATGGGCGACTTCTTCGCCGACAGCCCGGACCGCGGCGTCTACGTGACCGACGACGGCGGCAAGACGTGGCGCAACACGCTCTACCTGGGGCCGCAGAGCGGCGTTTCCGATCTCGCCGCCGATCCGAAGGACGCGAATATCCTCTACGCCGGCATGTGGCAGTTCCGCCGGCTGCCGTGGACCTTCACCAGCGGCGGCCCGGACGACGGCCTCTACAAATCGACCGACGGCGGCGCGACCTGGACGCGCTTGACCGGCCACGGACTGCCCGCCGGCATCACCGGGCGCATCGGCGTGGCGGTCGCGCCGAGCGATCCCGCGCGCGTGTACGCGCTCATCGAGTCGCCGGAGGGCATCCTGTGGCGTTCCGACGACGCCGGCGCGACTTGGACGCTCGCGTCCAAGAACACGCTGGTCGATCAACGGCCCTTCTACTTCACGCACCTCGCGATCGATCCCAAGGACGAGAACCACGTCTACGGCGTTTCCGAAATGCTTTCCGAGAGCAAAGACGGCGGCAAGAAGTTCAAGGAAATCGCGCACGAAGTCCACGTCGACTATCACGCGATCTGGATCGCGCCGAACGATCCGAACCGCATCATCGTCGGTGAAGACGGCGGCTACGCGCTGACGCTCGACGGCGAGCACTGGTCCGACAACGAGAACCTGCCGATCGGGCAGATCTATCACATCGGCTACGACGACGAAACCCCGTACCGGCTATGCGAATCGCTGCAGGACAACAACGCGTTCTGCGGCCCCTCGAACGCGCTCAATTCCGACGGCAATCCAAACCGCGCGTGGGAGCGCGTGGTCGGTGGCGACGGCATGTGGGCTTGGCCCGATCCGACCGATTCCAATTCCGTGTGGACCGATCTGCAAGACGGCAACGTCAGCATCTACGATCGCACCTCGCGCCGCAACACGTTCGTCCAGCCGTGGCTCGGCACGTCGCTCGAATCCTTCGATATCTCGAAGGCGAAATATCGCTTTAATTGGGATTCCCCGATCGCCTTCGCGCCGTGGGATCTGCACACGGTCTGGTACGGCGGCGACGTCGTCTTCCAGACGCGCGACCGAGGCAAGACCTGGCGCGCGATCAGTCCGGATCTGACGCGCAACGATAAAGCGCACCAGCAGCCCTCGGGCGGCCCACTGGCGCTCGACGTCTCCGGTGCGGAATATACCGACACGATCCTGGACATCGAGGGATCGCCGCGCAAGCAGGGCGAGATCTGGGTCGGTACCGACGACGGTTACGTGCAATTGACCCGCGACGGCGGCGCGCACTGGCGCAACGTCACGCCGATCGGAATCGGGCCGTACGGACGCTTCGAGATGGTCGCGCCCTCGCCCGCGCGCGACGGAACGACCTACGCGGTCTACGACCGCCACTTCCTCGGCGATCGCGCCCCATACGTCTTCGTTACCCACGATTACGGCGCGACCTGGAAGTCGATCGCGACCGGTCTCCCGGCACTACAGCCCGCACGCTCGATCCGGCCCGACTCGCACGATCCGAATCTGGTCTTCGTGGGCACCGAGAACGGCATCTTCGCTTCGTACGACGGCGGCGCGGACTGGCAGCCGTTCAACCTCAATATGCCGCCGGCAGCGGTGTACGACATCCGAATTCAACCGCGCTTCGACGACCTGCTGGTCGCGACGCACGGCCGTTCGATCTTCATCTTCGACGACCTGACGCCGGTCCGCGGATTACCGGCGGCGAAGGCGGCCGGCGCGTTTCTCTTCAAGCCGCAAACCGCCTACGCGTTCGGCACGCACTCCGACGAGGAGGACGCGTACACGACCTACTTCGGCAAGAATCCGCCGGGCGGCGCGGCGATCACGTTCTATCAAGCCAAGCCGGGCCCGCGGCCGCCCGAACTCCGGATCTACGATGCGGCGCACCGGCTCGTCCGCTCGATCTCGGGCGACCGCTGCGCCGGCGGTAAGCCGCAACCGCTCGTGACCAACGACGCCGGACTCAACCGGATCGTCTGGGACTTGCGCGAAGACGGACCCACGCGCTGGAACGGTGCCGCGCGCGAGAGCTTCAAGGGCCCCCGCACGGGACCGTCCGTCGTTCCGGGGACGTACTCGGTCGAGTTGACGCTCGCGGGGCGCACGTTCCGCCAACCGATCGACGTGCGGCCGGACCCGCGGGTCAGCCTGACCGCCGCCGACTACGCGGCCGCCCATGCGTTCGTCGTCGCGCAAACGCGTCGCTTTTCGACGGTCGACGCGGCGCTCAACCGGCTCGACACGCTCGAACGCGATGCCCGCAAACGAGGGCTGACGGCGCTGGCCGACCGCGCGCACGACTTGCGCGGAAGCCTGACGGCCGACTATCACAACGACGAAGATTCGATCCAGCGCCCGGGCAAAGTCCGCGAGGACCTCGAGTCGCTGATCGGCTTCCGCGCCGGCAGCAACCCGCCTTCGGCGGCCACCCTCGATCTCGCCGCGCGGATCGACGCGGAGTACGCCGCGGCGATGCGCGACGTGGCCGCGTTCTTCGCAAAAGACGTCAGCGCCGCGGACGCCAAACTCCGCGCCGCCGGCACCCCGCCGCTCACGGAATTGGAGCCCGACCCGCCCTTGGATTGCGACACCGCGGAGGACTGACCACTTCGGAGTCTCGTCGAACGGTTAGTGTCCTTTGCTCATCTCCATTAGTTCGTTTTGCGCGCAGAACAGCGTTTCGCCCTCGGCCGGCGTGCGGCGGATGTAGGTGCCGCTCGAGCGCAACCAGCGCGTCTTGCAGTTATCGCGTTCCATCGATTCCAAGATGCCTTCGCAGATGTAGTCGGCGATGGCGGGATCGAGCACGGGCAAGACGGTCTCGACGCGGCGGTCGAGGTTCCGGCCCATCCAATCGGCGCTGCCCATGAAAACTTGGCGCCGGCCCGCATTCGTGAAGCAAAAAATGCGGGAATGCTCGAGAAAGCGCCCGACGATGCTGCGCACGCGAATCGTGTCGCTGACCCCGGGAATCCCCGGCCGCAACTCGCACATGCCGCGCACGAAGAGTTCGATCGGAACGCCGGCCTGCGAGGCCCGGTATAGCGCCTGGACGATTCGCGCGTCGCTGATCGCGTTGAGTTTGGCGACGATGCCCGACGGCCGGCCCGCGCGCGCGTGCTCGGCCTCCCGATCGATCAGTTCGGTGAAACCGCTGCGCAACGTCGTGGGCGCCACCAGCAGTTTTCGGTACTTCGTCGTTTTCGAAAAACCGGTCAGGCGGTTGAAGAGGTGCGTCACGTCGGCACCCAGTTCCGGCCGGCAGGTGAAGAGCGAAAGGTCCGTATAGATTTTCGCCGTCTTGTCGTTGTAGTTTCCCGTGCCGAAGTGGACGTAGCGGCGGATGCCGTCGGGCTCGTCGCGCACGACCAGGATCACCTTGGCGTGCACCTTCATGCCGGGGAATCCGTAGACGACGTGCGCGCCCACGCGCTCCAGGTTACGCGCCCAGTGGATGTTGTTCTCTTCGTCGAAGCGCGCTTTGAGCTCGATCAGGGCCGCGACTTGCTTGCCGTTTTCGGCGGCCTCGACCAGCGCGTTGACGATCGGCGAATCGCCGGAGGTCCGGTAGAGCGTCTGCTTGATGGCCAACACGTGCGGATCGGTCGCGGCCTGTTTGACGAACTGCACGACGGGATCGAACGATTCGTACGGGTGATGCAGCAGCAGATCGCCTTCGCGGATGGCCGCGAAGATGTCGGTCTCGCCGACCAAACGCTTGGGAATCGACGGCGTGAAGGGCGGATCGTGCAATTCCGGTCGATCGAGATTGACGATCGTCCAGAGGTCGTTGGTCCCGAGCATGCCGTCGATCGCGTAGAGGTCGACCTCGCCGAGCGATAGCGCCTCGAGCAACATGTCGGAGAGATGCTTCGGCATCGAAGCTTCGACTTCCAAGCGCACGGGCTCGCCGAAGCGCCGCCGCCGCAGCTCCGATTCGATCGCCCGCAACAGGTCGTCCGCCTCGTCTTCCTGGAGGTCGAGGTCGGCGTCGCGCGTGACGCGGAAACCGTACGACGCGCGAATCTCCATGCCGGGGAAAAGCGCGTCCAGATTATGCGCGATCACTTCTTCGAGCGTCACGTAGCGCCGGTTGCCGTCCGGCGCGTCGATCGGGACCAGCCGCGGCAGACTCTGCGGCACCTTGACCCGCGCGAAATGCATCTGTAAACCGTCGTCGGTCGACTCGTACATCTCGACCGCGAGCGAGAGCGACAGGTTCGAAATATACGGAAACGGATGGCCCTGATCCACGGCCAGCGGCGTGAGCACCGGAAAGACGCGCTCGTCGAAGAGTTTGGTCAAGGCCGCCCGCTGCGCTTCGTCGAGGTCGGCGTAACGGCGGATCTCGATGCCTTCGCGCGCCAGGGCCGGCAGCAGATCCTCGTGGAGCAGCTCGCTGACGCGACGGAGCGAGATCCGCAACCGCTGCGAGATGGCCGCGATCTGTTCGGCCGGCAGCCGGCCGTCGTTCGAGCGCTTGTGCACCTCCGCCGCGATCTGCTGCTTGAGCGCGGCCACCCGGATCATGAAGTATTCGTCGAGGTTCGTGCTGTAGATCGCGATGAACTTGAGGCGTTCCAGCAACGGATTGCGAACGTCGATCGCTTCTTCGAGCACCCGGTCGTTGAACTCGAGCCACGACAATTCGCGGCTGTAATACAGCGAGGGATCGTCGAGGGGCACGGTCGTAGTCGCGCCTTCGGCGACTAGGCTCGCCGCCGACAAAGGCTCTTCAGGAACGATCATAAGCGACCTTTGGTTCGTCGCCCGCCCCCGAATCTCCAGGTACCCCGCCAAAATGAGAGAGGACGCCCATGCGCAGGCAGCGTCGCCGGCCGTATCCGTGGACTTAGCGATCCACATTCGCGATCATTTGGCGCTCTCGGCGGCGGCGCTGGCGCTTGCCCTGCTCGTCGGGTTGCCCCTGGGCGTGCTCGTATCGAGTTCGGCCCGCCTGCGGCCCGTGACGCTGGGCGCGATTTACGTGGGCCGGGTCGTGCCGAGCTTGGCGGTGCTGGCCATCATGCTGCCGCTGGTCGGCGTCGGGTTCACACCCGCCCTGATCGCCCTGGCCTTGCTGGCCATTCCGCCGATCGCGCTCAACACCGACCTCGGCTTGCGAGGCGTGCCGGACGCCGTTCGCGAGGCCGCGCGCGGGCTCGGCATGAACCGGAGCCAGATCCGGGCCCGCGTCGAGTGGCCGCTCGCGCTGCCGATCGTGTTTTCCGGCATCCGCACCGCGGCCGTCGAGGTGATCGCGAGCGCCACCCTCGCTGCCTTCATCGGCGGGGGCGGACTCGGCGAATACATCATCAACGGCTTGGCCGAGAACGATAACTCCCAACTGCTCGAAGGCGCCGTCTCCGTGGGCGTTCTGGCGTTGCTGACCCAGTGGCTGCTCGGAGGCGTCGAGCGGCGGCTCGGGAACCGGCGCGCATGATCGTCTCGCGAAAAACCGCCCTGGCCGCCGCCGCGGCCGTCGCCTCGAGCGCCGCGCTGACCGCCTGCGGCGGCACCGGCGGCGGACCGGTGGTCGCGGTCGGGTCCAAAGATTTCACCGAGGAGCTGATCCTCGGCGAGATGTACTGCCAGATCTTGGCCCACAACGGCTTCGCGGTGCTCCAAAAACTGGATCTAGGCGGGACGCAAGTCGCGATGGAGGCCCTGGTGCGCGGCGATATCGACCTCTACCCGGAATACACCGGAACCGCGCTGATCACCGAACTCAAGGAAAAGCCGGGCAAAGACGCGGCGGCGAACTACGCTGCCGTCAAATCGGCATATCGTTCGCGCTACGGCTTGACGTGGCTGAAGCCCGCGCCGTTCAACGACACGCAGGCGCTCGCAACGACGCAAGCGATCTCCGAGCGATATCACATAACGACGCTCAGCGAACTCGCCGCGGCGGCGCCGCAACTGCGGCTCGGCGCGATCCCCGAGTTCACCAAACGCGAGGACGGCCTGCCGGGCTTACAAAAGGCCTACGGCGGTTTCCGTTTCAAAGACGTCAAGCTCTTCGACATCGGTCTCAAGTACAAAGCGCTCGAGTCCGGAGCGGTCGACGTGGTCGTCGCCTTCGGCACCGACGGCCGGCTCGACGTCGACCACTTGCTGGTCTTCAGCGACGACAAGCACTTCTGGCCCGACTACGAAGTCGCGCCCGTCGTGCGCGACGCGACGCTCGCGAAATATCCCGCCATCGCGACGCAGCTCGACGCGCTCGCGCCGCTCTTGACCGACGCCGTGATGCGCGGCCTCAACGCCCAGGTCGACGGCGATAAGCAGGATCCGGCCGACGTTGCCCGCGCGTTCCTGAAGGCCCACGGTCTCGCGTGAGCGGCGCGCCCGTGCGCATCCGCAACGTCGTCGTGGCCTACCCGGGCGCGGACCGGCGCGCGGTCGACGACGTCTCGCTCGACGTGGCCGGCGGCGAACTGATCGTGATGCTCGGGCCCTCGGGTTGCGGGAAGAGCACGCTGCTGCGGACGATCAATCGCCTCGTCGTGCCCGATTCGGGCAGCGTCGAAGTCGACGGCAAGGACGTCCGCGCGGAGACGCCCGAAGCGCTGCGGCGCGGGATCGGCTACGTGATTCAGGCCGTCGGACTCTTTCCGCACATGACGGTCGGCAAGAACATCGGCATCGTGCCCGAACTGCTGGGCTGGGACCGGCCGCGCATTGACGCGCGCGTCGACGAATTATTGGAACTCGTGCAACTCGAACCCGCGCGCTATCGGGGACGGGTTCCACGCGAACTCTCGGGCGGCGAACAGCAGCGGGTCGGCGTTGCGCGAGCGCTGGCCGCCGAACCGCGCGTGCTGCTGATGGACGAACCGTTCGGCGCGGTCGACGCGATCGTGCGCGCCGCGTTGCAAGCCGAGACGCTGCGCATT
>Ga0116227_10013858_pt1 | contig 12517 bp, 5 predicted proteins | sample S1TSphgellanicum_FD_89693 | JGI IMG/M metagenome (GOLD analysis project Ga0116227, IMG submission 89693) | Host-associated microbial communities from peat moss isolated from Minnesota, USA - S1T2_Fb - Sphagnum magellanicum MG | ecosystem: Host-associated > Plants > Peat moss > Unclassified... | reverse complement strand
GGACCAAAAAACGGGTTTAAGCCTCAACCCCCGAAGGAAGCCCCCCCCGGGGGCTAAAATTTGACGGACCGAAACAAAAAAACCAAAGTGGAGGGAGAGAGGGTTTTTTTTTTTTTTTTTTTTTGGGCTTATTTTTGGGCCACAGTGAACCAGCACCCACCAGGGCACTGTGAAGGATGGATGATAAGTGGTCAGGAAACAGTTTTCTGTTGGGTTCCAGTTTCCTAGTTAACCATGGTGGTTAGTTCAGTTGATTTTTTAAACTACCTATTTACTAATAACCCACAAGCAGGTTGTTGGTAAGTAGGTGATAAAAACAACCCTTACCTATGTATAAACCATTTACTTACCTAGTAGTTTACCTATTTTCCTACCTATCTACCTATATATGAGACCTATTTCCTACAAAATTGGTTACTGAGGGCAAACCAAATGTTAACTCAGTTGAGATTCGTCCATAACTGAGTAATAACAGGCATCCAGTGGATGGTGCACTGGTGGGTGCTCTGGTTCACTATGGCCTTATTTTTGCACACTTCTTTGCCTGCCATGCAACAAATTGGGCATCCACAACAAATATTTTATTTGTTGACAACCATGCATCTAAAAGACATGAAGACTGAATAATCTTGAACCCATCCAAAGAATGAAGACATCAATGTGGCCCCTTCAAAAGACATATGAAAAAATAAAGTAACCTGTCATTGCTTCCATGTTTTTCTTAAGGTGAAAACATGTCGATCTCAAAAACAACAATTTGAGTACAATAGAGATCAATCTGGGGGTGTGTCCATTCCCATATGCATATTTTAGCATTGAACATATGAGGACATTGGGAGAGCTGCCCAGGATTTGAAGAATAAATTTATGTGGCCAAATATGAATAGGAAAGGATAAAAAGTTCCAACAAAAAGAAGTTGTGCCATTGCACAAAAATAATTTGAGCAGATATTACAGTCATCCATGTCACCATGCCTTTGGGCCTTAGTTTGAGCCTCTAAACTCAGTTTCATCCCTAATCTGACTGAGTGCTTATCCATCAAATCAGTGAAATTGGATGTCTTTTCATGAAACTGGGTATCAGTTCCCTTATACACTGGGGGTACTTATAGGGTACCAGTTCAGAACATTTGCAGGATCTTATTATTACAAGGCCGGATTAAATAAGCAGCACTAAAGGCGCCAGGAAAATCTGAAACGGAGGACATTATATCACAACGGGTCCCTAGTGCAGACAAACTTCTTTTTTCCTTGACTGCTCAATTGCCCTACCAAGATGTCTCTGGTTGTCACACATTAGAGATATCTGTAAAGTCACCCTGTCTTTGGACCTCCTTTCACCCACGAACCCCTCTTTTAGTAATATTTGTAAAGTAAGGAAACTTTATTAAATCTCAGTATGAAATGCTGAAGTCAGTAAAAAATGCGTAATCTCAGCATTTAATGCACAAGGTTTGAGAGGCATTATAGTAGCTGTACAGGTAGGAGCGGTGAAAATCTATGTAAGGTAGAATAGCCCATGAGTGATTGCGGAAGTGCTCAGGGCAGGCTGGATCCAAGTGGACTCCTTTGTTTGTGGTGTCCCAACAAAACTTGAACCCCTCCTATTGATGCATTTGATGTATTAAAAATTGTCAAAAACGGATTAGAATTGAGAAAGTTATGGGCCCCCAAAGTAGAGGGGGTTAAGAACTCAAAAAAAACAAATCATCAAATTCTTTGTATATTGCTTTGTTGCTATTAGAGTGCCAAGATGATTTGTAGAACTGAAGGTGACAATCCTATAGCACTTTAAATTGTTTAAAATGAATAAGAAATGAGAAAGTTATAAGTTTTGAAAGTAGGAGAGGTCCAAATAGAAAAAAAAAATTAAAAAACATGTTTTGTGAGTTGGAAAGCTTATTTTTCTTCTTCCTATTTTTTCATTACTCCTTTTCATTTGCGCTTCAAAGATGATTTCTAAAGCTTGAGTCAGCGCTCCCATAACATTTTAAATCACTCAAAAGGAAGCTCAGATGATGAAGATCTCAAGAAGCGATTGATGATAGGGTAGAGATCAGTGATGGGCAGTTCTACCCTAGCAGCGGTGGAGCCGCCGAGGAAAAAGAAAGACAAGGTGAAACTCAGGAACCATCAAAATTGATGGTTTTCTGAGTTTCACCCCCCCTTGAATGCTAACGTACTTTTTTGCAGGGTTTTTTTTTAATCTCACCCTGTGTATGACCAAACTCAGGGTACTGGTGCTGTCTTTTCCTGAGTTTACGGATATCTTTATTTTGTGTCTTATTATACACCCCTTGCGCATGTAATCGACAGTAGGAGGCACATTACATACCCTCCTAGTGGTGTGCATAATAGGAACCACAAATCTGTGTCTACGCATCATTACGGATTGAGTCAAGGGTAGAGAAGAAAAAAATGAAAGGACCCAATTGCTGATTTAACTTCCTCCAGCCAAAACTGGGGTGAAACTCCAGTGAGGACCAATTTAGGTCAGAAAACTAGGTAGCTTAGTACCCTGTTTAGAATTGGCTGCAAGATGCCAACTACCTTCTACCCACTCTCAATAGGCTGGCTGGATTCCAAGACCTAACTTGCAAGCTGCTACCTCAAATGTACCCAAAAACACAACCCAACAAATCAAACCAATTCAAACTCATCCCTTGTCACTGAAAAGCCTTTGCATTGAAGGTACTTGCCAAAATGAGGGCAGCAGAGTTTAAGATTACCTAGTCTTTCTCCAAGGCCTCTTGCAACCCCACATGGAACCCCACATGTTGGATAACTGGGCCACCTAAATCTTAGATTTTTATGATATGTAACCCTACACTAATTGTGTCCCATTGCCTATGCCAATCTTGGTGTGCACCATTCTCCTTTGAATTTGGATCGTTATGGTGTGGACATATGATGTTACAACTTACAACATGCACGCCACCATTAAACACACAATATATATTCATTTACTGTAGTTGTCACAACAAAGTTTAAGACAATCAGCAAAGGTTAATCTTGTTCAAAATGTCAAATTACTTGCATCTTGTTTAAATAATAAATGTGTTGCACAAAATTGTGGGAACCACAAATTAACACATTTATACACAAAAAATTCATGTTTTTTTGTGTGTTTATGTGAGGTAAGTTTACATAGGTACCTGTAACTCCTTCTCCCCTACACACCTACTGTTATCTAGACCTGGATATAATGACATGGATGACCTAGATAACCTAGATATGCAAATTAGTCATCCATGATTGTATAGATTGCCCTTGAAATCATTTCCACTTTCATTAATTTTAGAGTATGATATTCAATTTTTCACCTATTAAAATATTAATATTTATAGCACCCATTATGTCCTTTTCAATGTTCTTCAATATCTTTCTTACCATGTGTTCCCCAATGACTTTTGGTTTAAAAATATATAAAATATTTTCAACCTTAGTGTTTGCAATGTCCCCTATGTATTTATTGGTGTTCTCTAACATTGCATCCAATGCCAATGAACCTTCAATGTTTTCTTATTGCTCAAAAAATAAAGAAAAGAAAATTTTCATGTTCAACTTAACATTCCTATAGTGTTTGCAGTGTGTCTTTTTGACACCCCTTGCTACCATTTTGTCATTTTTTGTCAACATTCTTGTTTTATTTGTTTGGGAATCTCTTGTCACCTTTGGTGTTGTTTGGGTGTGTTTTTGCTACAAATTAAGCTTAGGTCATTCTTTCACCAAAATATCACACTGCTTTGAATTTTGACTAGTGATGTTTGAATTTGAGAATGTTTGCTAAGTCAACATCTCATCTTGAAATGTTGTTTTAAAATCTTGGCCTACCAACAATTATAGTAGTTTAAAGGTTCAATTTTCTTTGAAAACATGGGTCAAGTTTCACTAATTATAATTTAAAAAGGACCAAAGTTAAAGTTGGAAGTATATTTTATTGATTTGAAAAGAAAAAATAATTATAAGGGGAAACAAATGTTTATCCATTCCAAGGAGAAGGTGGTTAGAAGGGGCAAAACAAAATGTTAACCCCAAAGTCATGTCTAGAAATGATATTAAAATATTCTTAGCTACCACTTCCCACTAAATATTACAAAAACATTTAAGTTGAAATTTAATGGTTATATGTTTTCATATTTTTATTTAATCAATAAATTTTATTTAATGTACTTATTATTAAATTATTAAATTTGATTAAAATCATTATATTATTTACCTTTAAAATTTTAATTATAGCGGAATTTCATTTTGATTTATTTGTAATTTTGATTTTCAATACAAACCAAAAGCTACCATCATATTAATTTCAATGTTACCACTTGTTGGAATTATGAACATTATGAAAATTAATCAATATCAAATTCATTAAAGAATATATGTATGTAAAGTGTGGTTCAATGGTTTAAAATGTGAAAATTCAAAACATTTAAGACAATTTGCAATCATAATATGTAGGTCAAAAAAAAATATATATATTTCAATATCATCTTTCAAAACATAAATAATGTATTATTTAATTGACCATTAAGCTTAAAAGTGTAGTTGTTGAATGAAAATGCATTTGAATGTGAATCATACACTTTTGAATAATAACATTCAAAAAAAAATCTCAAAGTTTTCAAAATCTTGGTGTGATACACAATGATAGTATGTTGAAAGACATGTGATTATGGTTAACATGCAATTGATTTAATCACAAAATAAAATCTTGGAATCTTTTGTAGACTTTGAAATCAAGAACCAAACTTTGAACATGTTTCAACTACATAAAAAATTATATATATAATCAACTTTTATGATTTAAAAATTTTTACCCATCTTGATTTGCACCAAATATGCAAGCATTGGTGTATTGCCACAAACTAAATCAATTCTTTTTCTTCTATTTTTTTTTCCCTACTTTCTTTGTTTTTATTGTTTCCTTCTTGCAAAACTCTTATAACAAGGCATTCATCCTCCCTTGCATTTAATTCAATTAATGACAGACATTGAAAGAAAAATGTAATCCTTACAACATAATCATGGGATGTAAAAAACACATATGATTTAGTATATTCATAATATAATTGCTTAAAATTTTAAAAATAATTTAGCACAACAACATTTTCAACACATGCATGTAGAAGATTGAATGAATTTTGAAATTTTCATTTCAAGAATCAAATAAAATTGAAAATTCATTTTTGTTAATAAATTATATAGTTAATTTCAAAGATGCGAAGGTACTATAAAATAATATAAATATAAATATAACATCCCCATACAATAAATTATGTCATACAAGATGGATTATTTTCTTCTAATATGACATTGCATAATGGACAAGGACCACCAAATAAGTTTAAAAATATATACAAACCAATTGATTTCATTAAAATGTGCTTGTTTTATGGCAACATTTTCATCTTTTATTTTATTCAACATGTTAATAATATTTTGAAAGGTTTTCAAAAGTTGTAAGGATATTTTAGTTTCATATAATAAGATCACTAATTTTTATATTGTAAGTTTATTAGGATTTATGATGAAGCAATGACATTTGTAATGAACACAATGTTGGTCATCTACCCATGTAATTAAGGATGCTTCAAATTGAATTTTGAATTAATGAATTTTCAAAATGAACTAATGAAAATATCACAAATTTAATCAATAATGAATACATAAAAAGATCATTTTTATTCAATAGAATGTTCATACAAAGATATTTCTATATACTTATGGGAGGAAATTTTGGATTGTCAAACATGCCATTATCCCAATAAATTATTAGTAAATACTAATTTTGTCACAAGGCATGCACACAATTGTTTTAGTTGATTTATTCATATTATGTATGCAATCTTGTAACAATGATCAAATGCCATTTTGCATGCATAATTTCTTGTAAATATTCATAATCCTTATTCAATTTTGTTGAATGATTTATGAGACAACAAATGTCAAACGTAATTATTCACAAATATACTTATTTTGTCACTATTTGATCAATTTATTTTGTATTATTATATCTTTTGCTTCATCTTGGTTAAATAATTTGAAAAATATGGAGGTTTTAAATATTTAAGATTTTTTCCTCCATTTTGAAAGATAAATACCCATTTGATTTAAAACATGTTTGTAAAGGTGTAAGTGGGTTGATATGATATGGCTTGTGTTATATGATGTCATGCATAAAACTTAATCAAATGATCAAAACACATCAAAGCAAATTTTCAACCAAAAAAAATACTTAAGAAAAACAACAAGGAGAATGGTACATTTGGTCCACTAATTTTTTCAATTGTTTTTTTTCACATAATAAACACATACTAAGGTTAACATCCCTTGTTGTGTAGCATCTTAAGTGCAAACCACAATGAAGGGGAAAAAAAACATGCATGCCCAAACATAATGAAATAATGTAATTATGTGAGAGATAAGACTATGCAATAAATACATTTATATAGTTTATGATTTATGAATCAAAGAAAGAAATAAAGAAAAGATTGAGTACCATGCATAATATCAAAATGATTCTATCAATGTTGTTTGCACATGTGAAGTGCAAAAGATTTTTTTTCCATTTTCACCTTATGCATTGACATTTGTTCTTTTATTAACAATCTATTAAACAATGTTAGCATATTCACATGAAACCTAATTAGACAACACATATTCATATGTCAATGACATGACATGTTGCAATAACATTGATATAAATGAATTTTAGCCAAAGGGTAATGATGATATGATGCAATGTGTAACATGCAATAAATCTTTTTGTTTGCATCAAGATTTAAAACATTGGAAAAACAAAGGAAAACACAAATATCATTGTGGAGTAATAATTTATTTTGAATGTTTTAAAGTGGGAAACATTAATTCATTCCTATATGGATTGAAGCATGAAAAACATTGTAACATAAGTTGAATTTACATTGAATTTTTAAATTGAATTCAAATACATTCAAGGGAGTTTGAATCGAATTCCAATTCAATTTAATTTAATTCAACAATTGAAAAAAAAACAAATGGGATGCAAATTAATGGATCAAATATTCAATTGTTCTTGTGAATATGGTGTTGGAAAAAAATAATTTAAATACATAAATCTGAAAAGACACATGTTTTCATGGTTCTTCATTTAGGAATAAGCTAAACAAATTCAAGTTTGGAATTGTTCAATTTACAATGATGATAACTTATGGAACTTAAAGTAAACTTTTGTCATTTCAAGTGGGGAATAAAAATTTTGAATCACTTTTCTAAAGTGTGAAAAACTTTCGGTTTAAGATTCAATACTCAAACCATCAAATGACCAATCCTTTTATGAAGGAAAGTAATTTTGTTTGTTTGTTTGTCATGTTGAGACCTTTCAAAACATAGTGCCTCTCATTGCACTCTTGATACCATTGGAAAGCCTTTGATGAGTAGAGGTGCATTGAGTTGGTTTCATGATGTTTTGACCAACAATGAAAATCCAATTTCAATGATGAAAATAACAAGAATCTAGAATGTATGGATGATTTTTTGAAGTCTATCATATGGTAATCTCTGGACAATTCCAAAGAAAAGGTTAAAAATAATTTAATTCAATTTGAGATTGACAAAAATAATGATGAACTATTGGAAACCATATGGGAACATTAAAATAAAAAAGAAATAATTGATCATCATTGATTGTGAAACATATAGAGCCCAAGTTGAAAATAAAATAAAATTTTCACTGAAAATCTAGTTAAATAAAAAAAATTATAAAAGAATTTGGGCACATTATTGATATTGTTGAAAATCTCTTAATGAGTAGGATTTAATGAAGATGATTTTGAAAGTTTTAGACCTAAATGTGGGAGGTATGGAATTTTGAGTAATTTTCGTCATTGAAAATTCAATTAAATTTAAAAAGATGGGTTTGGAAGGAAAGGTTAGTTTGGTGACGAAGTTGCACTTGGGATAACGTCGAGTGTTACACTAGTAGGTATGATATTTGAAACTCTCCACTAAAAATAAAATTATGAAAATATTGCTCGCGCCAAATCAATCAATTCCATAAAGTAAAACGCCATTAACTACAGGGTTGGAATCTTCAAAATCAAAATTGTGAATCTCAATAGATGGCTTACATCATATGAATACACAGATCAATAAATGTTCAGTATTTTCAAGGGTTGTTCAATGGTGTATCAGTCGAGCAACAAGAACTTTGGTAATTCAATTGATTGATTCATTTTCAGATTCAACAACTTCTACAAAAGTGTTGCCAAATGATCAAGTTGTTCATATTGCAATGCATGATAAATTGCAAAAATTTTGGAAAAAAACTAACCAAACTTTCAAAACCACAAAATTGGGGAAAAAAATCCCTGATGTGCATGGCTGACTAATAAAACACCCAGTTTAATTGGTCCAGGGTGGGAAGCACACATGTACTGGGATGGATGTGGCCTTCCACATCTTACGTGTAGGGTAAGGACTAAGGACCAAGAATGGTGCCGTTCTGGGAATGAGGGCCCCATTTGCAAGGTGGAGGGACGCCATGGGACCCAAATTCCCAGAACAATCGGATTCCAGATCCTTACAAGCTGTAAAGAACTGGTAATAGTTTGCACGGCCACAATTCATTTGAGAGGAGAGGGGATACCTTAGACATGAGGTGCCATCCTCTGTCAAGGCAGAAATTGTAATGAGGATAAGGCACCCTCCACATACACTAAGAATTTCTCACCCCCAAAAAAATTGCATATGTAAGAAAGACTATCAGTAATGTTCATCTTACAAACATGATAAGCCCTATTATTTACCTTGGCAATTTCCACACTAATTTTGTTGTTTTCAAAAAACATTGAAATTCTCAAAAAAACTAAAATTTTGAATTAAAAAATTTCTCTGAAGGAAAATATTGAATATTCAAAAGAACATTCATTTTATTTGTCAAAATGAAAATTTTCAAAATTGTTTGACAAACATATGTTGACAGTACCAAGGTTACTATGATATATACTTTCTTTGAGTTATACAGGCCACCAACACGTAACACCAACCAATGAACCAAATATGACGGTGTCCTTTACAAATTGTCATTGACAAATGGCATGAAATGCCCAACAAAGGACACTGCGGTTTAGTAAGTAGTCTGCAATTGTGCGGTTATTGGCAAGCCAACCTTATGTACCTAATGGATTTGGTAAATCAGCACCCGCACTTGTAGTACAGCAAACTCCTCCCAGTTTTTGGGTCACCGAAAGGCATGCTTTGGTTTTTTTTGGTGTAATTGGAGGACACCTTACCCACACTTGTACCACAGAAAACTCTTCACAGTTTTTTGAGTCACCTAAAGACCTGCATCAAATGTTTTAGTGTAATTGGAGGGCACCTTACCCAGTATATTTTTTCCTCTGTTATTAATCAGGGGCATTCCAAAAAAATGGAATGCTCACCACGCATTTTTGTGGGTGTTTCAATTTGTTTTTGTAAAAACTTGGTTGCTTGTTTTTAGTGTAGTTGCAAGGCACATTACAAGGTGTAAAGTGGTAATGGGCATTTCTTTTGTGATATCCATCTGAGTATCATAGGAATTTCTTTAGAAAAGGGCAGAAGTTTTTATCTCATGCAAAAAAAATATTAAAAAGCTGAACATGGCCCCGATCCAATACAACACTCTGTTTTGTTTTTTTCCCCTCCAATACAGGGGGAAAAAATCCCCTTTTCTAAGACAAAATCAAGGTCCTTAGTCTAAATTTAACATTTCCAGAGCATAATATGACTTAGGATCTCTTTTCATTAGGCTGCTGTGATCACAACTACACAAATAGTAAGTACATTAACCAGTGCCATGGAGAGGGGCCTTACTCACTCACCCAGGTGAAGGTAGCATTCTGGGTGGGTGCTGGTTTCATCAGGCTGCCGTGATCACAACTACACATACGAGTAAGTAAGTACATTAGCCAGTGCGGTGGAGAGACCTTACTCACTCAATACGGTGAAAGGTAGAACCATTCTGGGTGGGTGCTGATTTCATTAGGTTGCTGGGATCACAACTACACATTGTATGTACATGGGCCAAGTGTCATGGAGAGGCCTTACTCGCTCAATAAGGTGAAGGTACCATTCATGGGCGGGGGGGGTTGCTGGTTCATGAATATCGCTAGGGACTTGTACCAGATCATCTTCAGTTTCACAATGTCACTTGTGATTTGTGCACAGTCCTTTTTCACATGTTGTAAAAATTGATTACAATCCTGCTTTGTAGTAATGTGCCGCGGATATCAAGGGGTACTTTAATGCTTTAGTACTGAAGCATGTTAACTTACCGACCGCGAGTAGCAGCCATACCCTGCTGCAGTTACTACTTACTACCCACAATTGCTATACAACCAGTGGTACCCAGTGGGTAGTTTAGTTACCTACTAGCTTATGTAGCCCAGATTCCCACGTTTTATACTTGTCTTTGCCTAGCAGTCTTTTGTTTGTTGGCCTTGCCTACCAAGGCAAGGATATTGTGTTTAGATTCAATATAGAGTACCGTAGCTTAAGGGATTTCGGCCCCTAGGTAATAATAATAGGTCTATTTTTATATGAGGATTTTTGAAAGATGATATTTTGGCTTGTGTTGAAAGTTGAGATTAGTTATTACAGAGTTATAATATCTTGAAGGATTTTGGTTTCTTTTAGGGGATTTTTTGAAAATTTAAATTTTTGCATGATGAAATATTTGAGTTTCACTAATTCTTCTTTTGCATTAAGATACTTTTTATTGCAAATGGCAAGGCCACAGTGCGATACATCCCTTGTTTGTTTGGTTGTTTCATGTTCCCACTGCAATGTACCCTAGTGACATGTTAAACTCCACACTTTCTGAAAAATGCAATTATTTAAATTTTCTTGCGTAACTTTTGTGCCACTGTTGTAGTGGGAGACAATTTTTCCTTTTTTTGGGGGGCCTCCTCACTCAGGTTAACCTCTAAACGTCAGGAAAGGACAAAAATACAGTGAAAAGGGGACCAATCTGGTCTGCCCTGACATTTCGAGTTGAAGCCCCTAGTCTCGGGCTTTACTGGAACAGGCCTTCAATTGGCTCTGCCTTCTGGGGGCGGTGGTTTCTCACTCCAGTAAAGCCCCCCCCCCCCTCATCAGGCTTTACCCTTCACGCTTCCTTCCTGTCGAGGTAGTGTGTTCTTTGCAAGGGTTTAGGGTGACAAACTTTTTTGGGATGAGAAATTTCATGCAGCCAATGGTAAGGCCCAAGCATGCACTTAAGGTGCCTTGCTTTTTTTCCTTTTAAGTTTTTGGGGGGAAGGATTTTTTTCCCCATTTTTCCCCGGTTCCCAATGTGATTCCACTATTTAAAAAAGTTCCCAATGGGTTTTCGTTGGGTTCCCAATATGTTCCCCAATGTGTTCTCCACATCATGTCACTTTCATCTCATATGCTTTGGCAAATGTTGTCCTCCTGTCAACTATATATGTGGGCCAAAGGGGGAGGAACTCGATACATTCAGATAGAACAAATAGAACAATCTACTTTTGGGATCCTCCATAGTTTCATTTCTTTTGAGTGACAGGCCAATCAAATTGGGTCGTTGCAAAAAAGGAAAAAAAAGAAAAAGAAATTGGTCTCATGTAATAATTAATAGGAGAGGTTAATAGGTAGCTCAACACAATCTAGGGGGAGGAACCTAAGGTAAAGTTGTACACAGATAGATAGATAGATTGAATAGTTCTACTGGAGAATTCATTGCTTCATGATGTGCTTCCTTTTTGGCAGGCCACATAGACAGACGACAATGGGATAGTTTATGTATATTTTAAGCAAGAGGATCTAGGGGAAGAAAAAAGGAGATAGAGAGAGAGAGAGACAAAGATATTGATGTGCCTGGATTTGATGTCTGGATGCCTGGCTTCTGTTTTTGTTTTATATTTCCCAACTTCAACTTTCTTATTTATCCCCTACTCTTGTACATTTACCATTTCAGCATCTTCTTGCTGGCAGCTGTACATAAATAAATAAATAAATAAATAAATATCATATTTTCATGTTTCATATATTTGTATATTTCTTCATATTTATTTATTTATTTATTTATTTTCATTCCAGCAGTAACACTAGGAATTTCCTCAAATTGTGACACTTTCAAAGGCCTGGGGCCATGTACACCAAGTAGACTGGAGCAACAGAAGTTTCTAGAGCTTTGGTCATTGTGGGTGTCTAAATTTTTGGAAATTTTTGACATTTATTTAAAAACTATTTAATTATTGCCAAATTGGTAAAGGTACACTATGGTACTTAACTACTAGGTACCTACGTGATGAAGAGTCTAGAGTCTACCTACTCCCCTACACCCAACCGGCCAGCCAACTAACCAACCTGTTGGGATGTGTCGGTTGTAGGGAATTGGTAGGAAAAACAACAAGCTTCACTTTTTTTAATTTGTTCATTTGTCCTCAATTTTTGTCCTCAGGACCCCCCCCCCCCCCCCCCCCCCCCCCCCCCCTTTTTTTTTTTTTTTTTTTTTTTTTTTTTTTTTTTTTTTTCT
>Ga0116227_10013856_pt1 | contig 12518 bp, 9 predicted proteins | sample S1TSphgellanicum_FD_89693 | JGI IMG/M metagenome (GOLD analysis project Ga0116227, IMG submission 89693) | Host-associated microbial communities from peat moss isolated from Minnesota, USA - S1T2_Fb - Sphagnum magellanicum MG | ecosystem: Host-associated > Plants > Peat moss > Unclassified... | reverse complement strand
GGCGCCTCGACCGCAACGCGTGGCAGCGAGGCTTCGCCGATCCACCAAGCCGACGGTGGGAACGCGACCCAGACCAGCGCCAAGACGATCCCCGGCGCGGCAAACGCGAGTACGAGCCGTGGAAACGCCTCGCACGCGAGCGCGGCAAGCACGATATAGGCGATCGCGACGAAAGCGAGCAGATCGTAGAGCTCACGGAAGACTTCCAGTTCCGGGACGTGCACGACCGCGGCCGCGTGGAACGGGGCGATCGGCCCGTGCAACCCCGAGGCCCACAGGAGCGCCGCCAAGCCGAAGGCGGCCGCGCTTCCGGCCAGGACCCGGCGCCGCGTCGCAATCAACCCAATCGCCGACAGCGCTGCAACGACCCAGACCGCAACGTAGGCGACGGCCGGAAAGTCGGCCGTGTAACGCGCGAAGTAACCCGTGAGGGAGGCCGCGTCCAGCGGCCACAGCGATTGCGTGAGCTCCCAGGTCAAGTTATAGGGAATTGCCGCGACCAGCATGTGCCGGCGGCCGAGAATTCCGACGATCGTCGGCAGCATGACGATCAACGCCGTCAGGCACGGTAACCACAGCCGTCGCACGAGAGCGGCCACGACCGTCAGCGGAAAGGCGAAGACCGCGAATTGAATCTGACCGAGACCGACCGACACGAGCAACGCCGCACGCAGCGGGCGGGGCTCGCGGCGCAAGCATTCGCCGGCTAAGCCCATCAGCGCGCCGTAGGCGGCGATCATCGTGACGTGGCCCGCGACGATCTTCGTATATACCCAAGGATTGAAGAGTGCGAAGGTAGCTGCCGCGAACGTCGTCCAACGAGGGGCCCCCGGCGCGAGTGCGACGAGCGCGCGCGCGCCGTACACGCACAACGCTGCCGCCGCGAAGATCCAGGCAACCTCCGCGACCAACGTTCCGAAGACTGCGGCGAAAAGCGCATTCGCGAACTCAGCCAGATAGTCCATCGGATACGAACGCGGCGCACCGATCCCCGCCGGCGACCAGGCAAGCGTTTGCAAGACATAACGCAGGAAATTCGCGCGACCGGGAACGGACATCCAATCGTGCCGCAGGATCGGCGCGCCGCGCAGGAATACGAGTAACGTGAAGAACGCGGCGCAAGCGTAATCGGCGAAAGCCGCGAGCGCCGCCGCGCGGGCGACGGGATTTGCCGGCGGCGAGTCCAAATTACCCGACATGGAAACGGAGCAGACCCGTCCGTGCGGAATTTGCGGAGGGTTGGCGCGTTTGAAGTTTCGCGGACAGCCGGGTTATGTCGCTCCGGCGACTTATGATATCTATGCGTGTGGTTTTTGTGACGCTTCGTTCGTCGACCCCTTGTACGTCGATGAGCGCGTCTACGACCTCATCTACACGCATGCGGACGAGCTACAGGGGTACGGGCGTTACGCGTTCTACGCCCGGAAAGTCGCGAAGGCGAAGGATCCGCTCGCGTACCTTGCCGCGCAAGAGGACGTGTACTATCCGGTCGCGGGCGAGTTGACGGCCCTTGCGGCGGAGGGCAAGCGGCGCGTGCTGGAAATCGGCACGGGACTCGGCTACCTCACGTACGCGCTCTCGCGCGCGGGCTGGGATGCAACCGGACTCGATATCTCCGACGAATCCGTTCGCAAGGCCAAAGAACGCTACGGTGACCGCTACGTCGCCGCCGACCTCGCGGAGTTCGCGCGTGCGAACGCGGGCCGTTTCGACGCGGTCGTGGCGACCGAGGTCATCGAACACTTTCCCGATCCCGCCGGCATGTTGGCGACTCTGCAAGAGGCACTCGCTCCCGGCGGCGTCGCGATCCTCACGACGCCCAACCGCTCGTTTTATCCGCACGACGTGGTTTGGGACACCGAGGCTCCACCAGTCCATCTCTGGTGGCTATCGGAGGCGTCGATGCGATTCCTCGGCTCGCGCGTCGGAATGGAGGCCCGGATGTTCGACTATCGCGCGCTCAACGCGCGCGACGTCGCACCGTACGTGCCCGTGCCGGCCGGGCGGCCGACGCGCTCCCACATGATCGCGGCCAACGGCGAACCGATCAGCCCTGAGTCCCTCGCGTGGCGAACCTATCGCGGATTGGGCTTGCCGGGCCTGCAGCGCCGCCTGAGCGCCTTTGCCGTCGAACCGCTGCGCAAGGTCGTCGAGCGATTCGGCTCGCCGCAAGCATCCGCATTCGGACGGCGACCGACGATGTGCGTCATCTATACGAAACGAAGTGAGGGAGAAGCGGTCGCCGACGCGAAATTGTGACTAAATGAGTTCGCCGGCCCAGTTCTACACGGGACGTTCGACCGACGTACCGGTTCTCGACGAACGTCTCTCGCGCATCGCCGGCCTTGTAGCCGAGGCGAGACCGCAGCGCATCCTCGATGTCGCCTGCGGCCGCGGGACGCTAATGCATGAATTACATCGCCGCTTGCCTGGTGCACAAATCAACGGTGCGGATCTGTCGGAAAGCGCCGTGGCGCGCGTTCGCGAACTGGGTTACGACGCGACCGTGGCGGACGTCACCCAAGCGCTTCCCTTTGCCGATGAATCGTTCGATGCCGTAATCTTTGGTGAAGTGATCGAGCATCTGGTCGATCCCGACGCCGCGTTGCTAGAGATTTCGCGCGTTCTGGCCAGAGACGGCCTGCTGATGCTCTCGACGCCGAACCTCGCAAGCTGGGCGAACCGCCTGCTGCTCCTAGCCGGAATCCAGCCGCTGACGACGGAGACGAGCCTGCACGTGAACTTAGGCCGCGGGTTCGAGTTCCTCGGGCAGTGGCGGCCGACCCAAGGCCACCTCAAGATCTTCACGCGCGCGGCGCTGTGCGAGATGCTGGCCGGCAACGGTTTCGACGTCCGCGCGGTGGTGGGTGCGCCCTATTCGGAAGCCAGCCGCTTTTCGATGATCGATCGCGCATTCACGCGCTTTCCGAGCTTGGCGAGCGACCTGATCGTCTCTGCGGGCAATCGGCGAACGCTCCGAACCGACTACAAACGCCGCCCGGGCTGGCACTGACGTCGCCTTAAGCGTATTTCGCGAGGCAACGGAATTCAAAGCCGAATTGGCACGGCCCAGAACGATGTCGCTTCACCCCGGCGTAGTTTTGAGATTCCTCTCTTAAAGACTATCATCGCGACGCGGCTCGGCTCGGCGCCGGTTTTCCTATTCTTTCTCGGTCCGGTCGCGCTACTGGCAATCCTGCTGCATTATCTGTTTTCGCCTGGCCTGCCCTTCGGATTCTTTTACGACCTCGGCATCAACGCCATCGCGACCGACTACGCTCGCCACGCGATCCGGTCGCCGGGCGATCTGGTCGACGTGCTCGGCTGGGCCACGTGGGGCGATTACCCGACTTTTCAGTTCAACCCGATGTTGTCGTACGTGTCGCTCGTGCCGCTTGCGAATCTCTTACACGACGCTTGGCGCTCGGTGCGGCTCGTCCAAGTGTTCCAAGACATTCTGGCCGGATTCGGCGCTGCGTATTTGTACGCGACGCTCCGGCGCAATCGGATGAACTCGACTGGCGCGATTTCGGTCGGCTTGCTGTACGCGGTGTTGCCCGAAACCGCGCTCGACATCCGGGGCAATCTCGACATCGGCTTCGCCGTCGCACTCGCGCCGCTCTCCATCGCGGCCGGCCTGCAACTCGTGCGCACATTCGGGACGGCGGCGCTGCCGGTGGGCGGCGTTATTTGCGGACTCTTCGGATTCTGCTTCGCGCCGGAGTACCTCCTCTTCATTTCAGTGCCCGCCTACGCGTTCGTCGTGGCCGTGACCGTGCGTCCGGACCGCGCGGCGCGCGATCTCGTGCTTTCCGCCGTGGGCCTCGCGGCTGTGGTGGCGGTCGGCGCGTTCTTCGTGCTGCCGACGATGGCCGGTCTGCACCTCTTCAACGATGCCGCGACGCGCGTCTCGTCGCTCGAGAAGGGTTCGGAACTGAGCATTTTCAGCCAGTCCTGGGCCGGCTTGCTCGGCTTCGTGCGACAGGATTTTCTCCTCTCGGGCGAACCGCAATTCAACGCGAGCTCGAGCCTTGGCATCGCCACCTGGGCCGGCGCACCGCTTTGGGTCGCGGCAGCCGCGACGGCGGGGTTGGCAATCCGTCGCCGCGGATCGCGCGCGCTGCTCGTCGGGATCGTGCTTGGCGTGCTTCTGGTCGTGCTCAGTCTCGATGCCAACGTGCCGCTCGGCGGATTGCTCTGGCAAGCGCTGCACGCGTTGCCGGGCGCCTTCTTCGTGCGCAGCCCTAACCGTTTCATGACCTTACCGTTCCTCTTCGCCGTGCTAGCCGCGGGCGCGCTGGTCGAGCGCATTTGGGAGTCGCCGAACGCCACCGCGCGACTGGCGTCGCCGCTCGTCCTGCTCGCGATTACGGGCTTGTTCCTCTGGTTCGATCAGCGCGAACACGCCTTCACCAACGAGACCGACGCGAATGATCTGGAACCGAAACTCGACGCCGTCAACGCCGCGGTCGCAACCCTCGGCGGTCGCACGGTCTCCTTCGCATACGTGCGGGGCGGCTCGCAATTCTATACACCGTCGTACGGGGTGCCCACGCCGACGCTCTGGTACTTGTGGGATATCATGGGCCGCTATCGGACCTTCGGTTCCGACGGGTACGGTATCTTCAAACGCGCCGGCGTCAAGACCGTCGTCGCGTCGCCCGACTGGACTTCAGATTCACCGCTCTTGCCCGATGCGGGGGAGATACAATCGGCCTTTCCTGGCCGGAACGCCTTGGTCACGGGCGAAGGTATCGTGGTCAAGCAAATCGATGGCCGCGAGCCGCTTACCGGCGTCGCCATCTCCTGCGTGGCAGGCGGGCCGGGGCTACTCGACCGCGTCGAGTCGCTCTCCGATTTCCGGGGATTCGCCTTCGCGCACAGCCTGCAGAATTGCGATAACAACACGTTCTTCGATTACGATCCGCACGCGGCGCTCGACCGGCAGCGATCGCGTTCGTGGGACGTGCGGCACCTGTGGAAAGACGCCCGCCAACTGCGCGATGCGGACTACTCGTTCTCGGTCGCGCGCGCGTTCATCGGCGACGATTGGTATCGCAACTCGCTCGACGGCGACTCGACCACGACGCCCGGAGGCGCGGTGAACTTGCTGCAACCGACGTCGGTGCGCCTCGAAATAGGCGGGACGCCGATTCGACCCGAGCGCCGCACCTTGCTGGTCCGGCTCGCATCGCTGATGTACGGCACCATGGGCGTCTTCGGACCGGATGGGCAGTCGGTCTCCGCTCCGCTCTATCCCGGCTTCGGGATGCACTGGTACGCGCTGCCGCTGGCCGCCTTCGCCCACGACGACGACGTCGTGCTGGCGTTCCCGAAACTGACCGCCGATGACACCGCGGTACCCGGCACGTGGAACGGCATCGCCGTCGATCAAATCGTGTTGGCCGACGGACCCGATGCGTACATGCAGCCCCGGCAGGGCTCGGCGACGGCGCTCTTCTCGATCGAGAAGATCATGGACGACCGCGATCGCACGCCGATGTCGAGTGCCGATCTGCAGCCCGTGGCGCGTACAAGCATGTACAGGATTCGTGACGGCGTGACGACCCAGGACAGCGCGCAAGACGGGCTGGGTACGGTGAATTATCGCTGGCTCGGCCCGGCGGGCGATTACATCGTCAGCGGCGTTGCTCAACTGGCCGGCTGGGGCGCATCGATCTCGCTCAGCGGCCGGCCCGACTTCGATCCCTGCTGCACGGCCACCGCGGGGTACGACCCGTCGTCGGCGGGCGCCGGAACGACGGCGATCCTGAGGCTACACCTCACCCGCGGAGCGCCGGTCTTCGCGCGGCTGACGTATCCGCGCTCCTTCACCGGCGCCAAGGCGCTCCTGACCGGCGTTACGGTCGCGCCCTACACCGGGCAGTTGCCGGCCTATCGCGACGCGACCGGCCGCCAGCACTTCTCCGTCGTTTTCAACGACAACATCGCTCCGGAACAAACCGTCTACCGGCGCAGCGACGTCGCGTTCACGCAGGCCGGCGCGCTCGGCCGGGCCGGCTCGAAGCTCGAGTACTTGGCCGGGTCGCCAGTCGGCTTCACGAGCGCGTCGCTGCGGATCGACGCCACCGGCGACGGCAAGACCGTCGTCAACCTGTATTGCGATGGCCGCCAGGCGAGTAGCGCACTCCACGCTGGTGTGACGATCTTGGCGCTAAGCGGGAGAAGCCTGCGGACCTGCCACCTGCGGTTCGTTTGGTTCGACGGAGGCCTCAGCCTAACGGCGGCGCGGCTCGATCTCTTCGGCGACCTGTTACCGAACGTGGCCACTCGCATCTGGCTGCCGCGCGGAAGCTATGACGTACGCGCCTACGGCGAGCGCGCGGCAGCGCGGTCGCTCGGGGTTTCCCTCGACGGCGACCGCAGCCGCACGTCGTTCGAACTCGTTTCGCCGGGCTACCACCAACTGGACGTCTCCGGTTTGTCCGCGCGTGACAAGATGGTCGCCTTCGTCAACCGCGCGAATCTGACGCAAGTCCCCAAACAGATCATCTCTAGCAAGACATCGATCCTGGGCTGGAACCTCACCCAGCGTGACAAGAGCCCGCTCGAGGTGACCACTTACCCCGACGGCAACTGGCAACTCGACCGTCTCGACACGGGGCCGAACGACGTGCGTGTCGCGCGGTGCGATCTGGTCAATACGTGCTTCGTGGGGGTCTACCCCGGCCGCTACCGTCTCCACCACAATTGGCCCGCGGCGCAGCAGTTGGGCTTCACGATATCGCTTGCCACGGTCGCGCTGGCGCTGGCCGTCCTGGCGCTGAGCCGGACCGGCATCGGCCGCGGGCGGCTCCGGCTTGATTTCCGGTCGCCGGGGCCGCCGAAGCCTAGCTCTTGAAGATCAGGCCTTGACCGGTCGGTAACGAGAGCACGCTGACACCGCGTTCCGCTGCGAAGCGATCGAAGCCGCGCTTTTGCGCGATGTGGCGGCGCCAGCCATAATCGTCGAGCACGACGACGGCGCCCGGCACGAGTTTGTCCCAGAAGTACTCGGCGGCGGCGATCTCAGGCACGACGGCATTCATATCGATCGACAGATAGGCGATCTGCGTGCTCGGCACGCGCGCGAGCGTCTCGGGTACGCGCCCCGGCACGAGCTCGACGTTGGGATATGGCGCGAAGGTGGTACGCGCCGATGCCAGGACGTCGCGGTACTTGTAGTGCTCGCTCACGCCGATCTCGACTTCCTCGGGGAGCAATTGATCGGCGGGTAGCGCTTCGAACGTGTCGAGCAAGTAGAATTTGCGGTCGGCCGCTTTCTCGAATTGCACATACTCGACGGCCGCTCGCGAATAGATTCCCGAATGCACGCCGCATTCGACGAAGTCGCCGGGATGGCGGAGCGCGTGCGCGGCCGCCCAGCAGCAGACGTAGATCCGCCATTCCAAATGCAGGTTTGGGCCGAGGCCGTGATCGGTCGCGACGGCTTGCGCGTTCGCCGCGACGAAGCGCGGATCGCGTAAGAAATCTGCATTGTGAATTGTATAGAGTCCGTCCTGGGAGTAAGTAAGCGGGCTTCCGACCAGTCGGTTGGCGGCTCTGAGAGCGGCGCGAAAAAGGTCGTACGCGAATCCCACGCCGATTCTATTGTCTCTCGGGGAGCCGCCTCATGCCGTCGGCCGGAGTACGCGGCACGCCAAAGGGACGCCATTGGAACAGCGTGAAGCTGCCCGCGTATGGCGATTTCCGCGACTGAAGCCCTCCCGGCCTCAGCGGGCCGATATTGCTACGCGTGCGAGTCATCGCTGGTCTCATTGTTGCGCGACGTCCGCGACGTCCACGCGGGCACGGAGCGGTCGTTCGACGTATTCGTCTGTAAGGATTGCGCGTCGACCGAACTGGCCACGCGGCTGTCACCGGCCGAGCTCGCCACGCTCTATCCCGACGACTACTATTCCTACGTGGAAGACCGCCGGCGCGTGCGGCCATTCGATGTGTTGCGCGCTCTCAGCTACGACCGCCACCGGTTCTTGCCAAGCTTCACGTCGCTGCTCGAGGTCGGATGCGGTCGCGGCGAGTTCCTGGCCCGCATCAAGGACACCGGGAAGGTGGTCGGACTCGAAGTTTCTGAAGCGGCGCGCGCCGGCGGCGCGCGGATCGGCGTCGAGATCGTCGTCTCGTCCGTCGACGAGCCGGACGTCTTCGCGCCCGGTGCGTTCGATTACGTCTATACCAACCATGCTTTCGAGCATCTCTCGGATCCCAATCGCGCGCTCGACTCGATCGGCCGCTGGTTGAAGCCGGGTGGCAAACTGTTCATCGCCGTGCCGGCGCGCTCGAGTGCTGCGGCGCGCCTTTTCGGCAAGAACTGGTATTATCTCGCGCCGCCGATCCACGTGACCGGCTCCTCGCCACGGGGCATTCGGCGACTGCTCGACCGCCACGGTTTCGATATCGAGAATATCGCGTACAACAGCGACCCAATCTCTCTACCGGCCTCGCTGCTGATCGCGCTCGGGCGCGAGACGTACCGCTTGACCTTGCCGGCCAAGCTGTTACTGGGAATCCTCACGCTAGTAGCCACGCCGATAGCCCGGTTGCTCGACCTGCTCGGCTGGGGCGACTGCATGGAAGTCCACGCAGTAAAGCGCTAAACGATTCCCCGCTCAGCCCTGCAACAGGGTTCGCACGTGCTCGGGTTTGGCTACCCTTCGAACAGCGTCGGTTGGACGGTGGGGCTGTCGATTCGAGCGGCGGGTTCGTCGAGTTTGGCCCGCACCTTCTTGAGGTCGTCCCAGACGAGGCGCTTGGTGGCGTTGAGTTCGCCACCGGTCATGCGCAGGATATAGGCGGGGTGGAAGGTCGCGATCAGCGGAATGCCGCTCGGCCCTTCGAACCACGTTCCGCGCTGGCGCGTTATCGAGAACTTCGGCCCGAGAAAAGACTTGGCGGAAGGCGCGCCGAGGCACAGGATCGCCTTGGGCGCGATGATATCGATTTGCTGGTCGAGGAAAGGCCGGCAGTTCGCCATCTCATCGGGCAGCGGGGCACGGTTTCGGAGTCGGACGCCGTCGTCGAGCGTCGGACGGCACTTGACGGTATTGGCGATGAAGACGTCCTCGCGCGGCAGACCGATTGCCAGCAGCATCTTATCGAGCAGTTCGCCCGCCCGGCCCACGAAGGGCCGCCCGAGCTTGTCCTCCGTTTCTCCGGGACCCTCGCCGATTACCATAAGCGCCGCGCACGGGTCGCCCTCGCCGTAGACGCTGTTGCGGCGCGTGGCTCCGATCTCACACTTGCGACAGCGCTCGACGATCACCGCCGCGCCCGCCAGCGCGCGTTCGCGGCGCGCGCGCTCGGCCACGCTCACCGGTTGAGCCCGGGCTCGGGTTCGAGCAGGACCGCTTCGCCGAAAGCGCACACGCGGGTCGACCCGTCGCCGCGCTCGCCGGCATCGAACTGCAGGCCGACGACGCCGTTGGCACCGAGCTGCTCCGCAGCCTTTATCAGGGCGGCCAGCGATTGGCTGCGCGCGCGATCGGCATCGGTCAGGAAGTCGATGGGCGCGAAGCCCATGAACGAGCCGAGCGACCTGAACGTGGCGCGCAAAAGGTTGCGCGACGTTACCGCTTCGCCGCGCGCCGTGCCGAACGACTTGACGACCACGAAGCCCTCGAGCCGGTCGAACGTCACGACGGCCTCCGGCGCGATCACCGGCCGGTCATTTCCGCGCCGACGCGCGCCGCAACCACAGCGCGCCGCCGCCCAGGAGCGCCGCGTAGAGCACGTAGCGCCCGACCAGCGCCGCGACGAGACTCGCGTACCAGAGCCGGCCGTGATGCTTGATCCAATACTTGCGCCGCGAGGCCTGCTTGCGGGTCTCGACGTTATACTGTCCGCGCGCGCTGCCCCGGCCCTCGTGGATCGCCTCGCTGGCCGCCACGTACCACGTTTCCCAGCCCGCGTTCGCCGCGCGCTTGGCGAAATCGACTTCCTCGTGATAGAGAAAGAAACGCTCGTCGAACGTGCCGATCTCCGCGAAGAGTTTGCGCCGGATCAGCAGCGCCGCGCCGATCGCGAGATCGACGCGCCGCGTGGCGGCGTGGCCCCATTCGCGTAGCGCGAAACCGTTGGAGAAATGCCGCAGAAACGGCCACTCGCCCCAAGCGCTGGACCGCAAGAACGCGCCGAGCCACGTATCGAATTCACCGCACGACTCTTGGATCGAGCCGTCGTAGTTGTAGATGCGCGAACCCGCGATGCCGCAGCGCGGGTGTTCGTCCGCGAAGCCGACGATCGCGGAAAGTGCGTGCGGCTTGAGCTCCGCGTCGGGGTTGAGCAGAAACACGTATGGCGACGCCGTGACCGCAAACGCGCGGTTGCAGGCGCCCGCGAAGCCGAGGTTGGCGCCGTTCTCGACGATCGTTACGCGCGACCCGTAGCGCTCGCGCAAGAATTCGCGGCTGCCGTCGGTCGAGCCGTTGTCGGAAACAACGACGTTCGCGAACGACGGGTCGGCGGCGACCTCCGGCAGCGCGAAGACCGAATCGAGCGCGGTCGTGATCTTCTCCCGGTCGTTCCAGCAGACGACGATCACGTCGACGGCGGCCATCGCGGTTAGGTCGCCGCGGCGTCGAAACGCCGGCGCTGCTGCAGGTAGGGCCACACGAACGGATCGACGTTACCGTCTAGCACGCCTGCCGCGTCGCCTACCTCGACGTTCGTGCGGTGATCCTTGACCATCGTATACGGCTGCAACACGTAGGAACGGATCTGCGAACCCCACTCGTTGGCCCGCCGTTCGCCGCGCAATTCCGCGAGCTTCGCTTCCCGTTCCTCGATCTCGCGCTGGACGAGCTGCGAGCGCAGCATCGTCATCGCCAGTTCGCGGTTCTGCATCTGCGAGCGTTCCTGCTGCGAGGCCACGATGATGCCCGTCGGTAAGTGAATGATCCGGATCGCGGACTCGGTCTTGTTGACGTACTGGCCACCGGCACCGCCCGACTTATAGGTTTCGATGCGCAGGTCTTCGGGTTTGATATCGAGGTCGGTCTTCTCGTCGGTCGCGATCTCCGGTACCACATCGACCGACGCGAACGAGGTATGCCGCCGGTGCTGCGAATCGAAGGGCGACATGCGGACGAGCCGGTGCACGCCCCGCTCGCCTTCGAGCATGCCGTAGGCGTTCTTTCCACGGATGAAGATCGCGACCGACTTCAGTCCGGCTTCTTCCGCCGGCGACTCATCGGCGATCTGGGTGGCGAAGCCTTTACGCTCGGCCCAGCGCAGGTACATGCGCGCCAGCATCGCCGTCCAGTCGGCGGCGTCGACGCCGCCGGCGCCCGCGTGGATGCTGACGATCGCACCGTGGTCGTCGTACTCGCGATCGAAGTTCGCGGCCATCTCGAGCCCGTCGACGCGCTCCTGGGCGGCCGAAATCGAGGCGTCGACTTCTTCCGCCGCGCCTTGCTCGTCGCCCATGATCTCGAGCAGCTCGCGCGCTTCGGCCAGCTGCTGGCCGAGGGTGCGGATTTCATCGGTCTCCGCACGCAAGTCGGCCAAGCGCTTCATCGTCTTCTGAGCGGCCTCGGGATCGGTCCAGAAGTCCTCGGCCCGCGAACGCTGGTCGAGTTCGGCTACCGCCCGGGTCTTGCGGTCGTAGTCAAAGCCGCACCTTGAGCGAATCCAGGCGGTCTTCGAGGCGTCCGATCGTGGTCAATTGTGAATCGCTCATGACTTGCCTAGCTTCGCTCAGGCCCGGGAAATACACTTCCCCTCCGAGTCCTTTATCGCCCAACACCTCAGCCGTAGCCGGTGCTAACTCGCATGCGGCAGCTGCCGTCCGAACGGCCGAGCGCGGTTCGCGCCAAATTTGCCCTGATCCGCTACGGGCCGAGATCCCGTAAGATCTCCTCGGCGATAACCGGCGCCGGCAGGTCGTCGTCGTTTTCATTGGTCATGACGACGATGCCGACGCTCGCAGTGGACCCCGGGTTGACGAGACCGATCCAAGCCGACATGCCGCCCGTCGCGCCATCTTTGTAGGTAACGATGAACGGGTGCTTACCCAGCGACGTCGTGAGCGTCGTTCGCGCCCACGCCAGCCCCTGAGTCGGGCCCTTGACCGCCGGGATCGGAGCCTGCGCCGTCTTCATGGCCGCGTTGATCTCGGCGTCGGGACCGATCTGCAGCGAAGCTTTGAGATAGTTCAGCATGTCGGGCGCCGTGGACCGCAGGGTTCCGCCGCCGGGCCAGGCGTTGAACGGCCAATGATAGGTGGGTGTCGTTCCGCCTTTGAGGTAGGGCGTCGCGTAAGATGATCCGTATCCGGCTGGGGCGGTCGTGACGTCAAACGTATGAGGCATCGAGAGCTTAGCGAGGATCAGGTTCTCGATCAGCGTGTAGTATTCGGTGTAGTAGATGCCTTGCAACGCATAGCCGAGCACGCCGAAACCGATATCGGAATAAAGATAGGACGAACCGAGCTTCGTACCCACCGGCGACTCATAGGTCGCCACGAAATTCTCGAGGTCTTGCGCGCCGTAGCACGGCCG
>Ga0116227_10013854_pt1 | contig 12519 bp, 11 predicted proteins | sample S1TSphgellanicum_FD_89693 | JGI IMG/M metagenome (GOLD analysis project Ga0116227, IMG submission 89693) | Host-associated microbial communities from peat moss isolated from Minnesota, USA - S1T2_Fb - Sphagnum magellanicum MG | ecosystem: Host-associated > Plants > Peat moss > Unclassified... | reverse complement strand
TTTGTGCAGTCGCAGACTGAACTGAAAATACAACGGCAAACAGGCACAGCGCGCGCGCTGCGAAGGATCGAGGTGTGGTCATCAACATCCCAAGATTAACGTTATGGCGAAATGCGATCGAATTGAAGGTGCAAAGATATATCATGCGCGCAGGTCATGGCGGCGGTTTTGACAGAACGCCACCTTGGTGTCTACTGATTGTCGATTGGTGACTACATTTGAAAACCCCCATCCCCTCACTCGCCGCCGGCTTCCTGCTACTCAGCTTTGGATGCACGGTGGTTCATGCTGCGGCCGATGCCGTGCCTCCCTCACCGGAGTTGACGCGCGAGGAAGCGGCTCGCCTGATCGGCATTGGTTTCGGCGAGCAGATGCTGCGGCTCGACATGGCCGACCCCGCGGCTGTCGAGGCATTGACCCGCGGCATGCAGGAGGGCCTCAAAGGCAGGAAAACCTCCTCCGACGAGCAGCAGCGTCTCGCGCATTTCTTTTATGCGTCCACCAAAGCGGCGATCGCGAGCAATTTGAACAATGCGCATGCCTTCTTGGTTCGCAATGCCGATGAAAAAAATGTGCTCACGACGGCCAGCGGTTTGCAGTACACCATTCTGGCGCCGGGCGACTCGACAGCGGCGTCGCCCACGCTCGCCGATCAGGTCACGGTGCGTTACCGCGGCACGCTGCTCGACGGCACGGAGTTCGATAGCAGCGAGGCGCGCGGTGCTCCCGCCACGTTCTTGGTCGGCGGCGTCATCAAGGGCTGGCAGGAAGCTCTGGTCATGATGAAGCCGGGCGCGAAGTGGCGGCTATTCGTCCCGCCGGAACTGGGCTATGGCAAGAAGGCTCGCCGCAACATACCCGGCGGATCATTGCTGATCTTCGAGGTGGAATTGAACAGCGTGTCGCCGGCCGCGGTGCCGGCGTCGCCCACCGTCGCGCCGGCGGGGACGCCTTAAGAATCAGGGCGACACCCCGAATCGATATACTAGGGGGATGGCTGAAAAAACCCGCTTCGGCGTTCTTGGGTTGATATCCCGACTGCCTTGGTTCGTGCTCTATGCCTTCTCGGCATTGGTTTATTTTTTGGCTTACTACGTAGTCCGTCACCGCGATCACGTCATCAAAGAGCAGCTGCAGAAAGTCTTCCCGGAGAAAAACACGGCGGAGCGCACCGCCATCCACAAGCAGTTCCTGAAAAATTTCTGCGATGTGCTGGTGGAAGTCATGAAGTCGGTCTCGATGACCGAGGCCGACATGAAGGCTCGCATGCGCATCAACGATGTGTTGCCGGCACGCCAGCGCCTGGATGAAGGACAGTCGGTCATGTTGGTGACCTCGCACCTCGGAAACTGGGAGTGGCTGGGTCATGGGATGGCGCTACAGCTGGGACATCCCATGGATGCCGCGTACAAACCCCTGCACGATCAATGGGCCGAGCGCCTGATGCTCAAAGTGCGCGCACGTTTTGGGGTCCGATTGATTCCCGCCAAGGAAATGCTCACCGATTTCATCAAGCGTCGCGGCGTGGTACGGGCGCTGGGTGTGAATGCCGACCAGGCGCCGGTGTCCACGGACCAGCGCTACTGGACCACGTTCCTGGGTCAGGACACGGCTTTCTACATTGGTGCGGAGCAGATTGCGCGCGCCATGCGTCTGCCGGTGTACTACGTCAGCGTGCGGCGCATACGTCGCAGCTTTTATGAAGCGGATGTCAGGCCTTTGTGGGATGGGCGCGAGGTGCTCGAGCCCCATCAAATCACCGAACGCTACGCACGCGCCTGCGAGCTCGATGTCTTGAAAAGCCCGGCCGACTGGCTGTGGTCGTATCGGCGCTGGCGGCTGAAAAAGCCGCTATACGGAAACGGCTGAAGACCGTTTATGATGCAGCCATCATGAGATTGGACGACAGCCGCCGCAGCGATAATGTCGAGGACGATCGGGGCTCGGGCGGCGGTATGGGGCGCGGCACGGGGATCGGCCTCGGTACCCTGGTCATCGTGATCATCGGCTACTTTGCCGGTGTCAGCCCCTCCACATTGCTCAGTCTGCTGAATGGCGGCGAGAGCCAAGATGCGCCCGTATCATCGCCCGGACAGGCCGGCACACAGGCTGACGCCAAGGACCCGCAAGTGGATTTCGTGCGCGCCATCCTGGGTGAGACGGAGGATGTGTGGGGCGCTTACTTCAACAGGATGGGAAAGACCTATCGGCGGCCGCACTTGGTGCTGTTTTCGGGCCAGGTTAATTCGGCCTGTGGCTTTGCCAGTTCGGCGTCGGGCCCCTTCTACTGTCCGGGTGACGAACGCGTCTACATCGACCTGTCGTTTTACCGACAACTGGCCACCGAATTTGGCGCACCCGGGGATTTCGCACGCGCCTACGTGATCGCCCATGAAGTGGGGCATCACGTGCAGAATCTCTTGGGCATCACCGATAAGGCGGCGCGAGCGGAGGAAAGCGCGGGCAGGGTTGGAGCCAACCACATCTCGGTGGAGATCGAATTACAGGCGGATTGTTTCGCGGGCGTGTGGGCCCAGCAGGCCAATCAGGCGCGCAAAATTCTCGAACCCGGTGACCTCGCCCAGGGATTGGCGGCGGCCTCTTCGGTAGGCGACGACACCTTGCAGAGGCGGGAGCAGGGCACCGTGGTCCCCGACAGCTTCACCCACGGTACCTCGGCGCAGCGCGTGCGCTGGTTCCGCCGCGGCTTCGATGCCGGCAAGATCGAGAACTGCGATACCTTCAGCGCGGGGTCTTCGCTGTAAGTTTCGTTTCGAGGTGCTGCGCCAGCTGCGCGATGGTGGGGTAGTCGAACAACTCCGTCAATTCAATCATGCCCGGGAAGTCGCGCTCGACGTTCTCGTGTATCTCGATCAGCTTGAGCGAACTCGCGCCGATTTCGAACAGGTTGTCATTCACGTCGATGCGCTTGCCGGGCAGCGCGGCTTCGCAGATTGCTTGCAGCTGTGCGGCCAGCCCCTCGCCCGCCAAGCGGCTGTCGCCCTGCGCTGCGCGCAGAGTCTTGAGTTCCTGCAATTCGGCGTCGAATTCGCCATCGACGTAGCCTTCTTCCAACAAATGCCGCTGGACCTTGCCGCTGGTGGTCTTCGGGATGCGCTTGGTGGGAATCACCTGCGCGACTTCGAGTCCGGTGTGTTCATTGACCAGCCGGCTCACCGCGGTGGCGGTCGGCAGGAATTCCTGCATGCTGCCGCGATGCAGGACGAACATCACCAGCTCCTCGCCCTGCGCGCCCGGTTGCGCCACGCCGGCGGCCACCACCTTGTTGAGGTCGAGCCCCGGGGCACGCTGTGCAATGTTCTCCAAGTCGTAAGGATAGTAATTTTGCCCGTTGACGAAAATGATTTCCTTGGCGCGACCCGCGATGTACAAACCCGCCTCGTGAAACACGCCCAGATCGCCCGTGTCCAGCCATCCGTTCTGATCGATGGTGGCAGCGGTGGTCGCGGGGTCACCGAAGTAACCCTGGGTGGTCGCCGCGCCGCGAATCAAGATGTGGCCGACGTGTCCGTCGGGGAGACCCGCACGCGCATCATCGGCAATGAGCATCTCCGTATTGTCGGGCACATATCCCACGCACATGAGTTCCAGCGCATCGCGCGCCTCGGCGGGATTCACCTCGATCTGGCTGCCGACTTTGAGCTTGTGCCGGTTCACGCGAATCCAGCGATAGTCCTCGCCCGACTCAGGTAACCCGGCGGCCAGCGTGGCCTCCGCCAACCCATACACCGGATACATGGCGGAGCGCTTGAGACCCGTGTACGCCAGGGTGGTCGTAAACTCGTTGCACAGCGGCACCGAGATGGGTTCAGCGCCGTTATAAATGATCCGCATGCTCGACAGATCGACACCTTCCAGCTTGCGGTCGCCCAATACTTTGAGAAAGTGCCGATAACCGAAATTCGGGGAAGCGGTGGCGGTGACGCGCTTACGCGATGCCAACTGCATCCACAGCAGCGGGCGCCGCACGAACAAATCCGTCGGCATCAGATTGATGTTGGCGGAGGCGGCGAACAGCATCAGGTAAAAGCCGATCAGCCCCATGTCATGCGTCAGTGGCATCCAGCTCAAAGAGATATCTTGATCGGTAAATTTGCCCCGATGCGTGCAGGCATAGGCATTGGCCAGAATGTTGTCATGCGTCAGCATCACGCCTTTCGGTTCGCTGGTTGAGCCGGATGAGAACTGGATGAAGAGCAGGTCGCTGGGCTTGGGTCTGACGATTTTGGCCTGCCGGGAAATGTCCGTGATGGACTCCACCAGGAAGGCGCGCGCCTTGATCTTGGCAAACAGATCCGATTCGCTCACTTCCGTCGCCAGGCTTTCCAGCCGGGCCAGAGTCTTCGCGTCGGTATAGAGGATGGGATTGCCCAGCTTGCGCGCCACCCGCAGCAGCTTGTGGCGATGTTCATCGCTGATGCCGACGGCGAGGGGCACCGGAATGATGCCGCCGCACACGGCGGCCCAAAAACCATCGAGAAATTGCTCGTTGTTGTTCAAGAAAATGATCATGTGGTCGCCGGACTTGGCGCCGGCTTCCTGCAGGTGATGCAAGATCCCCAAGGCGCGGCCGCGAATATCGCGGTAGTGCACCCGCCGCTCGGCATTCTCGCCTTCGACGTAGGTGACGCTGCGGTCCTTGTCGTGATTTTTCTCGAGCAGATCAATCAGCGTGGAGAAACCCATCCGCTTACTCAAATCAGTCATCTATTTTCTACCGTCATCATGAGATTGGAACGCGGACGCAGGTTGATCTGCGCTTCGAACTCAATGGGTTCATCGGTCGCGCGCTTCAAGCGGAAGCGGCGCGTCATCAAGTGCATGTGCACCAGCATTTCGAACATGGCGATATTCTCGCCGATACAGTGCCTGGGGCCTACCGCAAAGGGAATGTAGGCAAATTTGTGGCGTTCGGCGGTATCGACGGCCGCGAAGCGCTCCGGCTTGAATTGCTCGGGTTCGCTCCAGAACTCGGGATGCCGATGCAGCAGGTAGGGGCTGATGAAGACATCGGTGCGCGGGGCGATCGCATAGCCACCCAGTTCATCGGCCTCCACTGCACGGCGGGTGAGCAGCCAGCCCGGCGGGTACATGCGCAGCGACTCCTGCAGGACCTGGTGGGTGAATGACAAATTCTCGGCCGCATCCAGTCCCAACACGCCATCGGCGGATTGGCGGTCTGACTCCGCCTGCAGCGCCTCGGCGACCTCGGGGTGCTGGCTGACCAAGTACCAGGTCCATGTCAGCGCTGCGGCGGTGGTTTCGTGGCCGGCGACGATGAGCGTCAACACCTCATCGATCAATTCGCGATCCCCCATGGGCTCGCCGGTCTCGCGATCGCGAGTCAGCATCAGCATACTCAAGAAATCGAAATGTTCCTGCTCCGCTTCGCGCCGGGTCTTGATCAGGCCCAGCACCAATTTTGCGAGCGAGCGAAATTGAAAGGCGAATTTCAGGTCGCGATTGGATTGCTTGGCCACCACTTCGAAGGGATTCTGGCCCAGCTGTTGCTCGAGTTTTTCAAGATCGGTGCCAAAGATCGAGCGCAGCACGATCTCCAGCGTCAGCTCGCTGGTATCGCTGGAGATGTTCACCGCCTCGCCGCGCGCGGCTGCAGTCGCCCAGCGTTGCTCATATTTCTGGTTGACTTCATGGATCAGGGTGCTGAACTGATCGATCACGCGCCTATGAAACGAGGGCTGCATCATGCGTCGCTGACGGCGCCAGAACGCCCCTTCGCTGGTCATGATGCCGTTGCCCAGCAGGATCTTGACGCGGTCCATGCCCTCGCCCTTGGTGTAGTTGCGATGGTTGGTCAGCATCACCCGCTTGACGTCTTCGGGATGGTTGATGACGTAGTTATAGACGCCGCGGGCGGGCGCGAAGACACGGTATAAATCGCCAAATCGGGCGAAATAGTCGCGCAAGCGATCCAGCGATTCTTCACTGCCGCCAAGATCGAAGCCCTCGGTGGGGCCCGGCGGTATGGCTGTGGTTTGCATCCCGCCATTGTAACTTAGGCGTTGCGTGCCACGTTGCGCATCCCGAGAATACCCGACGTGTCAGGCAACTCCATTTATGATCGAGAGACTCCGTCGGGACGGCGGCTGACAGCGGGTCGATTGCGCCTGTACAAAATCGCCCGGCCCATTGCGCTCGCGCTGATGCGTGCGGTGTGGAATTGGGGCCGAGTGGTGCAGGTGATCGGTGCCGAACATGTGAGCGCAGCGATGGCTCGGGCACCGTCGTTCATTCCGGTGTACTGGCACCAGCACCAGTTGTTGTGCGCCAAGTACATGTTCGAGATCCGCGCCTCCGGAGTGAAACCGGGCATTCTGGTCAGTCCGTCTGTGGATGGTGAGTTCGGCGCCATGCTGGTGCGCAGTTTGGGCGGAGAGGTGATTCGCGGCTCGTCCAGTCACACCGGCGCGCGCGCGCTGCGCGACTTCTACCAGGCCCTGGTACAAGAGTCGATCTCTCCGGTGATCACGCCGGATGGGCCCAAAGGGCCGGCCTTCAAGTTCAAACCCGGAGCCCTGTTGCTGGCGCAGATTTCGCAGCGACCCATCATTCCCTTCTCTTACTACGCCACCCGAGCGTGGAAGATCAGCTGGGACCGTTTCGTCATTCCCTGGCCGGGAGCGCGCATCGTCATCGCGGTGGGCGAGCCCGTGTATGTGACAAAGAGCTTGCAGGCCGGTGCGCTCGAAGCCTTGCAACTTGATATGGAACATCGACTTACGCAGCTATTTGAAACGGCGAAGCGAGCGATCGTGTAGGCGTGAGCACTCAAGCCCTATTAATACAATCGCTTAGCTTGTAATCCTGACAACTTATGCGAGAATCCGACAGTATCTGAGAAAATATCGGAGCACCGAAATGAGGGGCGCATTCGATATTCGTAAGGGATCGAGTGGCAAACTGTTGATCTACGTAACTATCTTCAGCGGGACTTAGTGAAGGCGCATGGCTATAGCTCCAAACGATCCCCGCCATGCTGACCTCACAGCCTCAGACATACTGTCCCCTCAAGTCTGGCCCAAGCGCGAGGTAAAACTCGCCAGTGGGCTCGACGTCATCTGTACCAAGATCGCCGTCGATTTCCAAATGATGCGGGCGAATAACGCCCTCGACGTCATGACCGCCAACTTGGAACTGCTGCGCGACGCGGCTCGCGTCGACGCCGTTTTTCACCTCATGATCGACTCCGAAGTGGCGGCGTTCAGCGAGGTCCAAGTGGCTCGCGGCATGTTGAGTACCGGTACGCCTGAACAGTTGAAGGGTCAGCCCCTGGCGACCATGCCCTGGCTGCAATCGCGGCTTGCGCACCTGCGCGTGTCGGAAATGCGCGACACCGGCGCTCCGCGCGAGGATCAGGTCGAGGATGCCAGCCAGTGGAGTCACCTGGGTATTGGCAGCGTGCTGATGATCGGCTACTTCATCGAAGGCAAGCCGGCCGGTGTGCTGGGTATCGCCAATGCGCGGCCGCGCGACAATTGGGAGGTGCAACTACACCTGCTGATGAAGTTGGTGGGTAGCAGCTTGGCCAGTGGTCTCGAGCACATCGAAATATTGCGGCATCTCGAGGACCTGCAGGAACGCAACGAACTGGCGCTGTTCAGCGCCAACGACGGGCTGTGGGATTTTGACACCTTGAACAACCGGGTGTATCTCTCGCCGCGCTGGAAATCCATGCTGGGCTATGACGAAACCGAGGTGGGGGCGGCGCCGGACTGGCGCACGCTGGTGCACTCGGATGACATGTCGCGGGTACAGACCGCCATCCGCGATCATGTGGCCGGCAGGACTCCGCTATTCGAGAGTTTGCACCGCATGCGCCATGTCACCGGTGAGTGGCGCTGGGTCATTAGCCGGGCCAAGGCTAAGGTGGATGAAAAGGGCCGGCTGCTGCGCTTGGTCGGCGTGGAGCTCGACATCACCGAGCGCAAACTGTACGAAGATGCGTTGTTTCGCGAGAAGGAAAGCGCGCAGATCACCCTGCAGAGCATCGGCGATGGGGTCATCACCACGGACGCCAAGGGCGTCATCGATTATTTGAACCCCGTGGCCGAGTCCCTCACCGGCTGGCGGCTGGAAGACAGCCAGGGTCGCGCCATCGAAGAAATCTTCCGCGCTTTCCACGAAGAGACCTGCGAACCGCTGGAAAACCCGCTGGCGGTGGCCATCCGCCGGACTCGCTCCATCAAGTCCGTGCGCCCCATGCTGCTGATTCGCCGTGACGGCAACGAAATCTACGTCGAGAGCACCGCGTCCCCGATCCGCGATGGCAGCGGCGCGGTGTCCGGCGGCGTGCTGGTGTTCCACGACGTCAGCGAAGCGCGCGAGCTGAATCGGCGCTTGAGTTACCACGCCAGCCACGACGTGCTCACCGGACTCGTCAATCGGCGCGAATTCGAAAATCGCATGGAACGGGCGCTGAAGAGCGCCAAGGCGCGCGAGACCTCATACGCGCTGTGCTGCCTGGACTTGGACCAGTTCAAGATCGTCAATGACACCTGCGGCCACAGTGCCGGCGATGCCTTGCTGGGACAGGTCGGCGCGCTGCTCAAATCCAAGGTGCGCTGGCGCGACACGCTGGCGCGACTGGGCGGTGATGAGTTCGGCATATTGCTGGAAAGCTGTTCGCTCGATGAAGCCATGCGCACCGCCGAGGCGCTGCGCGAGGCGGTCCGCAATTTCAAATTCACCTGGGAAGAGCGGACTTTCCGCTTGGGCGCGAGCATTGGCGTGGTGCCGATCTCGGCTGATAACGCCGATGTGGCTTCGGTGTTGAGCGCCGCCGACAGTGCCTGCCAGGCGGCCAAGGAAGCGGGCCGCAACCGCGTGCATAGTTTCGAAGAGAACGACATCGACCTGATGCGTCGTCGGCGTGAAATGCAATGGGCGGCGCGCATCAACAATGCGCTGGAGGAAGGCCGTTTCGAGCTGTTCCGCCAGACCATATTGCCGCTGCAGAAGGCCGAGGGCGGGTCGCACTACGAATTGCTGCTGCGCATGCGCGATGAGGCCGGCAAGATCGTTTCGCCCGATAACTTCATGACGGCGGCTGAACGCTACGGCATCACGCCGAGCATCGATCGCTGGGTCATCGAAAACGCCTTCCGCTGGCTGGTGTCCGAGGCCGATGAGCGCGAGAAGCTCACCATGTGCTCGATCAACCTTTCCGGACAAAGCTTGGGCGATGACAAATTTCTACCCTACGTCATCGATCAGTTCCACCGCAGCGGTTTGGACGCCACGAAAATTTGCTTCGAGATCACCGAAACGGCGGCCATTGCCAGTTTTTCGCAGGCCAATCGTTTCATCCAGGCGCTCAAGGAATTAGGCTGCAAGTTCGCGCTGGACGACTTCGGCACGGGCCTGTCCTCGTTCGGCTACCTGAAGCATTTCCCGGTGGATTTCTTGAAGATCGACGGTAGCTTCGTGAAGGAGATTCTGCACGATCCCATCGACCGGGAAATGGTGCGCTCCATCAACGAAATCGGTCACCTGACCGGCAAACAGACCATCGCCGAATTTGCCGAGAATCAGGAAATCATCAATATGCTGCAGAGCTTGGGCGTCGACTATGCGCAGGGCTACGGCGTTTCGCAGCCGCAGCGGGTCTTGAAGGCCGTCAACAGCGTCTGATTCCTGGCGGCTACGTGCGCCACTGAAATCGCATGGATAAGTCCACGGCGCGCACATGCTTGGTGATGCTGCCCACCGAGATGAAATCCACGCCGGTCTCGGCGATTTCCCGGATGGTCTCGCGCGTGATGCCGCCGGAGGCTTCGAGTTTCAGAGGAGCCTCGCTGGCCGCGTTCAAAGCCACGGCTTCGCGCAGCAGCGGCAGCGCAAAATCATCGAGCAGGGCGATGTCGGCACGCGCTGCGATGGCTTGCTTGAGTTCGTCGAGATTTTCGACCTCCACCTCGACGGGGACTGGGCGCGCGGATTGCTTAGCGGCCGCCACCGCATGGGCGATGGAGCCGGCCGCCATGATGTGGTTCTCCTTGATCAAGATGCCGTCGAAGAGGCCCATGCGGTGATTGTGGCCGCCGCCCACGCTCACGGCATATTTTTGCGCCGACCTTAGGCCCGGAATGGTTTTTCGCGTATCCAGCAGTCTGCACCGCGTGCCCTTGAGCAGCTCGGCGTAGCTATGTGCGGCGGTCGCAGTCGCTGACAGCAGTTGCAGAAAATTCAGTGCCGTCCGCTCACCGGTCAGTAGGGCCCGAGCCGGTCCCTGCACCGAAAATAAAACCTGGTCGGGCAGCGCTGAGTCTCCCTCGCTCACCTGCCAGGCCACTGCCACCCGCGGATCGATTTGCCGGAAGGTTTCCTCGACATAGGGCACGCCGCAGATGATGGCCGCTTCGCGGGTGATGACGCTGGCTTGGCCCTCGCGCTCAGCCGGTATCAGCGCGGCCGTCAGATCGCCCGCGCCGATATCCTCAGACAGAGCCGCCGCGACTTGCCGCGCCAGATCAGCGGGCAATGCCGGCATTTAGAGGGGCAGGCCGTGCGACGGACCGATCATGCACATAAGCATGGGGATGGAGAGCAGAAAGTTGGTGCGCGAGGCGTACAAGGCGACCTTGCGCGCCGTTGCCTTCTCGGCATCCGTGGCCGGTTTCATCCCTAAGATTTTCTTCTGGTTCGGCCAAATCAAGCCCCAGACATTGAGCAGCATGATGGTGCCGAACCAGGCGCCAATGCCCATGATGGTGTTCGGTCGCGACACGGGCGTATCCAATAGCCCCAGAGTGAAGGCGCTGACGAAGCGTCCGTGCGTCTGGGACAGCAGGTAGGCGCCCATCAGCCAGGTGAGCAGGGCCGACCAGCGAAACCACAGCAGGGCGCGCGGCGCCACGTACTTGTTGATGCCGGCGCCGCCCGGGCCGCCCTTGTCGGCCGCCGCGACCGCCATGGCCGGTGTCTGCACCGCATTGAAGTAGTAGAGTAAGCCGATCCAAAAGATGCCGAAGATGATGTGCAGCCAACGGGTCAGAGCCGCTACGCTGGTGTAGTTGACGTTCACACCGCCTTCGATCACCAGACATATGACGACCGATAGCACGAATCCGATGATTAGAGGCCATTTGACGGTAGTTAACGGATTCATGCGATTCCCCTCCTTAAAGTTTTTGAAGAATAGGGGACTCACCCCAATAATTCAATTATGAGCGATCCTGTACCCCTATCCCCGTGCGTCAAGAACTGCGCTTTGGACGCAAATGGGTACTGCCGGGGCTGTTGTCGTACAATCGAGGAAATTACCCGCTGGCGCAGCATGAGCCCTGATCAACAGAGGGCGGTGCTTAGGGTGCTGACACAACGGCGTGCCTACGTCGGTTTAAGTTGATTCATTTGGAGATCGTCATGACTGTGATTGACCGTATCAAAGAGCAGCTCTCATCCGCACCCGTGGTGCTGTACATGAAGGGCACACCGGACTTCCCGCAATGTGGATTTTCGGCGCAGACCGTGGGGGCCCTGCGGGCCTGCAAGGCGGAGTTTCACTCCATCAATATCTTTGAAGACCCCGAGGTGCGCGAGGGCTTGAAGACCTATTCGAACTGGCCGACCTTCCCGCAGTTGTACGTGAACGGTGAGTTGATCGGCGGTTGCGACATCACGCTCGAAATGTACAAGAGCGGCGAGCTGAAGCAGTTGTTGGCAGAAGCCGGCGCGGTAACGGCTTAAGGCGGCGTTTCGTCCAAGGGGTGCGGTTCCTGCGGATTCGAGGGTTCGACTTGCAGCGGGCCCATGGAAGCCAGCCGCCGGCGGCTGGCATCGAACACGCCCTGGAATTGATTGCACACCAGGCAGAATAAGTCAGCCGTGCGCTCGGCATCGTAGGCTGCCGAGTGCGCGGACGCGGTATCCCATTCCAAGCCGGCCGCCAATGTCGCGCGCATCAACACGGTTTGCCCAAAGGCCACTCCGCCCAAGGTCGCCGTGTCGAAGCACGAAAACGGATGAAAGGGGTTGCGCTTGACCTGGGTGCGCGCCACCGCGGCATTCAAGAAATTCAAATCGAAGGCGGCGTTGTGGCCCACCAGCACGGCGCGCGTGCAGTCGGCATTGCGGATGGCCGTGCGCACTTCTTTGAAAATGCGCTGCAGGGCATCTTCTTCCTGGATGGCCGGGCGCAGCGGGTGGTGCGGGTCGATGCCATTGACCGCCAGCGATGCAGCCTCCAGATTGGCCCCTGGAAAGGGTGCCACGTGAAACCGGTGAGTCTCGCCTCGAGCCAGCGTTCCATCGGAACGCATCTCCACCAGCACGGCGGCAATCTCCAATAGCGCGTCGGTTTGGGAATTGAAGCCGCCGGTCTCGACGTCGATGACTACCGGCAGGAAGCCGCGAAAGCGCGTCGCGTACGTGATGGGCATGATGCTCATGCAGCGCCCGCACTCAAGCGCCAGGCGATGCTCTCGCCGGCACGATACGGCACGACGGTGCCGCTTCCGAACTCATATGAGGCCGGCG
>Ga0116227_10013852_pt1 | contig 12521 bp, 11 predicted proteins | sample S1TSphgellanicum_FD_89693 | JGI IMG/M metagenome (GOLD analysis project Ga0116227, IMG submission 89693) | Host-associated microbial communities from peat moss isolated from Minnesota, USA - S1T2_Fb - Sphagnum magellanicum MG | ecosystem: Host-associated > Plants > Peat moss > Unclassified... | reverse complement strand
TATGCCACATAGAATCGAAACGTTTCGTTGCGAGCACTTTATCCTTTTGAATCTACACTTTTCCAAATAGCGGACCAAATGTGATGTGGCCGACCTATAGCTTGAATGCTCCAGAGGCGATCCGCGCATAGAGTTGGGCATCGAGGCGCACGAAGTTATTCTTTTCGCTATCGCGAAAGAAAACGCCGCCCAGCACGCGCCCGGGATCGAAACCTTCCGCGACAAGGTCCAGCTTGCGCTGCTTGAACGTCGACGTCATGTCGATCTCGCTCTGAAACCGCAAGAAAAGCGGGCGGGCATAAGCGGGCAGGCTCGCGCTTATATGTGCGGCAAAAGCCGCGAGATCGAAGCTTTCCGGGTCGCGCGCGACGATCGCCGCCATGCCGGCCCGGCCCTCCATGCCGGCAATCGCGACGCCATAGATCGCCGCATCGAGAACGCCTGCAAAGCGCACGACCGCCTCGGTGACTTCGGCAGTCGAGACGTTTTCGCCCTTCCACCGGAACGTATCGCCCATGCGATCGAGAAAATAAAAATATCCGAGCTCGTCGCGCCGCATCAGGTCGCCGGTCGAGAACCAGGCATCGCCGGCGCGAAAGACGGATCGGAGGATTTTGTGCTCCGTCGCTTTGAGGTCGGCATAGCCTTCGAAGCGGTTGCCGGGTTTCTCCGGATCATCGACGATCTCGCCGATCGCCTCGCCGGCTTCGTTGGGCGCGCAGGCGAGGCAGAAGCCGTCGGGGCCCCGCATCGCCATGCCCGTCTCGTGATCGTGGCGCACGACCGCGACCGGGAATTTATGCGCGAGCCAAGGTGGAATGCGACCGATCGCACCGGGCCGCGAATCCATATTGAAGAGCGTCACATTGCCTTCGGTCGCCGCATAGAACTCGAGGATCTTCGGCAGACCAAAGCGGTCGCGGAACGGCGTGAAGATGTCGGGACGCAACCCGTTGCCGAAGCACAGACGCAGCGCGTGGCGCGCCTCCTCCGGGTTCGGCGGCGCAGCGAGGAGATAGCGGCAGAGCTCGCCGACATAGCAGAAGATCGTGCAACGATAGCGCACAATGTCCGACCAGAAGACGCGGGCGGAAAACTTGTCGCGGATGAAAAGCGTGCCGCCTTTGTGGAATGCCGCTCCCGGGGCACATACCCCGCCGACGGTGTGATACATCGGCAAGCAGTCATAGAGGCAGTCGTCGCGGCCGGCGCCCGTCGCGCCGGCAAAGCCGAACATGATGAGCTGCACGCGGTGGTGGTTGATATTGGCCGCCTTGGGAAGGCCGGTCGTGCCCGACGTATAGACGTAGAGGCAATGATCGGCGCTCGTGAGCTTCGGCCGTTCGGCTGGCGAAAGATCGTGGTCCGGCATGTGCGCGAGCGCGAGATCGATGCGCGGCAGATCCGTCCCCGCCTCGCCATGCACGAAGATCGCAATATCGCGCGGCAGCGCGTCGCGAATGGCGAGGACGCTCTCCAGGAGAACGGAGTCGACGACGAGCGCCTTCGCTTTTGCGACCAGAATGCAATGGACGAGGCTGACGCCGCCGAGATTGGTGTTGAGCAGCGCCGTTACCGCACCGACCTTCGCGAAGCCGAACCAAACGCAGAGATATTCCGGCCGATTTGGCATCAAAAGCGCAATGACGTCGCTCTTGCCGAAACCCTTGCTCAAGGCCCAATGCGCGTAACGGTTAGCGCGCGCATTGAGCTCGGTATAGGTCAGACGCTCGCTGGCCGAGACCAGCGCAAGGCGATTCTTGTGACGGGCGGCAAGGTCCTCGACATGATCGGCAAGCGTGCGGTTGCGGTTGCGAACGATCGGCCGCACACACCGCAACGTGCGCACGAGGCCATGCAAATAGGCCCATTCGCGCCGCAGACGATCGAGCATCCAAATTCTCCGCTCGGAGAGCATGGCCGGCCTCCCCAGCCGGCGAGATAAGACGCACCCAAGACGGAAGAGCGCCGTCTGGCGCCGTCAACGCAAGACGGAGTATAGAAAACATATTCGAAAACGATGACAGGAGACAGCTATGGCGCGCGCCCAGACCGCCTTCCTCGCCCGCAGGGACGTGCCCTCGCGGCAATCCCTGCAGCAAGCGATCGACGGGCTGAAATTCAAGCTCGTCCTTGATGACGGCTATGCACCCTTCAAATCCTCGGGCTATCTGCCTTGCACCTGGGACGGCGAGGATGCCGGCTTCGACCTCAAGTTTCAGGAAGTCGACAAGGCGACGCAATCGGAAAAGGTGCAGGCGGTGCTCGGAGATCGGGACGTCGCGATCGCTCTACGCTGGGGCGGCGACCCCCGCGAGATGGTGAGCGCTCTCGTCGTCTCGGCGGCGCTCGCGAAGAATTTCGACGCGCTGGTCCATGATCCGGACCGCGACCAGCTCTATTCTGCCGACGATCTCGTCGGCAAGGCACGCGCCGCCGCGAGCGAGCTTTAGAGCATCGTGCGCAAAAGTGTGTGCGGTTTTGCGCGCCGAACGATGCTCTTCTTATTTGATGCTCTTCTTATTCAAGGAGATGCTGGCCGATCCCACCCTGCGAGATCGGGAAAGATTTTCGCCATGGTCAAGGCATCGAAGAAATCGCCGCCACGGCGAAAATAGCGCCGATGGCGTCCCTCTATACTGAATCCAGCCTTTTTATAAAGCCTGATCGCGCTCTTATTGTCGCTGAAGGCAGTCAGTTGCACGCGCTGCAGGCGCGCAAAAACGTGCGCGCTGACATCGAGCATGCGCAACAAGGTCGATCCGATGCCGCGCCTTTGAAAATCGGAGCGGACCCCGAGCATGATCCAGCCGATATGTTCCAGGCCTTCGTTGAGCACGTAAAGACCACCGAAGCCGACAGCCCGATCCTTCACGACTGCCACGATCTCGAATTTTCGCGCGCAAGGAATGCCCTCGAACCAGGCTTGCAGCTCGTCGCAGGACGCGAATGGGCCGCGCGGCGAGGCAAAATGCAGAAACTGTTCGTCGTTGAACAAATCGAGCAATTCGCGCGTGTCGCGCGCCTCACGCGTGCGGACAACGAGCTCATCCAATCCTATCGGGCCGATCGTCATCACCTGTCTCGGGCGTCGAGTATCGAGCCTCGCGGCAAGGCTTCGCGGCAATGCGCCCTCATGACGGGCCAAGCTGACGATACAAGCTTGTGCCGGGCTTTCGCGGATCGAGACAGCAGCTTCGCCGCAGCGAAGGGTCCGCTCGCTCCGCCGCGCCTGACGGCCGAATTGGTAGGGTTAAATCCGCTTTAACCGGGGGGCCGTAGGTTTTGCCGAGCGAAGTCGCGGGGGCGCGGCTCGAGAAGTGTGGTGGTCAAGCCCGCGGCTGCCGCCCCATGCAGCGAGACGGAATGCGAACCACCACGAGTTTTACAGCGTTCGATCACATCCCCGATCCGCTGCGCGCCTTTGCCGCGCGGCGGCTCGCGGAAGCCGTCGGCCTCGCGCTTCTAGCCGCGGCGGGCGCCACGGCTTTGTCCCTGCTCTCCTGGTCGGTCGAGGATCCGAGCTTCAATCACGCGAGCAGCAGCCCGATTCACAACCTGCTCGGCGCGCCGGGCGCCGTCATCGCCGATCTCACCATGCAGATGCTCGGCCTCGCGGCGCCGGCATTCCTCGCGCCGCCGGCCTTCTGGGGATGGCAGTTGCTGCGCCGCCGCGGGCTGCCGGCGCTCGGACTACGCGGCGTTCTCTGGATCGTAGGCGCCTCGGCGGCTGCGGCGCTCGCCTCGCTCATGCCGATTGCCAGCCGCTGGCCGCTGCCGACCGGCCTCGGCGGCGTCATCGGCGACGCGCTTCTCGCAGCACCTCGGCTCATCTTCGGCACCTCGCTCGTCGTCATGCTGTTGCTCGGCGTCGGATTTGCCGCGATCTCGATCCTTTCCCTTTCGGCCTCGATCGGGCTGCGCGCCGGTCGCCAGGAGGGAGAAGACGAGGATGACGACGAAACAATCGCCAAGCCGGCCCGTTCCCGCGATCTCGACGACGAGGATGCGGCAGGCGAACCGGGCTTTGCGCTCGTCTCGCTCGGTGCCCTGATCCATGCCGGGCTGAGCCTCAAAGCGCTCCTGACACGGTTCGTCAGCACACGCAAACGATCCCGCGAGCGGCGTCCGGCGTTCTGGCAGACCCATTCATCCGAGGATGAGCTCGCGGCGCCCGTCGATCTCGGTGCCTTGCCGCGTGAACGACAAGAGCCGGATTTCGGCCAGCCGGCCTTCGACGCCACCGCTTATGCGCCTCCGGCGCTGCGTGCCGCCGCGCGCCAAGCAGCCGAGGACGAGGCGCCAGCAGGCGGACGGGCACGGGTGACCCCCGGCGCGGGCAGCCTGAAGCCGGGCCAACGTCTCGCTCGTGAGACGCAGCCTTCGATGCTCGACAAGCTCAATGCGCGCAAATACCAGTTGCCGCCGCTCTTGATGCTGAGCGAGGCGAAGAAGCTTGCGGCGAACCGCGTCTCCGAAGATGCGCTGCAGCAGAATGCTCGGCTTCTCGAAGGCGTGCTGGAAGATTTCGGCGTCAAAGGCGAGATCATCAATGTGCGGCCGGGTCCGGTCGTCACGCTTTACGAGCTCGAACCCGCGCCGGGCGTCAAATCCTCGCGCGTCATCGGCCTCGCCGACGATATCGCGCGTTCCATGTCGGCCGTCTCGGCGCGTGTCGCCGTGGTGCAGGGCCGCAATGCGATCGGCATCGAGCTGCCGAACCAGCGTCGCGAGACCGTCTATCTGCGCGAGCTTCTAGCCTCGCAGGATTTCGAGAAGTCGAAGCACAGCCTCGCCATCGCGCTCGGCAAGACGATCGGCGGCGAGCCGATCATCGTCGATCTCGCGCGCATGCCGCATCTGCTCGTCGCCGGCACGACGGGCTCCGGTAAGTCGGTCGCGATCAACACGATGATCCTGTCGCTGCTCTATCGGCTGCGGCCGGATCAATGCCGGCTCATCATGGTCGACCCCAAGATGCTCGAGCTCTCCGTCTATGACGGCATCCCGCATCTCCTGACGCCGGTCGTGACGGATCCGAAGAAGGCGGTCGTCGCGCTGAAATGGGCGGTCCGCGAGATGGAAGATCGCTACAAGAAAATGTCGAAGCTCGGCGTCCGCAACATAGACGGGTTCAACACGCGCGTCGTCGAAGCCGCGGGCAAAGGCGAGGCCATCAGCCGGACGGTGCAGACGGGCTTCGACCGCGAGACGGGCGAAGCCATCTACGAGCAGGAGGCAATGGACCTCACCGTCCTGCCCTATATCGTCGTCATCGTCGACGAGATGGCCGATCTCATGATGGTCGCGGGCAAGGACATCGAAGGCGCAATCCAGCGGCTTGCGCAAATGGCGCGCGCTGCCGGCATCCATCTCATCATGGCGACGCAGCGTCCCTCCGTCGATGTCATCACCGGCACGATCAAAGCGAACTTTCCGACGCGCATCTCTTTCCAGGTCACATCGAAAATCGACAGCCGCACCATTCTGGGAGAGCAAGGCGCCGAGCAACTGCTCGGCCAAGGCGACATGCTCCATATGGCAGGCGGCGGCCGCATCTCGCGCGTGCACGGCCCCTTCGTCTCGGATGGCGAGGTGGAGAAGGTCGTCGCGCATCTGAAGAGCCAGGGCCAGCCTGAATATCTCGACGCGATCACCATGGAAGAGGAGATCGGCGAGGCGGATGCGGCCCCCGCGCCCGGCAGCATGGATGCAGAGGAATCCGCCGATCTCTACGACCGCGCCGTCGCGATCGTGCTGCGCGACCGCAAATGCTCGACGAGCTATATCCAACGCCGGCTCTCGGTCGGCTACAACAAGGCGGCCTCGCTGGTCGAGCGAATGGAGGCGGAAGGCGTGGTCGGCGCCCCGAACCATTCCGGCAAGCGCACGATCCTCGTGGGTGGCGGAATCGACCGCGGTGCCTTCGATTTGCGCGACGACTGATCTCGCCCCTTGATCGGACTCGACAATCGATTGAAATAGGGTCCATGAGTCGCACGGGAAGCTCGGTCCAATGGGCCTTTTGCGCGCGCGGCGGCGGTCCTAATGCCGCCACATGGGCTGCGTATGCGCTGGGCTTTCCTATTGAGAGGCGCGAGATGGTTCGAGACTTGAGCGGCAAGCCTTCCAGACCCGCGTCAAGGCCCACGCGCATGTTTCTGCGTCTCGTCTCCGCCGGAATCCTGACGCTGCTCGTCTGGCCGTCGCTCGCCGAGCCGGCACCGGCGCCGAGCAAACCGCCGCCACCGCCGCCGGGTGCCGCAAAACCATTCACGCCGATCGATCCGCAGGTCGCGATCCAGAAGGCCAACGCCTATCTTACGAGCGCGACCACGATGATCGGCGATTTCGTCCAGATCGGCGGCGACGGGCGCCGCTCCGAGGGCCGCCTCTACGTGCAGCGGCCGGGCAAGCTACGCTTCGAATACGCGCAGCCCGCAAGCCTCGAGATCATCGCCGACGGCACCTCGGTCGCGATCCGCGACCGCAAGCTCGCCACCCAGGATCTTTATCTGCTGGCCCAGACGCCACTGAAATTCCTGCTCAAGGATCAGATCGATCTCGCCCATGATGTGAAGGTGCTCGATGTCACCAGCGATCCGAACGCAGTTTCCATCCTCGTCGAGGACAAAGTGACCTTCGGCGGAACATCGCTCATCAAGCTCGTCTTCGATCCGCAGAAATTCGCTTTGAAGCAATGGCAGGTGACCGATCCGCAGGGCTATGAGACGCTGGTTTCACTCTTCAATGTCGACCTCACCAAAAAGCCGGATCCGGCTCTGTTTAAGATCACGCAGGAACGGATGCTGAACACGAATAATTGAGGCGGCGAAAGGTCCTCGCCCGCCATCTTGCGAGTCTCGATGGGGCTTCCTATCTCATTTTCATGTAAGCGATACCGCCGGCTCGACGTATCCCCCCGTTGCGTTCCGGCCGGTCCCCTGCTGGTCCCCTCCCGGCATGGTGTCGTCTTGCAGGGGCGCTCGGTCGCGGATCGGGCGCCCTTTTTCTTAAGTGCGGCGCTTTAGCTGTGGGCGCATTGGCGTAGCGCTTGCGGGGGCAGCGTCGCCATGGCAATTCGCTGTCCATCGTCGACGCTGGAATGCTTCGCCTTGCGCCTCACGCTCGCGACATGGAACATCAACTCGGTTCGCCTGCGCATCGATCTCGTCCGGCGACTTCTTGCGGAGCATGAGCCGGACGTTCTCTGCCTGCAGGAAACGAAATGCCGCGACGCGGAATTTCCGCTCGCCGCGTTTCATGAGGCGGGTTACGCCTTCAGCGCGATCAATGGTCAAAAAGGCTATCACGGCGTCGCCATTCTTTCGAAGCTACCGCTCGCCGATGTCACGCGCCGCGATTTTTGCGACAAGGGCGACGCCCGCCATATTGCGGTGAACATCCTCCCCGGCGGCGAGGGCGGGCCCTCCATCACGGTGCATAATTTCTATGTCCCCGCCGGCGGCGACGAGCCCGACCCTGAGATCAACCCTAAATTCGCGCATAAGCTCGCGTTTCTCGACGAAATGACGGATTGGATCGGCAGCGCGAAGGTTGCGCGTGACAATGCGATCATGGTCGGCGATCTCAATATCGCGCCGCTCGAAAGCGACGTCTGGAGCCACAAGCAGCTCTTGAAGGTGGTGAGCCACACGCCCATCGAGGTTGAACGTCTCGGCAGGGTATTTGGTGCAGGGCCCTGGGTCGATGCGCTCCGCCATTACGTGCCGCCGTCCGAAAAGCTCTACACGTGGTGGAGTTATCGCGCCGCCGATTGGGCGAAAGCCGATAAGGGCCGCCGTCTGGACCACATCTGGGTGAGCCAGAGCCTCAAGCCGCATCTCGGCGGAATGAAGATCCTACGCGAGAGCCGCGGCTGGGAACGTCCGTCGGACCATGTGCCGGTCTTCGTCCATTTGGATCTGTAGCGCTATCCGCGCCAAAAGCGCCCGCAGATCAATCGAGCCAAAGGCCAATCGAATCGAAGCTCAATCGAACCCGTATTCCTCGAGCACGGGCTTGGGCACGTCGAGGCCGGCGCCGACGGCCCGCTCGACAGCGGCGAAATGCGCCCGAACGAGCGCCTTATAGCCGGCGATCGTCACGTCTTCGCGCACGGTCGGCAACGGCCGATGCTCGGCGCAGCGCAGGATGAGGTCGATCGACAGTTTCGGGTCGTGGTTGCGATGGGCATCGGCGATCGCGAGCTTTCCGCCGATATAAGCACCGACCGCCTCGTAACCGGCATCGGTTTTGTGCAGCAGAACTTGGTTGCCTTTATCGGCTTCGGGCAGGTTGGCAACGGCGGTGGCAAAGTCGGGCGCGTCCTCGATCGGCATCTCGGTGCCGGCGATCCAACCGGGCGGCGTCAAGCCAGCCAGAATATCGGCGATCGGGTTGGCCTTGGCATAACCTTCGCCCTGGCCGAGCCCCGCCATGAATTCCGATAATGTGTGCTGCCAAACAATCATCGACCCGAAAGCTCCTCGTCATCTGAAGGTCACGGCGCAAAGGCACTTCGGCGTACCGCCTCGAGCTCGTACGACATCCGCGCGAGGTCTTCGGCGAGCATGCACCGGATGCGCTCGGCGCTGTTGGGAAATTCCTGCAGCACGCGCAGGAAGAGTGAACGGCTGATTTTCAAGACGCTCGACGGCTCGCGCGCGACGGCGCTCGCAGGGCGGCGCGTCTCGACGATCAAGGCCAGATCGCCGATGAGGCCCGGCGCGCGCACGAGCAGGGCGCCTGCGGCGCCCTCGCCGGCACCGTCGAGCGCAATCGTCCCTGAAACCACGACGTAGCCCGCATCGGAGAGATCGTCGCGGCGAAACAGAACATCGCCTGCACGCAAAATCCGGGTCTCCGCGGAAAAGGCGATCAGCCGAAGCGCCTCGGCTTCCATGACCGCGAAAGTGGCGTTGCGCGCCAGATTGCGAACATCATCCTCGAGAGCCATGCCCGATACTCAGCTTCTTTACGGGACGAGCTTGTAGCCGCCCGCCTCGGTCACCAGAAGCTGAGCCTTGGCCGGGTCGCGCTCGATCTTTTGACGCAAGCGGTAAATATGCGTTTCGAGCGTATGCGTCGTGACGTTGGCGTTATAACCCCAAACCTCGCGCAGCAAGACGTCGCGTGTCACGACCGACTGGCCGGCACGGTAGAGAAAGCGCAGGATCGCCGTCTCCTTCTCGGTCAGCCGCAGCTTGCTGCCCTTTTCGTTGATGAGCTGCTTCGAGCCCGGTTGGAAGGTGAAGGGTCCGATCCGAAAAAGCGCGTCGTCGCTCGCCTCGTGCTGGCGCAGGTGCGCGCGCATGCGCGCGAGGAGCACTGCGAAGCGGAAGGGCTTGGCGACGTAGTCGTTGGCACCCGATTCGAGGCCGGCCACCGTATCCGCATCCGAATCATGGCCCGTCAACATGATGATCGGATTCTTGAAACCCTCTTCGCGCAGGCGCTTGACCGCGTCACGGCCGTCCATATCGGGCAGGCCGACATCCATGATCACGAGATCGGGCGTTTGGTCGCGAGACACCGCCAGCGCGGACGCGGCCGTCGGAGCATGCACGGGGGCAAATTCTTCGTGGAGGGACAATTGCTCGGCGAGGGCGGCGCGGAGGTCATCGTCGTCATCGGCAATCAGGATCTTGCGAACCGGCATCAGACATTCCTTAAGGTTTTGTAGACCAGCCTTCGCTCGCCGCTGCCCCCGCGACTCCCTTATAGTCGCCACGGGCATGAAGGGCAATTTCACCCATTTCCAAGTTTCACCCATTTCAAACTGTCAAACCTGGCGAGATGAGAAAGCGCATCACCCCGGCTCTCCCTAAAAAGCAGGTTCGCGCCGGCTTGAGCCGACTCGCGGTGCGGCAGGTCGCCGGCCTCGGCAAGCACCGTGGGCGTCTACATGCCGGGCCCCTGGCGATCGCCTGCGCGCTCGGCGCAAGCGGCATTCGAATCGGCAAGCGCGAAGGCGACCATGCGACACCGGCAGGCCGATACCGGATTCTCGAGGCGCGCTTCAGAGCAGACCGGCTTTCGCGGCCGCGCGGTCACCTCAAATTCCGGGTGCTGCGCCAAACCGACGGCTGGTGTGACGACCCTTTGGCCGCGGCCTATAATCGTGCGGTGCAGCTTCCCGTCGATGCCGGCCATGAGACGATGTGGCGAGCGGACGGGCTTTACGATCTCGTCTTCGTGCTCGATTACAATGTCTTGCCGCGGCGCAAGGGCTTTGGGAGCGCCATCTTCCTGCATTGCGCGCGGGAAAATTTCGGACCGACGGAAGGCTGCGTCGCGCTGGCGCGCGCCGACCTGCGGCGGCTTTTGCCTATGCTGAGCGCCAAGACGCACATCATTATTGGTTAATCGATCGTTGCCGGAGCCGGCGCGGCCTCGCCGACGACATCGACCGAAGGATCACGGCCGAGCGCTGACGAGATAAGGCTGCGCATGGTGGCAAAATCATCGACGACGAGCACGCAGCATTGTTCCGCGTAATTTGAGACGCGTCACGCCGCAGGGCGGCGCACGCATACGACTCGGAAGCGTCCGGCGACGTAAGCCGTATCCGTCAAGCAAGCATTGCCGGCGGGGTTGGCGCCGGAGACATGATAGTCGCTGAAAGCAGCGCTTTGATTGACATAGATGCCGCCCGTCAGGTTGACCGACAGGGCGACGCCGGCAACGGCGTAAGCCGACGCAGCTTCCGCAACGAGCGCATCGTCGGCGCTATAAAGCGCCGCGGTTATAGCGCCGCGCGTTTTCGCCGATCCGGTGGCCCGTGCAATCGAATCCTGCGTGTCGGCGGTCGCGATGACGAAAGCGATCGGTCCGAAGCGTTCTTCGAGATAGGCGGCTTCCTCTTCCGCATCGACCGCCACGATCAAAGGTGTCGCGCTGCGCATGCCTGAAACGCTCAGCGGAGCGCTGTCGCGAACGATGCGGCCGAGCCCGCGGGCAGCAGAGATGCGCGCAAGCGTCGCCTCGCTCTGCACCGCGCCCAAAATCCCGGCCGCGCGCGCGGGGTCGCCCAGGAGCTCATCGATAGAAGTCGCGATCCCAGCCGCCACGTCCTCGAAGCTTTTATGGCCTTCATCGGTCTCGATGCCGGCGCGCGGAATAAAAATGTTTTGCGGGGCCGTGCACATCTGCCCGCTGTAAAGCGAAAGCGAGAAGGCGATGTTCTGGCACATCGCCTTGAACGCTTTCGTCGAGTCGATCACGATGGAGTTGACGCCGGCTTCCTCGGTGAAAACGAGCGCATGCCGGACATTGTCGCGCAACCATTGGCCGAAGGCCGAAGAGCCGGTGAAATCGACGAGGCTCGCGCGCGGATCCGTGACGAGATGCTTGGTGAGTGGCGCCTCTGGCTCGTCGGCGGCAAGCAGCAGGACATTAGGGTCGAACCCCGCCTCGCGCAAAACCTCGCGGCCGATTTTCACGCTGATCGCGAGCGGCAGGATCGCCGCGGGATGCGGCTTGACGATCACCGCATTGCCGGTGACGAGATCAGCGAAGATCGCCGGATAGCCGTTCCATGTCGGAAAGGTCGCGCAGCCGATGACGATGCCGGTGCCGCGCGGCACGATGATGAAATCCTTGTCGAGCCTGATGCTGGTTTTGCCGGCGGGCTTCTCCCACAGGACTGAGGACGGCAGCCGTGCCATTTCCGCGTAAGCATAGGCGATCGCTTCGAGCGCCCGGTCCTGCGCATGCGGACCGCCGGCCTGGAAGGCCATCGCAAACGCCTGCCCCGTCGTGTGCTGCACCGCATGGGCGATGAGAAAACTGTGCTGATTGAGCCGCGCGACGATTTCGAGCGCGATGCCGACGCGCGTTTCGATCGAAGCTGCGCTCCAGACGCGCGCGGCGGCCGCGGCGGCACCGAACAATGAATCGGGCTCCGCGCCCGGATAGGTGATGCCGAGGCTTTGCCCATAAGGCGAGACCTCACGGCCAATACGCGCTCCATTGCTCGGCTGGTCGAGCTCAAAGGCCGCGTCGAGCAGAGCCTGATAGGCGGCCTGCCCCTCCTTTGGGCCTGTTTCTCCATAGCTCTTCTGGCTTTCCGCAAAGCCGGCCCAGAACCCGCGTTTGGCAGCCGCGTCGAGCGCGCCGTCCAACAAAGCCTTATGCTTTTCGAATAGCGCGTTCATCCTGGACCTCCCAAAGCCTCTGTCCCGAAGCTTCTTGACAAACATACGGAGCTGGATCGAATATTAGTTGACCGATCGGTTAACACAAGCCGTTTTGCGAAGCCGCCGCGAAAAAGCGCGGCACATGAAGGCCGCAAATGGCGGATGCGGGAGGACATATGGCCGAAGAGCATGTGGCCAAAGAGCATGTGGCCGAGGAGCTCTTGGTCGACCGGCGCGCGGGATGGCGCATCTTGACGCTCAATCGTCCCGATCGCCTCAACGCCTTCAATGACGCCTTGCACCGGGCCTTGGCGAAAGCGCTCGAGGAGGCCGAGACGGATGCGGAGTGCCGCGCCGTGCTCTTGACCGGCGCGGGGCGCG
>Ga0116227_10013850_pt1 | contig 12524 bp, 8 predicted proteins | sample S1TSphgellanicum_FD_89693 | JGI IMG/M metagenome (GOLD analysis project Ga0116227, IMG submission 89693) | Host-associated microbial communities from peat moss isolated from Minnesota, USA - S1T2_Fb - Sphagnum magellanicum MG | ecosystem: Host-associated > Plants > Peat moss > Unclassified... | reverse complement strand
GCAACACAATCACCTCAGGCCCGTACGCCGCGATCGCCGGCGGTGACGGCAATGCGGCCGCTGGAACGTACGGGGCGGTGGCAGGCGGTTATCGCAACTCGGCGAGCGGTGCCGCGGCGGCCGTCGGCGGCGGCTCGAGCAGTTCCGCGACGGGAAAATATGCGACGATTCCCGGCGGCTACCTCAACGCGGCCGGCGGTATCGGCAGCTTCGCGGCCGGCACGCAAGCGAAGGCGCGTCATAACGGCGCGTTCGTGTGGAGCGATAATAACGGCACGGCGGCCGTGCAGTCGACGGCGAATTACCAGTTCGTGGCTCGCGCGTCGGGCGGTTTCTATTTCTTCAGCGATGCCACTGCGAAGACCGGCGTCAAGCTCAACCCGGGTTCGGGCACGTGGGCGTCGCTGAGCGATCGCACGATGAAGACGGGCGTCAGGGCGCTCGACGACGCGGCGGTGCTCGCGAAGGTCGCGGCCTTGCCGGTCAGCGAGTGGAGCTATACCTCAGAGCACGGCGTGCGGCACGTGGGCCCGATGGCGCAGGATTTCTACGCGGCTTTCCACGTCGGCGAAGACGACCGCCATATCACGAGCATCGACGAAGAAGGCGTGGCGCTGGCGGCGATCAAGGCGTTGCACGCCGAGGATGGAGAACTCCATCGTGAAAACGATGGCCTCCACTCGGAGAATCGTGACCTGCGCGAACGGTTGGCACGCGATGCGGCGCGCTTTGCCCGCGATGAAGCGCAGCGCGCTCGCGACGAAGTGCAGCGCGCTCGTGACTCTGCGCGTCTGCTCGCGCTCGAACGTAAGGTGGATACCAGCGCCGCCCGCAGGCACCCCTAGCCGCCGGGGACGCAGAAAACGTCGCAAGGCCGGTCGACTGCGCGGGCGACCGGGAAGGACTTTGCTCCGTATATACTAGGTGCCAGGAGCGGTACGACGAATGTCGGCGGAATTGGAAACGCGCGCGTCGCCGCCGTCTCGCGATCCGGACGCCCCCGGCATCTCCGGCGAGCCGGAGCACGCCCTTAGCGCGAGGGACCTGGCCGAAGCGGTCGCCGAGATCGTCTGGCTGTGCGACGATTCGGGAACCGTGGTGTGGTGTAATCGCGCATGGTTCGCCTTTAGCGGATTACCGTTTACGGCGCCGCCGGTCGAGGGCTGGATCGGGGCGGTCCATCCCGACGACTTGGAGCGATTTCGACGGTACTTCCTAGCCCACCGCGACGCGCGGCTGCCCGGCGAAATCGAGATCAGGCTGAGGCGTGCCGAAGGCGTCTTTTCGTGGCTGCGGGCACGGATCGCGCCGCTGCCGGCGCACCTCGGCGCGACGAACTGGGTGTGCACCTGCACTGAGATCGATGCGCGGCATTTCAGCGACGCGCGCTTGCGCCGCCTCTTCGATGCCAGCGTCGTCGGCATCCTCATCGGGAACAACTCCGGCGCGATCCTCGAAGCCAACGAGGCCTTTCTGGCCATGGTCGGCTATACGCGCGAAGACCTCGAAGACGGGCGGCTCGATTGGCGCAGCCTGACGCCGGCCGAATGGCTACCCCTCGACGAGCGCGCGATCGAGGAAATGGCGCGGCGCGGCGCGTTCGGACAGTACGAGAAAGAATACATTCGAAAAGACGGGACCCGCTTACCGATCTCCGTCGGCGGCGCGCGCATCGCCGGCACCGAAGACGAGCAGATCTGTTACATCGTCGACCTCTCCGAGATCCGGCGGGCCGAAACCGCGCTACGGCACAGCGAGTCACGCTACCGCATCCTGGCCGAAGCGCTGCCGCAGATCGTCATGCTGGCAAATCAAACCCGCGGAATCATCTACGTCAACCAGCGTTACCAAGAGTATACCGGAATCACTTCGGAAGAGGTGGGGACGCGCTGGCACGAGGTCATCCACCCGGACGACATTCCGGAGATCGTACGGCGGCGCGCAACCGGCGAGTCGTACGAAGTCGAATACCGGCTGCGACGCGCATCGGACGGCGCCTATCGCTGGCACTTCGCTCGCTGCATGAAGATTCCCGACGAACGCGACGGCGAGGTCTGGCTCGCGGCCGCGATGGACATCGACGACCGCAAGCGCGCCGAAGAGTCGCTGCGTTTCATCGAGAAGGCCGCTTCGCGTCTTTCCGAGTCGCTGGATCTGCAGACGACGTTCGCGACCGTCCTCGATCTCATCGTGCCCGAGTTCGGCGATTGGGCTTCGATCACGCTGCGCGGCGACGACGGCCGCATCGAAACGATCGCCGCGCAACATTCAGATCCCGCCAAAGCCCACCTCGCGCGTGAGATCTGCGGGACCGACTACTTCAAACCGACCCATTCGTGGGGAACGGCGGAAGCGTACCGCACGGGCCGGCCCCAACTGCTGTCCCATATCACCCGCGATTCGGTCAGAGCCGCGGTCAGGGAACCATACGTTGAGGTGCTCGAACAATTAGGGTTCGGTTCGCTTCTGGCGTTACCGATCGTCGCGGGCGGCGACGTCATCGGCAGCATCGGCATCGTGTCCGACGGCGACCGCCGCACGTACACGCCGCAAGATCTTCCCTCGATGGAAGAGCTTGCGCGGCGCGCCGGGTTCGCCATCGAGAACGCGCGCCGTTACGAACGCGAACACCGGGTCGCGAGCGTCCTCCAAGAGGCGGCCTTGCCGCGCCGCTTGCCGGAACTCGCGGGCTTCCGCTTCGACGGCTACTACAAGGCCGGTCGCCGCGAGGCCCAGATCGGCGGCGATTGGTTCGATGCGCTCGTGCTCTCCGACGGACGCGTCGTCGTTTCCGTCGGCGACGTTGCCGGCAGCGGTCTGAAAGCCGCCGTGCTGATGAGCAACGTCCGCCAGCTCATTCGCGGCGCCGCCCACGTCTACCCGAACCCGATGATGATGTTCGACGTCGCCGACCGTACGCTCAGCAGCGAACACGAGGAGAGCATGGTCACCGCGTTCGTCGGCGTGATCGACCCCTCGCGCCGGACCATGCTTTACGCCTCGGCCGGCCATTTGCCCGCGTTGCTGCACACGCCCGACGGCCGCATCGTGGAGCTGCAAGCACCGGGCGCGCCGCTGGGATACCGCGACATGGCACCAAGCGACAGCCGCACGGCACTGATCCCGTCCGGCTCGTGTCTCTTGCTCTACACGGACGGGCTCGTGGAGTGGTCGCACGACGTCGTAGCGGGCGAGGCGGTGCTGCGTCAACGGTTCGCCGAAGCGGCGGCCGCGCCGTCCCCGCACATGGCCCGGACGCTCGTCGAGAGCGTACTGCCCGCAAGCGGCGCCGTCGATGACGTCGCCGCCCTGATCGTCTGCATCGATTAAAGGCCGCGGAGAACCCGCGGAGCGGGATCGGACCGAACCTCCAGATCGGATCCGAAATCTAAGGTCTCGCGGTCGCCGTCACCCGGTCGAGGAAGCTCGAGATCGCCGCGGTTACCGCGGTAGGTGCTTCGATCGACGACGAGTGTCCAGCCTTCGGAATGACCACGAGTTCCGCCCCCGCGATCGCGCTCGCGATTCGCTGCGCCTTGGCCGGCACGGTCGCAACGTCCTCATCGCCGACGATCACGAGCGCGGGCACCGTCACCTTCGAGAGTTCGGGATAGATCGGCGGGCGTTCGATCACGCCCACGAGCGCGCGCTGGATACCGGTGCGGTCGTTACGAATCAGGCGTGCGCGCCAGTATTCGCGCTCGGCGGCGCGCGCCGGGTCGGTGATGAACGTCTTGCCGAACATGATCGGCATCACCTGACCCGCGACCACGCCGTAGCCGAACCAGCGGCCCACGTTGCCGAGCAACTTATATCGGCCGACGTTCTCCTTCGGTTCTTCATCGGCGGAGGTCTCGAGCAGGATCGCCGAGCGCAAGAGGTCCGGCCGCCGCGCCGCCAAGCGCATAGCAACGAAGCCGCCCATCGAAAGGCCGGCAAAGTGCACGCGGCCGAGTCCGAGGCTTTCGATCAGCGCCGCGGCATCGTTTGCGAGCGTATCCATGTCGTAGCCCGAGGCCGTGACTTCGCTGCGACCTTGACCGCGAAAGTCGAACGTCACGCAGCGAAAGCGCGGCGAGAGCGCGGCGACTTGCGCCGCGAACATTTCGCCGCTCCAGAGCAGCCCGTGGGCGAACACGATCGTCTCGGGACCGTCGCCCGTCGACTCGTAGTGCAAGGCGGCACCGTTGACCGAGAGTTTCGGCATCGACTCCTCCTCTGCGAAGAATAGGCCGATTCTCTTGCGGCCCGCCTACCGGCTCCTGCTGCCGCGCCGGGAAGGCGCGCGCCGGGCGGCCAATCACGCAGAAGATGACGACCGCCGCTCACCGCCCTCCGCTCGACGAACTCCGCCACACGGCCGCCCACGTGCTCGCGTACGCCGTGCAGGATCTCTTTCCCGACGCCAAGCCCACCATCGGACCGGCGATCGAGAACGGGTTCTACTACGATTTCGATCGTGCCGAGCCGTTCACGCCCGAGGATCTGGGGCGCTTGGAAGCGCGCATGCGCGAGATCGTCGCGGCCGGCTACGAGATGACGGGAGAGCGCACCACTCGCGAGGGTGCGATCGAGCGCTTCGCCGGAAACCCGTACAAGGTCGAACTCGCTCGTGACATTCCCGACGGCCAACCGATCACGCTCTACACGATCGGCGACTTCACCGACCTGTGCCGCGGCGGCCACGCGAAATCGACCGCCGACATCGGCGCCGTCAAGCTGATGAGCGTCGCGGGCGCGTATTGGCGCGGCGACGAGCACAACCCGATGCTGCAGCGGATCTACGGTACGGCCTGGCACACCCAGGCCGAACTCGATGCGTACCTGCTCCAGCTCGAGGAAGCCGCCAAGCGCGACCACCGCAAGTTGGGCGCCGAACTCGGACTCTTCTCGATCGAGGAGGACGCGGGCGGCGGTCTCGTGTTCTGGCACCCGAAGGGCGCGATCGTGCGCGGCGTGATCGAAAATTTCATTCGTGAAGGATTGGCTCAGCGCGGCTATCAGCCCGTGGTCACGCCGCACATCGTACATGAAAGGCTCTACGAGATCTCCGGGCATCTCGAGAACTACGCGCACGGGATGTACGGCCCGCTGGAAGTCGAGGGTCAGCGCTTTCGGCTCAAGCCGATGAACTGCCCGGGGCACATCCTCATCTACCGCAGCGAACCGCGCTCGTACCGCGATCTCCCGGTCCGTTATTCGGAATTCGGCACGGTGTATCGCTTCGAACGTAGCGGAACCTTGCAAGGCCTGACCCGCGTGCGCGGCTTCACGCAGGACGACGCCCACCTCTTCTGCACGCCCGAGCAGCTCCAGTCCGAGTTCGAGCAGACGGCCGACGAAGCGATCCGCCTGATCGGCGCATTCGGCTTCGACCGGGTCGAGTACTATCTCTCGACGCGCGAACCCCATCTGCGCGCGGACAGCGACGAGGTCGCGGAGCAGGCGATCCGCAAAGCGCTCGAATCTCGCGCTCTGCCCTACCAAGTCGACGAAGGCGGCGGCGCTTTTTACGGTCCCAAGCTCGACATCAACGTGCACGACGCGATCGGCCGGAAGTGGCAGCTGGGCACCGTGCAAGTCGATTTCACGCTACCCCAGCGGTTCGATCTCAAATACCGCGGCAGCGACGGGCAAGATCATCGGCCCGTAATGATCCATCGCGCGCTGGGCGGCTCGCTCGAGCGTCTGTTCGGCGTGCTGATCGAGCACTTCGGCGGCGCGTTCCCGGCTTGGCTCGCTCCCGTGCAAGCGGTCGTGACGCCGATCTCCGAGCACCAACTCGCGTACGCGACCAGCGTCCGCGATCGCTTGCGCGCCGCCGGCTTTCGCGCCGACGTCGACGAATCCAACGAAAAGCTCGGCTTCAAGATCCGCCACTGGAAGACCCAGAAGATCCCCTACATCCTGGTGGCCGGCCGCAGCGAAGTCGAAGCGAGCACCATCGCGCCGAACGAACGGGGTAACGACGAGAAGCGCCCGGCCATTTCCGTTGACGCGTTCATCGAGGAACTGCGCGACAAGGTGCAGCGCAAGATCTAGCCGGCGCTCGCCTTTGAGACGGCGGAAACATTACGAACCCGGCGGGCGTAAGATCTGTTGCAACCCAAGACACGACACGGTGAGGTCACCCCGGAAATGATGCGACTAACGACATCGCTCGTGCTCGCGGCCGTTACGACGTTTCTTTCAAGCGGCGTGCCGGCGGCAGCCGATGATTTCGATCCGGCCGGCGACGCCGTCTTCCAGAGGATGCTCCATTTCAATGCGGGCCCCAAAACGTACACCGCGCACGTCGACGTGGAAACCCGAATGTTTTTCGGCCGCATGAGCCTGCACGGCACCCTCTACGATTGGGGCGACGAGTCGAAAGTCGTCTTCGACCACGTGCCGTCGTTAGCGAAGGGCGCGGTCGACCATCAGCCCTCGATCGAAGCGCCTCAACAGTGGACCGCCCGCTACACGATCGCGCTGGTCGGGCAAACCCCGGAGACGACGACGTATCGGCTGGTTCCCCGCCGGCCGGGCGACGTTCGAGAAGTCGACGTCGCCGTGCAGAGCGCGACGGGCCTCATCACGCAGTACGTTTGGTCAACCGCAAGCGGCATGACGATCACGAGCGCCCCGACCTACGAATCGATCGACGGTTACGAGCTCGTCGCGTCCGCGGTCACCGAGACTCGCGGCGGGGGACTTTGCATGCGTTCCACGACGAACTTCACGAATTATGCGCTCAACGAAACCATACCGGATTCCGTCATCTCGTCCACACGCTGATCGATTGCATCGCCATCGGCTGGATCGGACACGCACGGGCGATCGTTTCACAAACGCGTAGCGAGCTTCGCTGACGAAGCTTCGCTGACGGACAGCTTCGATATCGATGCCGGCCCACGAAACCTCGTTTCGCCTTCCCCGGATTCGAATCATGGAGCGCCTGGAAACGCCGGCCGGCATCGTGAAACCGGCATTCTCCATTGCGCCCCGCCGCGACGCCTGGACGTCGGCGAAGGAACTGTGATCGCTTAACGCTCGGCGGCGAGCGTGCGAGCCCTGCCGCGGCACCGCGTCAATCCCTGAAACCTTTTTTCACGCCGTTATTGTAAGGCGGGAGCGGGTAAGCGTCGGGGATGAGCTTCTTCACTAACGTAATGTCACCGGCCCAGCGCGACGGGGCGATCGCCGTGGCGCTGCTCGTGGGCATCGCCGTCGTGGCGCTGCTGCTGCAACGGATTGTCTTCGGCTTCCTCCGCCGGCTGGCGTCCAAACACGCGGACGGCGTGTTGGCCGCGGTCGTCCATCGCTCGAGCGGGCCCAGCCGCTTCATCTTCCCGCTGATCGCCGTCGAAGTGGCATTGCCCGACGTCGCCATACCCATCTGGTTCAAAGAGCCGGGGGAGCGGCTGCTGGCGCTTTGCATCGTGGCCGCCATCGCGTGGGTCCTCATCGCCCTGATCGGCCTCGCCGTCGATTTGGCGAAGCGCCGCTACCGGCTCGACGACGACGACAACTTGCGCGCCCGGCAAGCCGAAACCCGCCTCGACATCATGAGCCGCACCGTCACGACTCTGGTCGTGCTGATCGCGGTATCGGCCATGCTGATGACGTTTCCGCCGATTCGCGCCGTCGGCGCGACCCTCTTGGCCTCGGCAGGCGTCGCCGGCCTGGCCGTGGGTTTGGCCGCGCGGCCGTTCATGGAGAACTTGGTCGCGGGCATCCAGATCGCGCTGACGCAGCCGATCCGGATCGACGACGTCGTTATCGTCGAAACCGAATACGGCCGCATCGAAAAGATCACGTCGACCTACGTCGTCGTGCGCCTCTGGGATCTGCGGCGCATGGTACTGCCGCTGACCTACTTCATCGACCACCCGTTCCAGAACTGGACCTACAACACGGCCAATTTGATCGGCAGCGTTTTCCTGTACCTCGATTATTCGATTTCGCTCGAAACGTTGCGGGCCGAACTCGACCGCATCCTCGCGAGCACGCCGCTCTTCGACGGCAGCGTCAAGAACGTGGCGATGACCGATGCGAAACCGAACGGCACCGTCGAGGTTCGCGTGCTGGTCAGCTCGCGCAACTCATCGGACCTCTTCGACCTACGCTGCCTGGTGCGCGAAAAGCTCCTGGATCACGTGCGCGCCACCAACGCCGGAATGTTGCCGAGCACGACCGTGGTGCTGGACCGCGCAGGCGCCGAAAAACTCGCGCGCGTCGCGGAACCTGCGGCCATGCGCTAACGGACGCAGCGATCGCTCCGACTCCGGGGATGCATACGTACTACCTGCGTCATATATAAACCAAGTCCCAGCCCGTCCTTTCGCGACGGTCTGACGCACCGCGCGCAACGGCCCGCGACGAAAGGATTATCTTCACGTGAGATCGGCTATTTTGAGAACGGTCGGCGTTTTCGTTCCGGCGCTAGCGCTCGGCGCTTTCATGCCCAGCGCCACCGGCGCGAACGCGAGTTCTCCACCGCCGGTTCGGGCACGGGCCGCCCACGGGGCACCCGGCCTCATCCGGCCGCACCGGGGGCGCAGGCCCGGAACCCTGAACACGTGCACGTCCGCTGGAAACCCATCCTTCAGGGGGTTCTCCGACGCCGGCATCGCGGGCGGAGGGGCCAGTTCCATTCTCGGGGGGTTTAACAATCTCGCTTGTGCCGAATTTACCGCGATCGGGGCCGGCGACCAGAACACCATCAGCTTCGGAAGCCCAATGTCCGCCGGCGGGGATGGTGACTCTTCGTTCATCGGCGGCGGCGACAGCAACGAGATCACCGCCGCAACCGCCGCTTTCATCGGTGCGGGCTCCGGCAACGTGGCCGCGGGCGAAACATCCTTCATTGGGGCGGGGCAGAATAATATGGCGAGCGGTTCGGCTTCGTTCGTCGGCGCGGGCGGCTCCGGTGCCTACCCGAAAGCGGGCAAACCCAACATCGCGTCGGGCCCAGACGCATTCGTCGGCGCGGGCGACGTCAATACGGCCTCGGGCCAGAACGCATTCGTCGGCGCGGGCAACGTCAACACGGCCTCGGGCGACGGCGCGTTCGTCGGGGGCGGTGGGTTCGATCTCGCGATTGATTTGACCGGCGCCGCGGCGAACGGCAACGCGGCGAGCGGAACCGACTCGTTCGTCGGGGCGGGCGATGCCGGCATCGTCTACGGAACGGGTTCGTTCATCGGCGCGGGCGGTACCGCGCTAGCGGCGCTGGTCGCGAACACCACGACGTACGTCAACGTCGTTTCCGGCATCGACGCCTTCGTCGGCGGCGGCGATCTCAATGCCGTCAGCGGCAACGGCTCGTTCATCGGCGCCGGAGGCTACGCGAGCGCCTTGAGTGCGACCGCGAAAAACGTGCAAACCTCCAATGCGATTACTTCGAACGATTCGTTCATCGGAGCGGGCGATCAGAATAGCATCGCCGGGGACCAGGGCTTCATCGGCGGCGGTCAGAGCAACCGCATCCTCAAGGCGGCGGGCACCGCGACACTTGCCGGCGGCGCCGGTAACGTCGTATCGGGCTCGGACGGCGCAGTCGGCGGCGGCGCGGAAAACGGCGCGTCGGGATCGTTTGCGACGATACCCGGCGGCTATCACAACATCGCCTCCGGCGTCGCGAGCTTCGCGGCCGGACATCTCGCCGACGCGCTGACCGCCGGCTCGTTCGCGTGGTCCGACGGGTCATCGTCGACGGTACCCGTGCGAACCACCGTACCCAACGAATTCGCGGCACGCGCCACGGGCGGCGTCTATTTCTATTCGAACCCCGCGCTCACGAGCGGCGTGCGACTCGCGCCGGGCGCGGGGAGTTGGAGCAACCTGAGCGATCGCGCGATGAAGACCGCCGTCGTGCGGCTCGACGATGCGGCCGTGCTGGCCAAGGTCGCGGCACTTCCGGTGAGCGAGTGGAGCTACAGCTCGGAACGCGGCGTGCGCCACGTCGGGCCGATGGCCCAGGATTTCTACGCGGCGTTCCGCATCGGCGAGGACGATCGCCACATCACGAGCATCGACGAAGACGGCGTGGCGCTTTCCGCGATCAAGGCGCTGCACGCCGAGAACGCCGAGCTCGGCTCCGAGAACGCGCGCATGCGCGCCGATTTGCTTCGGATGCGCACGCGCCTCGACGCGGTGCGCGCGAACGACGCGGCGCGCCTCACCGCGCTCGAACGAACGGTCGCAGCGCTGGCGAGCGCTATGGGCCGCCAGCGGACGCGCTAAAGGGTGCCCGCGCGCGTGTGGCCACGCGCTGGGGCCGCGAACCGACCGGGCAAACCGGCGCCGTGCGCCGAAGAAAACATGCATGCTGCTGCTGGGAATCGAGACGTCGTGCGACGACACGGCCACGGCCGTCGTGCGCGACGGGCGCACCGTGCTCGCCGACGTCTCAACCAATCAAGACGCGTTCCACACGAAGTTCGGCGGCATCGTTCCCGAGATCGCGAGCCGTCAGCACCTGGCGCTGCTGAGCGCGGCGGTTCAGGATGCGCTCGAACGCGCCGGCGTCAGCCTGGCCGAACTCGACGGTATCGCGGTCACCGCGGGCCCGGGCCTGGTCGGCAGCCTCGTCATCGGGGTCGCGTCGGCCAAGGCGCTGGCCTATGCCGCGCGCAAGCCGCTCTACGCCGTCAACCACCTGCACGGTCATATCTTCGCCGCCTTCCTCGAGCGCGAGGTGGAACCCGAGTATCCGTTCCTCGCGCTGCTGGTTTCCGGCGGCCACTCGCAACTCGTCCACGTCGATTCGCCCGTCGAGATGCGGATCGTGGCGCGAACCCGCGACGACGCGGCCGGTGAGGCGTTCGACAAGACCGCTCGGCTTCTGGGGTTGCCGTTCCCCGGCGGCCCGGCGATCGACCGGCTCGCGCGCGCGGGTAACCCGCGGGCCGTCGACTTCCCGCGCCATCGCGCGGAGCGCGACGATCTGGACATGTCGTTCTCGGGCGTGAAGACCTCCGTGAAGTATTTCCTGGAAAGCGAGCAGGGCCGGGCCGCAGCGCCCGCCGACGTGGCGGCGTCGTTTCAGGCGGCGGTCGTCGACGTCCTGATCGACCGCCTCGAGCGGGCGGCGACGCGCGCACCCTATCGTGCGGCCGTGCTCTCGGGCGGCGTGGCCGCCAATTCCGCGCTGCAGGCGGCTTTCCGCGCCTGGAGCGAGCGCGCGCGCATCCCCGGGCTCATCCCGTCGCTGCGCTTCTGCACCGACAACGCGGCGATGATCGCGGCGGCCGCCGACCGTCAGGGCGCGGCCGTGCTCGCCGACCCGCTGACGCTGGCCGCCGACCCCAACCTGCCGTTCGTGCTGCCCGCGTCCGCAGTTCTGCGCTGACCCGCGTCCACAGTTTTGCGCCGATCCGCCTGTGGAAGCTGTGTAGAATCAGCGCTGCTCGAAACCCCAGCGCCGGATCGCGGTGCCGACCACTTGGCGTTCGAGGGCGTGCAGGCGCTCGAATTGCGCATCGCGTTCGAGGCCGGGGTCGAGCGCGAGCGGCGCGCGCGCGAGTAGCGCCCCGCGGTCGACGGCGACGCCCACCCGGTGAACGCTCGCTCCAGCCCAGGCCGAACCGGCCGCCAGCGCATCGTCGAACGCGCGGGCGCCGCGGAAGGCCGGAATCTCCGTGCCGTCGGGCATCGTGACCGAATCGGCCGCCGGATCGAGCGGCAAAAAGGCCGGATGGACGTTGAGCATCTCGGGAAAACGGGCGACGAACGGGACGGCCAGCACGTGCATCCAGCCCAGCAGCAACAGCACTTCGGGCTCCGTCGCGGCCACCGCCGCCAGCAATCGCTCGTCGTACTGCTCGCGCGTTTCTCTCGCGCGCTCCCAGATGGCCGTAACCGTCGGGATGCCCGCCGCCGCCGCCCGTTCGAGCGCGAAGGCCCGCGCACGATTCGAAACCAGCGCGCTGATTTCCAGCGGTAACGTGCCGGCCGCGATGCCGTCGACGACGCCCTGAAAGTTGCTGCCGTTGCCCGAGGCTAGGACCGTCGCGCGCCAGCGCCGGCCGCCGCGCGAGAGGTCGACGTTCTCGACGACCCGCGCGCCGGCGGCACGATCGTAGAAGGCTTGCAACTCCTCGCCGGACACCGCGGGAATCAAGGCTTGGCGATACCCCCGCTCGGCGATCGAGTAGAGCGCGGCGCGGGCCAGCGTCGTGCCGAGGCCCGTGCGGCGCGCGCGCGGCACGACGCCGATCGGACCGAAGATGCCGACCGACGACTTCCGCGCCCACGCGCGCAACCAGTGAAAGCGCAGACCGCGCGGGTCGTACGCGGCGAAGCCCAGCGGCCCCGACGCATCCTCCGCGATCCAGATCCCGCCGAGCGCGGCTTCGCTCGACCACGTGCCGCCGAACTCCGCATCGATCCAGGAGAGAATGCGCTCGGGCGTGCGGTGTTCGCGCAGCGGCCGGATGCCGGCCCGGTCGAGCGCTTCGAGTTCGTGGTGAACGGTCGTTTGCGAAACGCGCGGGTCGTCGAGATCGGCGAGCAGATTGACGGTGCGAAGCGGCAGCGCG
>Ga0116227_10013849_pt1 | contig 12524 bp, 12 predicted proteins | sample S1TSphgellanicum_FD_89693 | JGI IMG/M metagenome (GOLD analysis project Ga0116227, IMG submission 89693) | Host-associated microbial communities from peat moss isolated from Minnesota, USA - S1T2_Fb - Sphagnum magellanicum MG | ecosystem: Host-associated > Plants > Peat moss > Unclassified... | reverse complement strand
CATCGCAGTGGCACGTCAGAAACTGCCGCGCAAGAAGAACAACACCCGCGACGCGCCGGCGCGCGTGACGCTGGCCGTGTTCAAGGCGTGCGCATAGGTGAGCGAACCCGTGACTTTCTCGCCGGGAAGAACATCCAATCCGAGTCCCCAGCTGCGCAGCGTGATGTCGCCGGGTTGTCCCGGCAGCGCGTCGTAAACCTTGCCCCTGCCCGCGTCGAAAAAGGCGTAACCATCACCCAAGGTGTGATCCCCGCGCCGCAGGCGCGGGGACACGAACTGAATCGTGCCTTTGATGCCGGCATCGACCAATTCTTCGGCTTCGAGGTAACCGCGCACCCCGTCGGAACCCGCCAGCGAGTAGTCTTCGTTCGCGATCAAGGGTTCGGTCGCGCCCTGACCGGCGGCGCGCAGACGCAGCCCGAAGTCGGCCGGCAGATTGATGCTGGTGCTGAGATCGGCGCGCAAATCGGCGTAATTGGCACGGCCCTTGTACCGATCGTTCTCGAACGATTCGGGGTCATTGACGGCGTGGCGCGGACCGGCGTTGGCGGTGATGCTCAAGGTGGTGGTGACGGGATCGGCGCGCCAGAAGCCTGAGTACCCGGCGGAAAGATTCAAGTAGGTGATCGGGGTGTCGAGTGCCGTCTCGGCATTCTGGTTGATGGTGTTGCGGAAATGCTTGTAGTCGATGCCCACGTTGAGGCTCTGCACGGAGACGGCGGAACTCGACAGCGGATAGACCAGCTTGGCGCCGGCGATCTCGCCGATGCCGAGCACTCCCAGGGTTCCCGCGGTCGGCACGTTGCTGTTCGAGTTGATGTAGCTCAGCGAGGGCTGCAATCCGAAGGCGAGCGGATGCGAGGTGTAGTTGAGCGCGAACACGCGCACTTGCGACAGTTCCTGCGGCGTGAACTGATATTGCAGCGCGAGGTTGTCGAGCCGGCCGAAAAGATCTGCATAGTTCAAGCTCGCGATGCCGCGCAGCGCATGCGTGTCGAGCGTGGCCTGATTGTTGAGCTCGAGGCTGCCGTGCAGCGGCAACGTGTCGTTCTGCGTCAACGCGAGATCGACCGTTCCCGGTTGACTGCCCGCCTTCAACACCGGCACGACGGAACGGTCTGCGGTTTCACTGTTGATGACCGAGAGTTGTTCCTGCAGTTTCGAGAGCTGCAGCACCTGACCGGGCACCGCCGCGGGCAGCCGTGCGATCACGTCGCGCTCGGCGAAATACTTGCCGCCATGGATCACGCGGGTTTCCAGGACGCCTTCGGTCACCCGCAGACGTACCACCCCGCCCTGCACCGTTTGCGGCGGTATATCGACGAAGGCCGTGCCATAACCCTGCGCGTGATACAGATCCTCCAGGGCTTTGCGGGCGGACTCGACATCCGTCAGCGTCTTGTGCTCCCCCAGCAGTGGATACAACAACCGTTCGATGTCGCGGCCTGGGAGCACGGTATTGCCGAGCACGCGATATTCCAGCACGTCGAATGCCTGTTCGGCGGCGCTGGAGGACGCAGCGGGCGCAGCGGCGCCTTGTGCCAGTGCCGCAGCGCCTGGAAGAACGGCGAAAGCGAACAACATCCCTGCCCACAAGCCGTGTGGCACTTTCATGCCGCCATCTTTTTATTCATTGAATCCCGGATCGAAGAGCGCGAGACAGACCTCAAAATAAAATTGGCCTCCCCCGAGGGGGAGGCCAATATCGTCGTCAATTTACGTCCCTAAGCTACTTTACGGCGTTACGGTCGCGGAATAGCTCGGGTTGTTGCAGGTTACACCGGCTCGCGTGTACGGATTGACGTACACGGTGGCGGTGCCGCCACCGGTCGGCACTTTCGCGCTGTTCGCCGGATTCGCGTGAACTGTCGCGTTCAGCGTGCCCGACCCATTGGCAGCCGAGATCAACGGAATCACGTTGATGTCGAGCAGCGCCGCCGTCGTGGCCTGATCCTGCAATGCGGTGACGATGCTGTTGACCGCCTTGCTGTCGGCGCCCGTCGAGGCTGCATTGTTGACGTACTGCGCCTCCACCCAGAACGGGTAGGTGCCGTTCGCCGCCGCGAGATTGCTCGGCGCGACGTTGTTGATCGTCACCATGACCATGTTGGGAGTCTTGCTGGCCTGAGTCCCGGTCGAGTTGTCGATGGTCGCATAGGTGATGGCGCCGGCGATCGAATTCGCCGCGGCCAGCACGTCGCCCGTCGAGAAGTACTGGTTCGCGGCCGTCGCGCCGCCCTTGTTGAACAAGGTGGCGGACTTGCCCGCGGAGCCGCAGCCGTCGCCGACCATAAGGATGTCGGTGGCCGCCCGGCTGCCGGAGCCTGCTTCGCGGTTGACGATGGTGATCGGACCGCTGCCCACCGAATTGCCGTTGACATCCAGCACCTGGCTCCAGTTGGTGAGCGAGGCGTTGTGCGTCAAAATATTTTCGATGGTCTGCAAGCTCAGGTTGAGCGGGTTTTCCGTGAAGCCACTGCTCTCATTGACGAACAGCGCATACACCTCGTTGACGAGTCCCTTGCTGGCAAGGCTGAACATTCCACCGTTGTTGACGGGTCCCCACACAGATGTTTGATAGGCCGTCGGGTAGTTGTTGCCGGTCAACGCCTTCGGCTCGACGTCGCCGATGGCCAGGTCCGGAATGACCCTGACCAACGCACCGCCCGCCGAAACGCTGAACGAGTCGTCGGTGCCGTTGACGCCGCTCGCGCCGTTGATGGTGATCGGGTTTGCCGTGAGCGCAGAGCCGGAAATCTCGTTCACGGGTGCCCCGTTGACGATCGGCAAATAGCCGGATACCGAACCGCCCTCATAGCGGATCCAGACGTTGTAGATGCCGCCATTCGTGGCCTGGCCCGAAGCCGGCGTGCACGATACGCCCAAGAAATTGGTGTTGGTGCCATTGCTGGTGATCGCGGTGAAACCGCTGCCGCCGCAAAAGTTGTTTTCAATGCTGGAGAGCAATGCGGCCTTGATGGCCGAGGAACCCATGATGTTGATGGTGTTGGCCGCCGGGACCGCATTGATCTGCGGGATCGACGGTTGCGCCATGGCGCTGCCTCCGGCGAGGACGGCGGCGACAGCCGCCGCCACTGTGGTAGTACGATTCATAAAGTCAAAACTCCTAAATTAAAATTCTTTGTTCGCGTTGATATTCGCGTACGAGATCAGGCCGCGCTCTTGCGTCGCCCGACACCTGCGAGGCCGAGCAAGCCGCTGCCCAACAACCAGACCGCGGCCGGCAACGGAACCGCCGGACCACCGCCGCCGCCGCCGAGGGTCGAATAAACCAGGCCGTTGGCCGTCAATGAGACGCCCAGCTCGGCAGTTTCCGTGGCCTGAGCCGCGTTCGTCTGGTTCGCTGCGGCCAGGGTGTACAGCGTCGCGACGGTGCCCAGCCCGGTGCTGCTGATGTAGGAAGCCGAAGCGCCCTGCCAGTTCGCCATGGAGTTGGCGGCCGCGGTGGGATTGAAGCCATTGCCGGTCAAAGTCGAGTCATCGGTACCAAGCCATGAATTTGCACTGGGCGTGGCGCCGGCGCCGATGAGGCCGTTGACGTTCTGAGCCTGTGAAGTCAACGCAGTGATGAACGGCACGAGCGAGTTCCCGGTCTGGGTGCCCACGGCGTTCAAGTTGGGCGCGCTCGTCACGACATACGGCGCGGGACCGGCATGGTTGCCGGCACCTTCCACCGCCCACAGTACCGTGGTGCCGGCCGTTACTTTACTCAGAAACGTCGTGAGGTTGGCGTCTTCGAAAGTGCTGGTCGGCTTCGTGCCGCTGCCGACGCTGTCCACTTGTGCGCCGGTGTCACCGGCATAGGCCGCCACCAATGTGGTGCCGTTGAAGATATCCGCGAACAACACCACATCGCCGGTGCTGCCGCTGCTGGTGCCGACCGTGATCCCTGCGTGGGCGGCGACGGAACCGAGGGCGAGGCCGCCCGCTACGCTGAGCTTGACCAAATTTTTCATTACCGAACTCCTGCTGAAGATTTGAGAATCCCAAGACGTAATCTTTTTTCGGTGGTCTCGCCCTCGCTCATGGCGCCACCCCCTTAATCGCCCGGTGTTCACCGGGCAGAGCCGAGGCACTCCTCGATTCGCTGCGCCATGGTGATTTGGGTATGTGGCACGTCAATTATGGAAATGTGAACCTTTTCACACATGACGATGTCTCGAAGCCGATCGTTGTATGACGAACGTCGGACAATTCAAGGCACCGTTTGGCTCATGTCGCGAAATCCCGCGCTGCGCAGGCTGATCGCATCGCCGGATGCAATCGGCAGCTCTGAATTGCCACTGATGTGCGCCTGGCCTCCCGGCGTCACAAAAACCTGGGTCGACCGTGTCTTCTGCGTCAAAGGACTGAAATCGACCAGGGTGACCGCCAAGGGTTGTTCGGACGTGTTCAAGATATCCACTTCATTCCACATCGTCTCCTCGGCCGGCTCGCTGGCGGAATTCTCATCGGGGCTGGCGGCGGACCGGGCCGCGGCGGTCACAGCCACCAGCACCGGCAGCGCCGGACCATCCAGGTTCGTCGCCGGGACCGCGTTCGTTGGGGCGGGGCTTGAGGCAGTCTTCACGGCGGGTTGCTCCGGGGCGGGCGTATCGACCGGCGGCGGCCGCGCACGCGGCGGCGGCATGGGCGGCAAGCTCGCATCACGGGCGCCCATCGGGCGAACGAGTGATGGATTTGCGGGTGACTGGGGTTCGCCATGCCACCAAAGATACGCAAAGGTCGCCGCAAAGCTGGCTGCGACCGTCAAGACAGCCATGCGGATTTCATCGTTCAAGTTCCAGCGACCGGTCGGCGCAGATGCCGACCGCGACGATGAGCCGCGAAAGTACGGCTTCATGCCGCCGGCAGCACCTCGCCGACATTTTTCCGCATGCCGTCACGCTCCACGCACTCGACGGCTGCGAGTTGCTCGGCCAGCCGGTCGCGCAATATCTCGAGTTCCGCGAGCCTGACGCGCGCGTCGTTCCAAGCCTTCTCGGAGCTTTCGATCGCATCGAGCAAGGCTTCGCATTCCGCGCGCACGCTCGAAGCCGCCTTGAAGGCGGCGAACCAACGCCGCTCCAGCAGCACCGCCGCCACATCTTCATCTGCATCGCGATAAGCCAGACATCTGCTCACTCGTTCACCTCGAATCTTCTTTTCATGACATTTTCGAGCCGCTCGATTTTCACCATGATCTGCGCCTTCAAATTCTCTGCCTGATCAAGCCGGCGACGGGCTTTCTGGACTTCCTCGAACTTGACCTTGGGACTGGCGGCAAGCGCCAGGAAATCGGCGCCGGCGAGAAGGCTCGCCTCATAGGCTACGCTCCACTCCCGCTCGAGGTGGCTCAAGCGGAGGTCGAATTCAGAATCCAGTCTGCCCATCTTGGGTCTCCGGTCCACGCGCAGCCTGGATGCTGCCAAAGATAGATGACGATTAACGGACAGAATTGAGGCAAATGTGCGAAATGCATCCGCCGCGCCGGTCGGAGTGACGCCGCCAGCGTGAGTCAACGACTACCGACGGCTCTTTAAGCGGGCTATTGGCGGGTCGGATTGGCTCGAGTTTGCCGCAGACGCGCGCGCTTGATCCAAGACGAATCGAATGCGCCCTCATCGTTCGAGCCAGCGTCGTGCCTCTCCCCGGCATGCAGTGCGCCGAATTGGTTCGCCAACAGCGCCTGCAGCGCACGCCACGGAGAACACCACTCTTGATTCAATTCGCCCATGAGCAGCGACGAATCAGGCCACCTGGCCGACCGGCCAAGCCTCGGGCGTATCGACCAGCTGTTCGCGCAATTTCGGCCAATCGATCAAGCGCAGTTTGCCGTTCATGTCTTCGACCAAGGACGTGCAGCTCTCGACCCAGTCGCCGTCATTGCAATAGAGAACCCCGCCGATGTCGCGCATTTCGGCGTGATGGATGTGTCCGCAGACGACTGTTTTCACGCCACGGTGACGCGCCGCGCTTGCCACTGCTTCTTCGAAGCTGCCGATGTACTGCACCGCCTTTTTCGCCTTGTGCTTCAAATACATCGACAGCGACCACTGCGGCAGGTCGAACTTGCGCCGGAACCAATTGATGTAAGGATTGGCCGCCAACAGAATGTCATAGATATTGCTGCCCAGCTTGGCGAGCCAGGGACTGAATTTGACGACGCTGTCGAACTCATCGCCATGCAATACCAGCATGCGCCGGCCGTCCGCCGCCGTGTGGACGTATTCGCGATGGATCTCCAGGTTGCCGAACACGGCGCCGTCGAAATCCCGGAATACTTCATCGTGGTTGCCGGGCACGAAGATCACCTTGGTGCCGCGCTTGGCCTTGCCGAGGATGGTGCGCAGCACGTTGTTGTGCGATTGCGGCCAGAACATGCTCTTTTGCATGCTCCAGACGTCGATGATGTCGCCGACCAGGAAGAGCGTGTCCATGTCCACACGGTGCAAGAAGTCCTGCAGCAACTCGGCGCTGCAGCCTTTGAACCCAAGATGGATATCTGAAATAAAGGCCGTTCGCACTCTTATAGAGGAGAGGCCGCTACGGTCTAACATGTTCAGTTCTCCGTGGACTGTCGGTAGCTATACCTTCGTCAATGCGTGTTACCGATCCGTGACCCGGAAAAGAATATTTGTTTACAAAAAAAGCACTTATGCGTGAAACATCAGGTTGAACGGGAAAATCACGACAGATCTCCTCCGGGAACCGAGGAATTGCTGGATGGTTGCGCGAATCGATAACCAAATCCGCGTACGGTCTGGATGTAGGACTCGTAGCCTTGCGCGCTCAGGATCTTGCGCAGCCGCTGCACGTTCACGTCGACGGTGCGCTCATCGACGTCCACGTCGCCACCCCAAACCTGGGTGAGCAGCTGATTGCGATTGAATGTCCTGCCGCTGTGAGACATGAAGAATTCGAGCAGGCGATACTCGACGCCGCGCAGCGCGATCGGCTTGCCCTGTACCGTCACCCGGTTGGTCTCCGAGTCCAGCACCAGGTTGTCAATGTTGAGGGCGGCCGCGCTGCGCTGCAGCCCCGGAGTTCGCAGCAGCACCGAAACCCGGGTGACCACTTCCCGCAGCGAATACGGCTTGGTGATGTAATCGTCAGCGCCGAGGTCCAGACCCGTGACCACATGATCCTCCCCCGACAGCCCCGACAGAATCACCAGCCTCACCCTGGGAGACGCACAACGCTTGCGCAGACTCTGAATCAGTTCATATCCAGCGAAACCGGGAATGTTCCAGTCGACGATGAGCAGGTTCGGTGGCCGCTCGCTGATGGTCGAGACAGCCGCGGACGCGTCGGTGATGGCCCGTACGGCGAACCCTACTTGCGCCAATTTTTGGCGAAGAGAGTCCGCGACAGCAACATCCCGGTCTACGATGAGTATTTGTTTCTTGTCGACAGGTATCATAAAACGCACGCCATTAAAGGCACGCTGTCTTACAATACGTTGACGGATCTGTGACCCTTGCGCTGAATTTTCGTTCCTACTCGATTTTAGTTGCCCCGTGATGCCATCCGCGCCACCGCACGCACCGAAACTTGGGGGTAGGCGCGCAGCGCGGCCGGGCGCCGCGGCACGTCGCGTGCAACGCTGGGCCTTTCTCGGGCCGCGCCCGAATCATCGGCGGCGTTCCACGCGGCAAGCAACAGCCCAAGCGCCAGCCAATTGAGGGCTGCTTCGCGATATGAGTACGACATGACATCCTCCCGTTTTGCGATGTAGCCAGTATTGGCGACCAAGCCTCACGGCCGGCGGGCGCAAAACGGGCAATCCGCTCTCCAAATCTGACCAATCATGGCACCGCCACCGCCGCAGGGCCCCCTTGGTATGATCGCGTCATGAACAAGAACCGGATATGAAGAAGAATATCGCCATCGTCGAGGACGAGCCGGCTTTGCGCGAAAACTATGCCGCGGCACTTGCTCGTCACGGCTATGCCGTGAAGGCTTACGGCAACCGGCACCTCGCCATGCAGGCATTCCGGGTGCGGCTTCCCGATCTTGCCATCATCGACATCTCGCTCGAGGACGAAGCCGAGGGCGGCTTCGATCTATGCCGCGACCTGCGCGCCTCGTCGGCGGAACTACCCATCATCTTTCTAACCGCGCGCGACAGCGAACTGGACGCCGTCTCCGGACTGCGCTTGGGCGCGGATGACTTTCTCACCAAGGATGTCAGCCTGCCCCACCTGGCCGCGCGCGTGGCGGCATTGTTCCGGCGCATCGATGCGTTGAAGCGGCCGGACAACGCCGCCGAGATCATCCGGCGCGGCGCACTCATGATCGACGGCGACAAGATGCAGACCACCTGGAATGCCGTTGCCGTGACCTTGTCCTTGACCGAGTTCTGGATCGTATATGCCCTGGCGCGCAATCCGGGACACGTCAAGAACCGCCAGCAATTGATGGACGCCGCCAACGTGGTATTGGATGACAACACCATCACCTCGCACATCAAACGCGTGCGGCGCAAATTTCTGGAGATCGACCCGGCATTCGACGCCATTCAAACCGTCTACGGAATGGGCTATCGCTGGGTCGAGTGAGCATCCGGCTGCAATTGCTGGTCGTTGCGCTCACCACGCTGGTGTTGCCCTGGGCGGGGTGCCAGTACGCGCGCGAACTCGAGGCCGCGCTGCGTGGGTCGCAGGAACAATCCCTGCTGGCGAGTGCCGGCACCATCGCCAATGCCCTGTCGGCCCAGCCGCAACGCGTATTCCGCAATTCAGACCTGCGTTCCTTCGATGCGCGCGGCGGCGATCTGTACGTCCACCCGCTGACGAATCAACCCCTGTTGGACGGCTACCGCGAGGACTGGGGCATACCCTGGGAGCCGACCGTGCTGCCCACATTGAACGGCTACCGCGCGCGGCTGCAGGCGGGTTCCACCGAACGCTATCTGTATTTGTACGCCGAGGTGGACGATTCCCACTTCGATCCCGAGCCCAACGACGCCGAGCGCGGCCCGGCCGACCGCGGCCCGGCCGACCCGGACAAGGACCGCTTCGACCGGGTCAATATCTGGCTGCAGGCCGCGGACGGTAGCAACGCGGCATACTTCTTCGGCACCACCGCACCGGGACTGACCGCTGCGCAGCGGACAGCCCAGGATGCAGGAACTGCGCAGACCGACGACGACTCACCGCGGGTGCTGACCGAGCCGCGCATCCAGGCCTACTGGCTGCAGACCGCGCAGGGTTATCACTGGGAAGCGCGCATACCGTTGAGCTTCGTCGCCGGACGGCTCTGGCTCGAGGTTCGCGACGGCAACGGCAAAGGCAGCGCCGGCTCGACTCCCACCGCCAACGCCGACGGCGGACGGCTGTTCTTCGCCACCGACGGGCTGGACGGATTGCTGAGCACCTTCATCCGTGATGGCACCCGCGCGACCGTGATCGACACGAATGCCCTGGCCCTGGGTAGCGCAGGGAATGTCTCGACCTTGCCCGTGGGCGCATCCGAAGACACTCGCAGCAGCTGGTACGGCGCACTGCTCGATATCGACGCCTCCAATCTCCCGACGCTGACCGCGACCGGCGGCAAGCTCGGTGGCAACAGTGTGCACACCGCCTTGTCCGGCGAACCTCGCGCCGAGTGGGTGCGTAGTGAAGAGGGCCAGATGCTGTTGACGGCTGCCGCGCCCATCATCGTGGATCATGTCGCCCGCGGCGCAGTCCTGTTGGAACAAAATGCCGAACAGATGCTGCAGCTGCGCGACCGGGCCTTCACGCGCTTGTTCGATTTGACTCTGACCGCGACCGCGACGGCGGTCGTGGTCATGCTGCTGTTCGCGGCATGGATGACCTTTCGCATCGGCAGGCTGCGCAACGCCGCGGATGCGGCCGTGGGCAGCGACGGCAGCATCCGGCTGGCCATGCCCGAATCGCGCAGCCGCGATGAAATCGGTGCGCTGGCACGCGGCTTCGAGCGGCTGCTCGCGCGCCTGAACGAGCACACGCAGTATCTGCGCACCCTCGGCGGCAAGCTCTCGCACGAGCTGCGAACGCCGCTCACCATCGTGCGTTCATCGCTGGACAATCTCGAATCCCAGGGGCTGCAGGAAGACCAGCGCAGCTACATCACCCGCGCGCGCGAAGGCACCCAGCGGCTGCAGACCATCCTTACCTCGCTCGGTGCCGCCGCGCGCGTCGAGGAAAGCATCAAGCAGGCGGAGCGCGTGAGTTTCGATCTGCGCGAGCTGATCGCATCCACGGTGGCCGCGTACCGCGACGGATTCCCGCACTCGAGCTTCGCGCTGCAGTTACCCGACGACCCTTGTTTCCTGCGCGGCGCACCGGACCTGATCGCGCAGCTGCTCGACAAGCTGATCGAGAATGCCGTGGATTTTTGTCCTCCCGCGGGCAGCATCAGCATCAGCCTGGCGCGGGAACCCGGCCACTATGCCCTCACCGTCAGCAATGACGGGCCGCGCATACCGGCGGAAGTGCTGCAGCATCTGTTCGAATCGCTCTATGAACACCGCAACGGACGCGATGACAAGCCGCATTTCGGGTTGGGGCTGTACATCGTACGGCTGGTCGCCGAATTCCACGGCGGCAGCGCGCGCGCCGCCAACCGTGACGACGGCGGCGGCGCGGTCTTCACGGTGACGCTGCCGATGATTTGAATGCGGGACTAGCCAAACTTCAACGCCTGCGTGCCCGGCCGTCCCTCATGAGCCAGCAACCACTCCTTGCGAGGCAAGCCGCCGCCGAAACCCGTCAAGGAGCCGTCGGCACCGATGACCCGATGACAGGGAATGATGATCGCGATCGGATTCTTGCCGTTGGCCAGTCCAACCGCACGGCAGGCGGCGGGATTGTCGAGATGCGTTGCCAGTTGCCCATAGCTCCAGGTTTCGCCGAACGGTATCGCCGTCAGCTGCCGCCACACGCGCTTTTGGAAGTCCGTGCCATGCAATTGCAGCGGCAGATCGAACACCCGGCGCTCGCCCGCGAAATATTCGCGCACTTGCCGCACGGCCTCCGGCAGCGGCGATGCGGACGGATCCATGACCCAATCCGCGGTGCGCGGCGGCGGCTTGCTCGGACTGCCCATGTACAGACCCGTCAACGCCGTTCCGTCGGAGGTCAGCGTGAGCCGGCCGATGGGACTGTCGATGCAGCAAAAACTGACCAGAGTCTCGGATTTCATCGCACACTCCGCGGTGGAAAATTCCAGCGTCTAGAATGTTCCAACCTTGAAAAGAATGCTCGCCATTTTCGGACACCAAAATGAACTATAACGAAGCATCCTGCACTGGGAACGGTGCCGCCTAAGATGCCCCGCCGTCGAACAATATCATCCTGGATGATCATCATCGGTGGCCTTCTGCTCACTGAGAGCCTGGTCACCGCCGCACCGTCGCTCGACGATTACGGCAACCTACCTCAGGTTGAGCTGATGCGGGTCTCGCCGTCCGGCAATCACATCGCATTGATCGGTGTCGATCATGGAAAACGACAATTGTTGGTGGCGGATGCCGCAGACAACAAGGTCATCAAAGCGGCGACCGTCGGCGAGAACAAGGTGCGCGATCTCGAGTGGGCCGGTGATGACCACTTGCTGGTGACCATTACTGCGACCAGCGACCGCCTGTACGATTTCGAGAACGAGCGCTACGAATTAGCCGGTGTTCTACACGTGGGTCTGGACAATAAAACTCCTTGGGCCGTATTCGATCATTCGGATGACGTCGAACATACGGTATTTGGCTTTGAGGGCGCATTTGCGGAGCAAGGTCATTGGTTCGGCTATTTCAGCGGCTGGACACGCGTGCGTGAGCGGGGCTTTGGGGACACCGGCTACACGCGTCAGAACCACTACTTGGATCTCTACAAGGTGGATTTGGAAACCTCCAAACCGACTCTGATGGCCAAGGGAGCCGGCGCGGATCACGAATGGGCGATCGGCGCGGACGGCCAAATCGTGGCGCATTCGGAATACTCAGCAGGCAGCGGCGAATGGGTGCTCTACGGCGGAAAAGCGCGTGACAAAACACTGCTCAAGAGAACATCGCCACAGCAACAAGTGGCTTTGCAGGGACTCGGGCGCACGGACGGCACGGTATTGGTGCTGGATCAAACGGGCACATCCGACCTGTCCCTGGAAATCGAAGTCGCTACCGGCCGATCGGAAACCTTGCTTGGGGAGTTCGGCGTTGCACGCTACTTGTCGGATCCATTGACCGGTCACTTGGTCGGCGCAGCGACTTACACAGATCCCTGGGCACAGTTCTTCGATCCATCGCAGCAGAAGCATTACAAGAGCATCCGCAAAGCCTTTGCGGACCGGCACGTTCGAGTCGAATCGTTCACGCCGGGCCTCAAAGACATGATCGTATTCACCGATGGCACCGGCGATCCCGGTACTTACTGGTTCGTCAGCGGCACCACCCATCACGCAGACCCGGTCGGATATCCGTATCCCGGGATCAAGCCCGTCGATGTAGGCACCGTTACCACATTGACGTACGTCGCATCGGACGGAACTTCACTGGACGGAATTCT
>Ga0116227_10013848_pt1 | contig 12525 bp, 8 predicted proteins | sample S1TSphgellanicum_FD_89693 | JGI IMG/M metagenome (GOLD analysis project Ga0116227, IMG submission 89693) | Host-associated microbial communities from peat moss isolated from Minnesota, USA - S1T2_Fb - Sphagnum magellanicum MG | ecosystem: Host-associated > Plants > Peat moss > Unclassified... | reverse complement strand
TGAATATCGCCTGAATGATGTGAACTGCCGGTTGAAGGACATCCACAACCTGTTCCTGGACACGGGTGTGAGCAACGACAGCTATGCCATCATAGAGCTGGGCATGGTAGATGATATCATCAAGGACAAGGAAGGCAGCCGCCGCCGCATGCTGGAACAGGCTGCGGGCATAAGCATATACAAGACCCGCAAGAAGGAAGCCAAGCAAAAACTAGAAGGTACAGAGCAAGACCTGAGCCGTATAGAGGACCTGCTGTTCGAGATAAGCAACAACCTGCGCACGCTGGAGAACCAGGCGAAGAAGGCGGAGAAATAGAGCCAGATAAAAACAGAGGACAAAGAGATAAGCATAGAACTGGCCAAGGCAAGCCTGGAACAGTTCAACGATCAATATAAGTTACTAACTGAGCAGAACGAGAAAGAGACCGACCGCAAGGCACACCTGGAGGCTGTAGTGGCCACAGAGAGTGCAGCAGTGGAAGAAGACAAGGTGAAGCTGGTAGAGAAGGAGCAGGAACTGAGCGGACTGCAAAAACAGTTTAACGAGCTACAGAACCGCATACGCCAATTGGAGAACGAGAAGAAGTTGGCAGCGCAGCACCTGGACCACCTGAAGGAACGCGAGAAGAGCCTGAACGAGTTTTTGGCCGGTGCAGGTACGCAACTGCAGCAGCTGGAAGAAAGCATCAGTTTTGCAGGCAGGCAGATAGAAGAAGAGACCGAACTGACGCAGGAACTGCGCGACCAACTGGAGACCCTGCGCGATACGGTAGACGAAAAGCGTGCGGCCTATGACGAGAAGAAAGCGGTGGTGGAAAGCATGCGTGCTGAATACCAGACCGTGCAACGCGGTCAATTTGAAGCAGAGAAGAAAGTGGCTATAGCCGATACCAGCGTAATGAACCTGCAGCGCAGTATACAGCAGGTGCAGGACGAAGGCGCTAACAGGAATGCACAGATAGCGCAGATAAACACCGAACGTGCCGATACGGAAGATGCCCTGCAACAAAAGCAGGACGACCTGCAGGCACTAGTGACCAAGCACGAAGAGGTAAAAAGCAAGATACTGCAGAACCAGGAGCAACTGGAAGCCCTGCGTGCGCAGCTTGCCGACGAGAACCGCCGAAAGGATGCCCGCAAGAACGAGCACGACCTGCTGAAAAGCCTGGTGGACAGCCTGGAAGGCTACCCGGACAGTATAAAATTCCTAAAGAAGAACAAGGAGTGGAACAACGATGCACCGCTGCTGAGTGATGTATTTGTGGTGCAGCAGGAGTACCGCACCGCGCTGGAGAACCTGCTGGACAACTACCTGAACTACTATATAGTTGACAATATAAATGAGGCTGCAAAAGCAGTGACCCTGCTGGAGCAGAATAAAAAAGGCAAGGCCAATTTTTTTGTGCTGGATAGGTTCGCAACTTACCACGCGAGCACACATGCTGCCCCTGCTGATGCGATACCTGCGCTGAGCGTGATAACCATAGATGAGCAATACCTGCCACTGGCGCAGCACCTGCTGGGCCATGTGTACATCACCAAGGATGGCAACAATGTGCTGCATACCGATCTGCAAAACGGCTTTGTGCTGGTGGAGCAGAGCGGCAAGATGGTGCGTGGCAAGTATACGCTGGGTGGTGGATCGATAGGATTGTTCGAAGGGAATAAGATAGGCCGTGGTAAGAACCTGGAAAGGCTGGCCAAGGAGATAGCAGAACTGACGGCATCGACCACCAAGCTGAAACAATACCTGGAAGATACCCAGACGCTGATAGCGGGCTTTAATCGCGACCTGAATGACAGGGCCATAGAGCAGACCCGCCAGGAAATAAACAAGCTGCAAAACCAGGTGGTGAACCTGAACAACCGCGCAGAGAATTTTGAACAACTGAATGTGACCGGGCAGAAACGCATAGCCGACCTGCAGGAACAACTGGACAACACGCACGATAACATAAGCGATACCCGCAGCGAACTGGAAGCCATTACAGAAAAACTGCAAACGCTGCAACAGAACATACAAAGCGCGACCCATGAATTTGCAGGTGTGGAGCAGGAGTTCAACTTTGTGACCCAGCAATATAACCAGCAGAACATACAATATACCCGCCAGCAGAGCAAGGTAGAGGGGCTGAAGCAGGAACTGACCTTCCGCACCAACCAGGTGAACGACCTGAAGAAACAGGTGGCCACCAACAGCGAGCAACTGCAACAGATAGGCGGCCAGCTTGCCGATACAGAAAAGAACCTGCACAAGGGTGACAACGAACTGTACGAACTGCTGGTAAAGAAAGAAACAGATGAAAAGGTACTGAACGAAAAAGACAGGGCCTTCTACACCATGCGCAACGGTATAGCTGCCCAGGAAGGACAACTGAACCAGAAGCGCCGCGAGAAGGAACAGGCCGAGGTGATACTGAACAGCATAAAGGACAAGCTGAACGACATGAAGCTGAAGCTAGCCGGTATCAACGAGCGGCTACAGATAGAGTTTAAAGTAAATATAGACCAGGTACTGGACGAGGCGCGCAAAACCGAACAAAGTGTAGACGATCTGACCGCGGAAGCTGACCGCATGAAGAAACGCCTGGAGAACATGGGCGAAATAAACCCTACCGCCATTGAAGCCTATACGGAAATAAAAGCCCGTCATGACTTTATTGTGGAGCAGCGCGATGACCTGGTAAGCGCTAAGGACAGCCTGCTATCGACCATAGAAGAAGTGGAGCTGACGGCCAATACCAAGTTCAAAGAAACATTTGACCTGGTTCGGGAGAATTTTGTGACGGTGTTCAAAGCGCTGTTCACTCCGGAAGATAGCTGCGATCTGCGCTTGACCGACCCGGACAATGTAGCTGACAGCAATATAGAAATATACGCACAGCCCAAGGGTAAGAAACCGAGCACGCTCACCCAGTTATCGGGTGGTGAAAAAACACTTACTTCTACGGCGTTCCTGTTCGCTATATACCTGATAAAGCCAGCGCCATTCTGTATACTGGATGAGGTGGATGCACCACTGGACGATGCCAACGTGGGCAAGTTCACCAACATGATCCGCAAGTTCAGCGACAACTCGCAGTTCATCATTGTGACGCACAACAAGCAGACGATGGCTGCCGTAGATGTGATATATGGGGTGACCATGCAGGAGCCTGGTGTTAGTAAGTTAGTTCCGGTAGATTTCAGGAGTTTGAATTAGAGTTTTTCGTATTCGCAAAAGGTCTTCACAATTCCTATCCGCGAGAACCTTCATTTCTTTTTTGCTTGTCCAAAAAAGAAACGAAGCAAAGAAAAAAAGACACTTTAAGATCAATTGCTCCGCTGATCTTAAAGCTAGCTCTACTGCGTGCTATCTGGGGTATCCTATTGGGCTGCGCGGCGGTGCGCGGCCAGATGTAGCTTTAGGATGCGCCTAAGCTGAAGTTCTAGTTAGATGAGCATTTAAAAAACAAGGTGCCTATACAAGGGCTATCTTAACGTCTTTCCTTACAATTTTCTGACAAAAGTTAATGTTGTGCAAAACCACTTTTAGGCTACCAACCCAGTTCGTACATTTATCGTCTACCTACACATACCCCGGAAATTTTTCAAGAAGAATATAGTTCTGCAGATAGATAGTTGAACGTTCACAGTTGTATCCATCATCTAAATAGATCATTATGCAGAAGACTTTGCTTCTACTTGCCTGCACTTTATTGCTTTCACTGCATTTATGCGCACAGTCATTCACGCTCTCCGGCACCGTACAGGATGAGAATAAAAAGGCAATTGGTGTGGCTACTGTATCTATACTTAAAGCTGCAGACTCTTCGTGGGTGCAGTCTGAGTTGACAGATGATAGTGGTCGCTTTACTGCTAAAATACCTGCTGGTAACTACCTGCTGAACGTAGCTGCAATGAACTATGTAGCAGCTTACCAGCCAGTAGCACTTAATGATAACAAGTCGATAGAATTGGTGCTGCAAAAGAAAAACAACACCCTAAAGGAAGTAACAGTAACGAGCAAGAAACCATTTATAGAGAACGACCTGGGCAAGACCATTGTGAATGTAGATGCCTCTATACTGAGCGCCGGTACTAATGTACTGGAGCTATTGAAAAAGGCGCCAGGTGTGACTGTAGACCCGAACAGCAATATATCGCTTCAAGGCAAGAAGGGTGTGCTGGTATTGTTAGATGGAAGGGAAACCTACCTGAGCGGCGATGACCTTGCCGACTACCTGAAAACATTGTCATCGGACCAGGTAGCGCAGTTGGAGCTGATCACGCAGCCATCGGCCAAGTACGATGCATCGGGGTCTGCGGGCATCATCAATATCAAATTGAAGAAGAGCAATAAGAATGGATTTAACGGTGTTGCAACTGCGTCGTACTCTCAGGGCTTTTATTCACACAGCAGTGAGAACGTGTTGATGAACTATAAACACAAAAAACTGAACCTGATGGCCAACCTGAATCACTATGATGGTGTGGGCTGGATGAGGACCTACAGCGGCAGAACACTTATTGATCCGGGTACACATACACCCAACAGTACATTGTTCGAGCACAGTGAGGCCAAGGAAGTATTTGCGCATACACAACTGAAACTGGGCGCTGATTATAACGTGAATGACAAGATGACCATTGGAGCATCGGCAACCGGACTGTACCACCCCAACCATGAAAAAGTGAGCGGCACTACGCAAGTCAATGACCTCACCAACAACACCACCTTAAATAGCATAGCTACTACACCCGACCACTTCTTAAGAGAGAGTTTTTTGACCACTGCATATCTGAAGTACGATTTTGACAAGAATACCAACCTGACCGTGGATATGAACACTATGGACTTTCATAAGTGGACCTACCAGGGATCGGACAATAAGGACTATAACCCGCAGGGGCAGTTGCTGGATGAGCTGTATGTGCAAGGCAATCTGCCCACTGCCATACAGTTGTATGTGCTGAAGGCTGACCTATCGACCGTGATAAAGAAGGATATAAAACTGGAAGCAGGTGTAAAAAGCAGCATCAATGATGTGGATGATAATGCCGTATATACTTTGCTGCAAAACAATGTATGGATAAATGATACTACGCGGAGCAACCACTTTATATACAAGGAGAACATCAATGCTGCATATGTGAGTGCACGCAAAAGCCTGGATAAAAAATGGGAAGTGATGGCAGGACTAAGGGCAGAGGAAACCAATATCAATACAACGCAGACCATAGGCAATAAAGTGAATAACACCAGCAGTTTATCTCTATTCCCGACGGCTTTTGTGGGGTATAAAATGAATGATAAGAACCAATGGGAAGCAAACATAGGCCGGCGCATAGAGCGGCCCGGATACTATTCGCTGAATCCCTTCCAGCACATTGTGGATGAATATAACTATGGTATGGGCAACCCTAACCTGAAGCCACAATTTACTACGTATGCTGAGCTTAAGCACATTTATAAAAATGAGGTGGTAACGAAGCTATATGTGAACCGCCACGCGAAAGAAATAAGCGATGTGATACTCACCGATACTGCGACCCACGCCACCATACGTACGCAAGGTAATGTGGCGCATTCCTCGTCAATAGGACTATATGTTAGTTACAATAAACAGCTGTATAAATGGTGGCAGATATCTGCGGGTGGTGGGGCGTACTATGCGTCGTACACCGACCCTGCTATAAGCCCGACTAACGTAGGTGGCACAGGAGCTTACTTCAATTGCGATATGCAGTTCACATTAGGTAAAGGTTGGTCGGCAGAAGGTGAATATTACTGTTCGGGCAAGTCTATATCATCGGCCATGACCTATGACCTGGCAAACCAGGGTATGGAAGTAGGCATAGGTAAGAAAATATTGCATGATACGGCCAACGTAAAACTGACGGTGAGCGACCCATTTAACGTCAATGGTTTCGGACAACAGTTCCTTGGCAGTGATATCAATGGCACTTACGACTTTAAATGGCATTCCCGCTCGTGCGGGCTTACCTTTACTTATAACTTTGGTAAGAAGTATGACCGGAAACAAACCAACATCGATATATCGGACGATACCAAGCGAGTGAATATGTAAGTGCTGGCTATCAATATGATGTGGTACTTTTGCTGCATACTATTTTCTAAAAGCGCGTGTACGAAACTAACCTGGATATTATTGCCGCTGAGGCTGTGCTTAAAGAAGAAGAGAACGACCATTTTCTTCAGTTCGTGAAGCGACAGGATAGTGTAATAACAGACCAACTGGCGCATGAAACTAACGACAAGGTAAGCGCAGCCATAGATTGTACCCAGTGTGGCAATTGCTGTAAAACGCTGGTCATTAACGTGACAGATGAAGAGGTAGTGCAACTTGGTGAAGACCTGCATTTGCCACAGGCTGAGATACAAGAAAGATATATAGAGACCAGTCTTGCGGGTAAGCACTTTATTAATACGGTACCCTGCGCTTTCTTAGCAAACAGTATATGCACTATTTACCCTTACAGGTTCACAGAGTGTCGCGATTTCCCCCATCTGCACAAGTCGGGCTTTAAAGAAAGGTTACTGGGTACCTTGCTGCATTATGGCAGGTGTCCCATCATCTATAATGTAGTGGAAGAAATGAAGAGCAGCCTTCATTTCAAAGAAACGATAGCTTAACCTTTTATTGATAATTCCTTAATGAATTAAGCTTTTTACATTTTCTAACTTGCAGTCGATATTAAGATCACAACAACACTGCAATGGTCACGCTGATAGATGTACTGCATAAAATATGCCCTGATACGTTCAGGGGTAAAAGTGACCGGCAATACAATTTCAATGTGTGCATTACCAGCGATGTAGAGGCTTCTGAATTTGAATTTATGAATAAGTATGGTACCGGTGATACTTACTATTTCAGGCTCGAAAGTTATCACCATGGCCGCAAGCTGGCAGCTGCACTTTACCAACGGCTTACAGGAAGTATTTACAACCTTCCCGACCAGTTGACGCCCAAGCACGCCTTCAAGAACAACCTGTACTTTTTTGTACATGTAAAAAATGAAGTTGCGGTTACTGCTTTCTGATCTCTTCCTGTTCACTATTTAGCGCTACTGTGTATATTTATGTATGGCATCGACCTCGCAATACATAACCGCCAATGGTATAAGGCTCCACTATCTTGACTTCTATGGCGATGGGCCTACGCTTGTGCTGATGCATGGCCTTACTGCCAATGCCCATGCCTTTGACGGATTAATGGCAGCAGGACTGCAACAAGAATTCAGGATAATAAGTGTGGACCTGCGTGGGCGTGGCCTTAGCGACCAGCCGGAAGAAGGCTACACGATACCGGACCATGCCAAGGACATCATAGGCCTGCTCGACTTCCTGGGTATACAAGAGGCACTGATAGGCGGTCATTCTTTTGGTGGGTTACTTACTTTTTACCTTGCGACACAATATGCGGACAGGGTAAAGAAAGTGATACTGATGGATGCCGCCGCCAAGATGCACCCTAATACCCGCGAAATGCTTACGCCATCGCTCAGCAGGTTGGGAGCAACATTTCCCTCGTTTGATGACTATCTAAATAAAATAAAAGCAGCCCCGTACAATACTTTCTGGGAAGACAGTATGCTGGGTTATTACGAGGCAGATGTGGAAACACTTGCCGATGGCAGCGTAACACCCCGAAGCAAGATACCCCACATAGCCGCGGCAGCCATGAGCGTGCTCAGCGAGCCATGGACCGACTACATCAGTAGCATTGCCCAGCCAGCGATATTATTGAATGCAACCGGAGTGTATACCATGGACGCTCCATTGCTCCCTGCAGAGCTTGCGATGGAAACGGTGGATATGATGCAAAACTGCACTTACGTAGCTATAGAAGGCAACCACCAAACCATGCTATATGGTACTGGTGCACAACAAATAGTAGCCGCACTTACCTCTTTTTTTGAAGAGGACAGGACCAACAAGTGGTAATCCATATCACCACACCTTTCCATAGAGGTACATAAGCAGGCAAAGAAAAATAGTTATTGCAACAGCTATATAGGGCATCATATTATCCCGCTGCTCCGCTTTCATGCGGCGTTCTGTAACATCTTGTATGTGTTGCAGCAGGTCGTTGTTGGTACCTGCCAGTTGCGATAGACGAGTGGCTAATTGCTGTGTATATGGGCTATCGAGACTTTTAGTGGCCTGTAGTATCTCGCCAACCAGTTTGGCGTTCAGTTCCTCATCGGCCTCCTGTTGCAAAATAGCCAAGTTGCTATCACTCAGTAGCAGCTGCACATAATCGTACAGGGCGCTTTTGCTCATGCGGTAAGTATCAGCTACTGCAATATGTTCTTTTAGTTTAACTGCTTCCTGCAGTATCCACCTTGCAGTGACGACGTGCCGGTCGTTTGCCCGATCGCCCATACCAGATAGCCATCGCTCCTCATCATATTTGCGGCGCTTGTCAGCATGGCTAAGTATGTTATAGGCTTCCTGTAGTTCATGAAAACGGGCCGATGCGAATGCACCTTGATTTTTGTCAGGATGGTATTGATGTGCAAGCCGTCTGTATGCCTGTTTTATTTCCTGCAGTGTAGCCCTGGGAGCCACTTCAAGTATCCTGTAATGATCCTTTAACTGCATACGTATGCGAAAGTAGGGATTTTACCTTTCACCAGGAATATACAGTAACTGCGATAGTATTGCCCTAATAAAACTTTGGGAATAAAAATGAGACCTAGTAAGACAGCAAGGCATTGCTGGGATTGGCAGTAGATTTGTTCACTGAATGTGCTTTCTTAATGAAGAACAGCTTTTCGCCGTGAGAAAGAAAGACCCTAATGCTGCTGAGGTCTGCATCATCATACTCTAATGCTGCCTGTTGCAGCTCATTGCCCAACGGTTTGTAGCAATATTCCACACCGTCCAATACTACCGTTTTGTTGGTGATGATAACCGAACCAGATTCTTTTCCGCTAATGATATGCTCAGAACCATCTTCCAAATAGGAAATGGTTTGAGTGCCAGAGTAAGAATATGACTTGCCACCCTTGCTTATCATCCTGTACAAGGCAACAGCTAAAGCGGCAGCGATCAACAACAAAACCTCGCGCATAATAATTGAACTTTTATAACCTAATTATCCGGTATCAAGAACTGCTATCGCAATAAATATAAGCTAAAATAGCCAAAAACAGAAGTTCTATCTCACCGACACACAAATATATAAAATTAAAACCTTACAGTTGACATCATCAGGCCCTAAAATTTCCACAATAACATAACATTAAATGAACTTATTATCTTTCGCCATTTTAATAGCATCGGCCTTGGAATGCACGTCAAGCTTATGGTAAATGTTTTTTATATGCGATTTAACAGTTTCCATATCTATAAACAATTCTTGTGCAATGCGCTTGCGACTCTTACCTGTAGCTATCTGTTCCAGTATCTCCGTTTCGCGGCGGGTGAGCGGTGAAGATTCGCTGCGCTGAAAGGAGTGAATGACCATACGGGCTATATTGGCACTCATAGGCCCACCACCCTCCATTACTTCATGTATAGCGCTTATTATTTTTTCGTGCGGAGTATTTTTGGTCAAATATCCTGCAGCACCATTGCCCAAAGCCTTAAAAATAAGTGTATCCTGCTCATAAACTGTGAGTATCAGAATATGCGTTTCGGGTAATATCTTCTTCAGTTTTGGCAGGGCGTCAATGCCTGAGATACCGGGCAGCTCTACATCCAGCAATATCACATCCGGATCATCGTGGGTGATCTTTTTTGCAGCATCTTCGTAGCTTCTATAGGACCCGGCTATCTTGTAGCCTTGTGTATTACCTATAAGAAAACCGTAGCCTTCTCTCAAGGTCTCATCATCTTCTATAATGACAACGTTTATATCCAGATCGCGTCCCATTGCTTAAAGTTCCAATAGTTTAGCTGAAGTATTATCCCCTTTTAGAAGGTATTTTAAAAGTAAGACTAATGATGCTGCCCTTACCAGCTCGTGAATCTATATACAAACGGGCATTGAAACGGGCTGCCCTTATGTTCATGTTATTGATACCATTGCCTCTCTTTACAGTACGAACGTCAAAACCGGTACCATCGTCGGTAAGTATCATCTGCAATACATCCCTGCCTTTAAAATGCACGTCAAGCTTTACGTGTGTGGCTTTTGAATATTTTAAAGTATTGTTGAGCGCTTCTTTGAAGATCATGATAAGATTGCGGCTCATATCCAGCGGCAATGCATATTTATGCCACTTTTCATCGGTACCGGTAAATGTGAAATCTATCTCTGTATCCTGGAACAATTCTACTCCAAAATCCCGTATACGATGCAGTATCTCATACAGGTCATCGTTGGATGGTTGCAGCGACCACAGGATATCGCGGGTGCCGCTGTATAGCTGGGCTGTGTTATCTTCTATCTGGGTAAGCAGCTTACTGTTCTCCGGTGAAAGTGTACCCATCTTTTTGCGGAAGACATTCACCAACACATTGATACGAGTAAGTTTATTGCCTATCTCGTCATGGAAATCCTCAGCTGTCCGCAACCTTATTTTGCCCTGCTCTTCGGCCCGTAGTTTTGCCAATAGGTTAAGTCGCCTTTGCTTGCGCGTATTTACCAGGTACTGGAACGCAATACCCAGCAATATGCATATACCCAATATGGCTAGCTTGAACCACCGTGTTTTTTGAAATGGCGTAATGATCTCGAACGGATAAACTAGTTCCTGTATTTTTTTATCACCGCCTGAGGCATTGCACTGCACATGCAGCACGTAGTTGCCCGGTGGCAGGGCAGAATAAGAAATGATGTTCGTTGCCGACCAATCGGACCACGGTGCGTCCAATCCATCTACCCTATAGCGATACAGTAGATGTTGATCGCCACTTAGGGTAATGGCCCTGAAGGTGAAGGAAATATTATTCTTCTTGTAAGGCAGGTGCAGGTCGTACGGTACTTTGTACCAGTTGTCCGTACTGTCGTACCAGCTGGTATCTGTGATACTTTCACCAAACAACTTTACCGACTGCATAATGATGCTTATGGGCTGCGATGATATTATTTTCGAATCGGGTTGGTAATGGAAAGCACCGTTGGTAGTGCCGAACCATATGCTGCCATCCTTCATGTTCAGGACCGCATTATGGTTGCTTTCCATGGCGCTCACCCCATCTTCCCTGCCATAAAAGGTGACTATGGGTTCATTGCCCTTCAGTTTTATTTTATGCAGACCAAAACCGGTTCCCACCCACACATTGCCTTCATTATCGGCAGTGATGTTATATATAAAATCGGACTGCAGGCCATTGCTTTTATTAATGATGAACGACTTACCAGTGTGCAGGTTGTATACTATCACACCATCATCGCTGGTACCGATCCATAACAGGTCTCCCTGGCGGGTAAAGCATTCTGCTGAAAAACTATCTGGTGCTGCATTGGTCTTCAGGTCTGTAAGAACGCCGCCGCTATATAGTTTTATGCCCCTGTTGCAGGCCAACAGTACGCTATCGGTACCTATGCTGATAAATGCAGTGATGGATGCGGTAACAGGTATACTTTTAAAAGTATCGCGCTGCAATACCACAGCCCCGTTTGGGAAACCTATGAAGAGGCGCCGTGCAGTATCGCTGTACAGCGCTGTAATAGTATTGGATGGAAAATGACGCAATGGGGCCTGGTAGTTCTTGAACACATTATCGTATCGCCATAGTCCCTGGTTGCGGGTACCTATCCATAAACGGCCATCGTGTGTAGAAGCGAGTGCTGTAATAGATGGAGTAGGATTGGAAGGGAATGCAAGCGGAGCTACTACCCCATCCTGGAAAGTATATAACCCAGCATCGTAAGTACCCAGGAACAATCGTCCAGCCCTGTCGGCAGCTATACCCATTACCTGCGCGCTGGGCAACCCCATACTTTCATCGAGCGCAGTGAACCGTGTACCAGAATACCTGAAGATACCCTGCCCGTCCGATGCCATCCATACGTTACCTTCAGCATCAGTAAGTACATCGGTAAATATATTATCGCTCAACCCGTTGCGCTTGTTGTAATACTGTAGTGTTTTGCCATTGTACCGTATCACCCCACTTGTAGTTGCCAGCCACAATGCACCATAGTCATCTTCTGCTATAGATAGTAATGATGGCAGGCTGGTAAGTGGTTGCCCATTCATTCCGGCTATTACCATGGCTCCGTTCTCCATATAGTACAGGCCAGCATTGGAGGTGAACCATATTTTGCCCTGCTTGTCCTTGTATATCTTGGTAATGACGGGTGGCTTACCATTAGATGCCAGTGAAGTGAAAGAAAGGCTGTCCCACACATTATTGTGGTGATAGTAAACTACTCCTTGCCGTGCCAGCCAAAAGGTCTTACCATCGGGCAGTATAGCGGTCACAAAACTATTGTTAGCAGGTGTTTTATACAGCCCTGGCTTGCCCTTGGCTATACAGTATACCCTGCCGGCGGCAGTGCACCACATAGTGTCTTTATTACCCGCCTTTATGCTGCTTACTGCTGATGCTGTGTTGTCTGT